>Ga0316189_10002333_pt1 | contig 18730 bp, 17 predicted proteins | sample LowCovwburrow_MG_FD_204930 | JGI IMG/M metagenome (GOLD analysis project Ga0316189, IMG submission 204930) | Coastal sediment microbial communities from Maine, United States - Lowes Cove worm burrow | ecosystem: Environmental > Aquatic > Marine > Coastal > Sediment | place: USA: Maine...
TTATTACCCAAACGGGTGCTGGGCTAAGAGATCAGCTTTCTGTATTTGGGGATGACTATCCTACCCCTGACGGTACCTGTGTGCGAGATTATATTTACGTGGTTGATTTAGCAAAGGCCCATGTTGTAGCATTGCAGCGATTATTAAAGGACAATAATAAAGCCAACTTTGAAGTATTCAATGTTGGCACTGGTACAGGGAGTACAGTTCTTGAAGTGATAAAAAGCTTTGAAAAGGTTTCTGGCAAAAAATTGAATTACAAAATTGTTGCTAGAAGACCGGGAGATATAACTTCAGCCTATGCAGACACTACATTGGCGAATGAGGAATTGGGATGGAAATCACAATATACGTTGGATGAAGCAATGAAATCAGCCTGGGTTTGGGAACAGAAGATTAGAAGCTGATTTAGAAATAAAGTTTAATTGGATGAGAGGATTTATATGTATATTTCCTCTCATTTTTGTTTATAGATATATTTCTCATGAAAAGATCATTACTATTTGTTGCTTTTATTTCGATATTCTTTGTTAGTGCACAAGACACGTATTTGCACTGTGGAACCGTATTGGATGTCGCAACGGGAAAAACAGCTGCGGAAAAGACTATAGTTGTGTCAGCCAACAAAATTAAAAGCATCCAGAATGGTTATATCACAGGATCAGATGTTGACACTGTTATTGATTTAAAAGATAAAACGGTACTGCCAGGTCTTATAGATATGCATGTGCATATGGAATCTGAGTTCAATCCACAGTCATACATTAAAAGATTTACCAATAATGAGGCAGATGTTGCTTTTGAATCTGCGCTTAATGCTAAAAAGACTTTAATGGCAGGGTTTACAACCGTTCGCGATTTAGGTGGTTCAGGGGTGAATATTTCTTTGCGGAATGCAATCAATAGAGGTGTGGTAGATGGTCCACGTATATTCACTTCAGGAAAATCATTGGCCACCACAGGCGGTCATGCCGATCCCACAAATGGAATGAAGAAAGATTTGATGGGCGATCCCGGACCCAAAGAAGGGGTTGTGAACTCTCCTGAGGATGCAAAAAAAGCAGTACGTCAACGTTATAAAAATGGGGCCGATGTAATAAAAATAACTGCTACTGGGGGTGTGATGAGCGTGGCCAAAAGCGGACATAACCCACAGTTTACATTGGAAGAAATTAAGGCTGTAACAAGTACTGCGAAAAATTATGGTTTTTCGGTAGCTGCCCATGCCCATGGTGATGAAGGAATGAAGTTGGCAGTTCTTGGTGGCGTAAATACTATTGAACACGGATCTTTTATGAGTGAAGAAACCATGGATTTAATGATTAAACATAATTGCTATTTAATTCCTACGATAAGTGCTGGGCGGCAAGTAGCGGAAAAAGCAAAAGTACCTGGATTCTTTCCTCCGGTTGTGGCTCGGAAAGCGCTGGAAATAGGTCCAATTCACCAGGCAACTATGGCCAAGGCTTACAAAAAAGGTGTGCCCATGGGTTTTGGGACTGATGCAGGTGTATTTCCCCACGGTACAAATGCTATTGAATTCGGGTATTTGTTGGAATGTGGCATACCCGTGAAAGAATCGTTAAAGGCGGCCACTGTTATCAATGCCAAACTCTTGGATATGGCAGATCAATTGGGGCAATTGAAAGAAGGGTTTTTTGCTGATATAATTGCTGTTGAGGATAGTCCTTTAAACAACGTATCCACTCTTGAGAATGTGATATTTGTGATGAAAGATGGGGTGGTTTATAAAAATAATTGAACCAAATGAAGTTGGGGACCGTAATTAAAGCATGAAGATTGATTTCCCAAATAGTACCGTCCTTTTACAAAATGCCCAAGAAGGACAATTGTATACCAAATTAGTTGTACAATTAAAAAAGGATTTTGGTCTTGCCAATATCCCGATTGACCTTGCCAATAATGTATCCCCAATTAACTTAAGAGCTTTTCTTCAAGAGAAAATCTATTATTTGATTTTGGAGAAATTCACGGAATACTTGAATTTAATGTACGTGATTGATGTTCCTGAAAGGGCATTTAAGCAAATTCAGGTGACTGATGTTGTTGAGGTCGCCGAACAGGTTTCGTTTTTGGTCTTAAAAAGGGAGCTTCAAAAAGTATGGTTAAAAGAAAAATATTCCTCTTAAAAATAGACCCTTACAAAGGGCATCCAGGCATTGGCATAAATGCTTTGGTCATCATCATATAAAACATCATATCGTATCCCAAAAGTTACATTTTGATTACGATAACCTATACCTAAAAATAAAGCAGGTGACCAATAGTTGTCTTCAATATCATTAAATCCTAAATTTGAAAATGTTCTGTTAATTCGAAGTTGTTCCAATTCCCCGGATAGCTGTAAAAAAGGGACAGGATTAAATAGCGTTAATACGCTTCCGCCATATGCCAAAAGTTTATCGTCATTGTATTTGGCGTAATTAAAGTTAAGACTTATGCCGGTAGCGAATTGTTCGTTGACTTGGTAAATGGCACTTGGGGAAACAGAACCGGCGAAACCGCCATTTGTGAATCCAAGCCCAAGTCCGCCCCCATAATGTACCCTGTTCCAAAAATCGCTCTTGGTTTGATGGTTTTGGCCCATTGAAAAAAATCCAATTAATAGGAAAAACAAAAAAATATATGGTCTCATATTCTAATTTGTGAGAATTAAGCAAGTACCTTTTAATATTTAGCAATAATACCTGTGAAGATACGCCTTGAAAGGGGAAATATTGTATTTTTAGGCAAATTTTGTGGTTAAGATATAGAGCCTCTTATGGATAAGTATTCCTTTTTAAATACTGCGCACACCTCTTTCTTCGCAGCGTTATACGATAAATATTTAACGAATCCCGATAGTGTTGAACCTAGTTGGCGGGCTTTTTTTCAGGGCTTTGACTTTGGGGTAGAGAGTTCTTTGGACGACCTTGACTTACCATCGCAAAACGGTGGCCCCCAAGAGGTAATTGGTGTAAATGGTGAGGTGCCTGAAAAACTTCATAAGGAGTTTCAGGTCGTTCGATTGATTAATGGTTACCGTAGTCGTGGTCATCTTTTTACTAGGACGAACCCTGTTCGCGAGCGAAGAAAATATGAGCCAACTTTGGAAATTGAAAATTTCGGGTTGTCATCCGATGATTTGGATACCATCTTTACGGCAGGTGAGATTATTGGGATTAGCCCAAAACCCTTGCGTGGTATTATAGAGCACTTACAAAGAATCTATTGCGATGCTATTGGTGTGGAGTACATGTACATTCGAAAACCAGAGCTTGTTGATTGGATACAGGATTGGGTGAATGTGAATGACAATCACCCTGATTTTGATAATGGGCGTAAGAAGCATATTTTAAAAAAATTAAATCAGGCAGTTTCTTTCGAAAGCTTTCTTCATACGAAATATGTAGGTCAGAAAAGATTTTCTCTTGAAGGTAATGAGTCCTTGATTCCAGCATTGGATGCTATAGTAGAAAGAGCAGCGGTATTGGGTGTTGAACAGTTTGTAATGGGTATGGCCCATAGGGGCCGATTAAATGTGCTTACCAATATTTTTGGTAAATCAGCGAAGGATATTTTTAGCGAATTTGATGGCAAGGATTACGAGCAGGAGATTTTTGATGGGGATGTGAAATATCATTTAGGGTGGACATCGGATAGGAAATCTAATATTGGGAGTAAGATCAAAATGAACATCGCACCTAATCCATCTCACTTGGAAACTGTCGGTGCTGTTGTTGAAGGTATTTCCAGGGCAAAACAGGATGCGCATTTTAAAAATGATTTTTCCAAGGTCTTACCTATTGTTGTGCATGGTGACGCGGCCATTGCCGGTCAGGGTATTGCCTATGAATTGGTGCAAATGGCAAAACTTGATGGTTATAAAACAAACGGTACCATTCATATGGTCGTAAATAACCAGATAGGTTTTACAACGAATTATTTAGACGCAAGAACTTCTACCTATTGTACAGATGTTGGTAAAGTGACCCTGAGCCCGGTTTTGCACGTAAATGCCGATGATGCCGAAGCTGTTTGTCATGCCGCATTGTTTGCGCTTGAATATAGGATGCGCTTTAACTCTGATGTATTTATAGACTTATTAGGTTATAGAAAGTATGGGCACAATGAAGGTGATGAACCTAGATTTACCCAACCTAAATTATACAAGGCCATTGCAAAGCATAAGAACCCAAGGGATATTTATGCAGAAAAGTTGTTGGCTGAAGGTGTTATCGAAGAAGGTTTTGTTAAAGAACTGGAGGTAGAGTACAAAGCTACCTTGGAAGAAGAGTTGGAAGATTCCCGGAAAGAAGACAAGACCATAATCACCCCTTTTATGGCGGATGAATGGAGTGGTTTTAAACCAGTTCGTGAATGGGCCATGATGGATCCAGTGGATACCAGCTATGACAAGAATAAACTAAACCATATTGCCAAAGTACTTACAGAGCTTCCCGAAGACAAGAAGTTCTTAAGGAAAGTGGTAAAGCTGGTAAATGATCGCAGGAAAATGTTTTTTGAAACCGATAAGTTAGATTGGGCCATGGGAGAATTATTGGCCTATGGTACGCTTTTGGAAGAAGGTTTTGGTGTTCGTATGTCTGGTCAGGATGTTGAAAGAGGTACATTTTCACATAGACATGCGGTTATGAAGGTTGAGGAGAGTGAAGAAGAGGTGCTGTTGTTGAATCATATTTCAGATAAACAAGGAGAATTCCAGATTTACAATTCCCTTTTATCAGAATATGCCGTAGTCGGATTTGATTATGGGTATGCCATGGCCAGCCCCAATACTTTGACTATTTGGGAGGCACAATTTGGGGATTTCAGTAATGGGGCCCAAATCATGATCGATCAATATATTTCGGCGGCTGAGGATAAATGGAAACTGCAGAACGGTTTGGTGATGTTATTGCCCCATGGTTATGAAGGCCAGGGTGCTGAACATTCTTCTGCCCGTATGGAAAGATATTTGCAATTATGTGCGAGGGATAATATGTATATAGCAGATGTGACCACGCCAGCGCAAATGTTCCATATAATGAGGCGCCAAATGAAAGTGAATTTTAGAAAGCCTTTGATTGTTTTCACTCCAAAAAGTCTTTTGCGTCATCCAAAGGCGGTTTCTTCTGTTAAGGAATTTGCATCTGGAAGATTCCAAGAGGTATTGGATGATGAATCCGCGGATTCGAAAAAAGTAAATACATTAGTATTCTGTACCGGTAAGTTTTACTATGACCTTTTGAATGAAAAGGAGAAATTGAATAGGGATGATGTGGCCTTGGTCAGGGTTGAGCAATTATTTCCATTACCGGCCGAGCAAATGAACGCGATATTGGAAAAATACAGTAAGGCCGATGACTTGGTTTGGGCCCAAGAAGAACCAAGAAATATGGGAGCTTGGAGCCATATGATGATGCATTATAGTGAGGCTAAGAGATTACGTGTGGCCTCAAGAAGATTTTATGCCTCGCCTGCAGCAGGAAGCGCGGTGCGTTCCAAAAACAGGCATCAACAAGTTATTGATTATGTCTTTGATAAGAACAAGGATAATATGACTAGACCTAAATAAAAGAAATAGAACAACAAATTATACAAGAATGATTTTAGAAATGAAAGTCCCTTCACCGGGAGAATCAATTACCGAAGTTGAGATTGCGGAATGGCTGGTTGAAGATGGTGATTATGTTGAAAAGGACCAAGCAATTGCAGAAGTTGATTCCGATAAGGCAACTTTGGAGCTTCCTGCCGAGGAAAGTGGTATGATCACTTTAAAAGCTGAGGTTGGTGATGCTGTTGCTGTTGGGGCAGTGGTTTGTTTGATTGATACGGCAGCTAAAAAACCAACAGGAGAAGGTGTTAAAGATAAAAAAACTGAAGAGAAGGCCGTTGAGCCCGCTAAAGAAAAACCAGTGGCTCCTGTTAAATCTGAAGCAACCTATGCCACAGGAAGTGCTTCCCCTGCGGCAAAAAAGATATTGAATGAGAAAGGAATAGATCCTGCTACAGTAAAAGGTACAGGTAAAGATGGCAGAGTTACTAAGGATGATGCTGTAAAAGCAGTGCCCTCAATGGGAAGTCCTGTTACTGGTGGAAGTAGAAGTGAGTCGCGTTCAAAACTTTCAATGCTACGAAGAAAAGTAGCTGAACGTCTGGTGGCGGCTAAGAATGAAACTGCCATGCTGACAACTTTTAATGAAGTTGATATGTCTCCTATTTTTGCGCTGCGAAAAGACTATAAAGAAGCATTTAAAGAAAAACACGGGGTTAGCCTTGGGTTTATGTCATTCTTTACCAAAGCTGTAGTTAGGGCATTGGATATGTATCCAGCAGTAAATTCAATGATTGATGGTAAAGAAATGATTTCGTATGACTTTGCAGATATTAGCATTGCGGTTTCTGGACCAAAGGGATTAATGGTGCCTGTAATTCGAAATGCTGAAAACCTTTCTTTTAGAGGGATAGAATCAGAGGTGAAACGCTTGGCTATTCGTGCCCGTGATGGGGAAATTACTGTCGATGAAATGACTGGTGGCACATTCACTATCACCAATGGGGGTGTATTTGGCTCTATGCTGTCTACGCCTATAATAAATCCGCCTCAAAGTGCGATTCTAGGAATGCACAATATTGTTGAAAGACCAATTGCCAAAGATGGTGAGATTGTGATTGCGCCCATTATGTTCGTTGCCTTATCCTACGATCATAGGATTATAGATGGCAAGGAATCTGTAGGTTTCCTGGTCGCGGTAAAAGAAGCATTGGAAAGTCCAGAGGAATTTTTAATGGACAACAATGTTAAAAAGGCTTTGGAAATGTAATACCATTAAAATATATCTGACCAAAAAGGCTCGAGGTTACTTCGAGCTTTTTTGTTTTAAATAAACAAAGGATTTTTTGTAGTCAATAATCGCCTTTGCTTTTTTTAGAACATCCGCTCCAATAATACCATCAACAGGAAGGGCCTTATGGGTTGTAAGGGCTTCATTTACATGGGTGAGGTCAAATAGCACAATTTTTTGTTTGCTCCTGCTCCATTTGCCAATTTTGATATTATTTTTGATGGATATTAAGGTTTCCATATTGGTTGCACCTGCGCCAGCAGCTTTTATTTCTGATTCTTTTGAAATTAGATTGAAGAATTCTATTTTATCCATACCAATACAGGTGTTAGACGCACCTGTATCCAGAATAAACCGACCAGAAATACCATTGATTTTCGCAACTATCTCAAAATGGTTGGTTGCTGTGAAAACCAAAGGCACTCGAATGTAGTTTTTATTTTTTAAAAACTTTTTAAGGCTCAACATCTATTTTTTTGATAAAGATAAGGCTATTTTTGTTCCGTGAAATGAGCCTTGGGATGGTTGTTGCAACCGAATTATTCAAGGGTGAATTACACCTGTCTGTCGTAAGGCAAGGCTGACTTTTAAAAAACAGATAAATATCCGAAAATGATCTTGACTGACACACATACACATCTTTATAGTGAGGCCTTTGATGAGGATAGGGATGAGGTGATAAAAAATGCCATTGATTTGGGAGTGGAACGCTTTTTTATTCCGGCAATAGATTCAACCTATACCAAAGCCATGTTTGCATTGGAAGAAGCTTACCCTGATAATATGTTCTTGATGATGGGCTTGCATCCAACGCATGTGAAAGAAAACTTCAAGGAAGAATTAAGACATGTTGAAGAGATGTTAAGTAAAAGAAAATTTTATGCGGTTGGTGAAATTGGTATTGATTTGTATTGGGACAAGACATTATTAAGAGAACAACAAGAAGCTTTTCGATATCAAATTCGACTTGCAAAAAAACATAAGCTACCTATTGTGATTCATTGTAGGGAATCTTTCGACGAAATATTCGAGGTACTTGAAGCGGAAAAAGGCACGGATTTATTTGGAATATTTCATTGTTTTACTGGAAGTTTGGAACAGGCTAAAAGAGCAATTTCCTATAATATGAAATTAGGAATTGGCGGAGTGGTTACTTTTAAGAATGGAAAAATCGATACTTTTTTAAACGAATTGGATTTAAAGCATATAGTGCTTGAAACAGATTCACCCTATTTGGCACCAGTTCCCTTTAGGGGAAAACGAAATGAAAGTGCTCACATTATAAAAGTTTTGGACAAGTTGTCGGAAATCTATGGTAGGGATCAAAAAGAGATTGCCGAGATTACTACCCATAACGCTATGGAACTATTTGGAACTTAAATATTATGGATAAAAAACCGCACATATTACTTATTTACACCGGTGGTACAATTGGTATGGTAAAGGATTATGAGTCAGGGGCTCTTAAGGCCTTCGACTTTAAAACGTTATTAAAAAGCATACCTGAGTTGAAGCAATTGGATTGTGATATTGAGAGTGTTTCATTTGATGAGCCATTGGATTCATCAAACATGAATCCTGAACATTGGGCAACTATTGCGGAGTTGATAGAAACCAATTATTCCACTTTCGACGGATTTGTGGTCCTGCATGGAAGCGATACCATGAGCTATACCGCTTCGGCCTTAAGTTTTATGTTAGAAAATTTGACCAAACCTGTAATTTTTACAGGTTCACAATTGCCAATAGGGGATTTGCGGACAGACGCTAAGGAAAACCTAATCACCTCAATTCAAATTGCTGCGCTTCAGGAGAAAGGTAAGTCGGTTATCCAGGAAGTAGGTCTTTATTTTGAGTACAAACTTTATAGGGCCAATAGAACAACAAAAATCAATGCTGAGCATTTCAAAGCTTTTAATTCATTGAATTATCCGCCTTTGGCCGAATCAGGTGTTCATTTGAGGGTATATAATGAATATATTGAAAAGGCTAAGTCTACTAAAAGATTAAAAGTTCACAAACAGATGGATACGAATGTGGCCATTTTAAAAATATTTCCAGGCCTTAATGAGTCGGTACTTGATAGTGTGCTCAATATTCCAAATTTAAAAGCGCTGGTACTTGAGACTTATGGGGCTGGAAATGCACCAACAGAAAAATGGTTATTAAATTGTTTGAAAAAAGCAATTAACGGCGGACTACATATTGTTAACGTCACCCAGTGTTCTGGAGGCAGTGTTATTATGGGTCAATATGAAACCAGTAGGGGCTTAAAAAAAATGCAAGTAATTAATGGAAAGGATATTACGACCGAGGCGGCAATAACAAAGCTAATGTACTTACTGGGAAATAATGTTTCGCCAAAAATGTTTAAAACTATTTTTGAAACTCCATTACGTGGAGAAATGCAATAAAAAAGGTGCTTTAAATTTTATTACTTAAGTATTTTTTTGTTAATTGGCGAACCTTTAAGGCTAAACTAGAGAGGTGGCCGAGTGGTCGAAGGCGCACGCCTGGAAAGTGTGTATACACCAAAAGTGTATCGAGGGTTCGAATCCCTTCCTCTCTGCAGAAAATATTTTACTTTTTTTGTTACGTTTTTTTTTTATCTTTAACCCTATTAACTAACTAATTTTAAGTTTGAAAAAAATGAAAAGATCATTCTCTATCCTAGCTGTAGCTGGGTTATTTGTAGCAGGTACAAATACGGTAAGTGCAAATGTTTCAGCAGTGGCAACGGTTTTCCAAGATGCAGCTCCAGAAGCTAGTAAAGGTTTTACCCAGGTTTTAAAAGAAATGTTCATAACTGGGGGTGCCGGTTTTATGGGTATTGTTCTTTTATGTTTGATTCTAGGTTTGGCTGTTGCCATTGAAAGAATCATATACTTGAACATGGCAACTACAAATACAACGAAATTAAAACAACAAGTTGAAGATGCTTTGGCATCTGGTGGTGTTGAGGCTGCTAAGGAAGTTTGTAGAAATACAAAAGGTCCTGTTGCATCTATCTACTACCAAGGATTGGATAGAGCAAATGAGAGTGTTGATTCTGCTGAGAAATCAGTTGTAGCATATGGTGGCGTACAGATGGGGCAATTAGAGAAAAACGTTTCTTGGTTGTCATTGTTTATCGCTATTGCGCCAATGCTTGGTTTCATGGGAACGGTAATTGGTATGATCCAGGCCTTCCAGAAAATTAGTGCAGTTGGTAATTTAAGTGCATCTCTTATTGCAGGGGATATCCAGGTGGCATTATTGACAACTGTATTTGGTCTTATTACGGCTATCATACTTCAAATCTTCTATAACTATATCATTGCAAAAATCGATAGTATCGTAAATGATATGGAAGATTCATCAATCTCGTTGATTGATATGTTGGTAGACCATAAAAAATAAGTCGGACTTAATACAAATTGTATCATGCATAAATTTTTAAAAATATTTTTATTAGTTGTTGGTGTTATCTCCGCAATACTATGGTATTTATTACCAGAAAGGGATATGCCAACGGCTGAAGCAGCCCAGAGTGGGGCAATGAACGCAATGTTTATGATTACATACCTATTATTGGGAATTGCAGTAGTCGCTAGCTTGGCGTTCACATTAATGAACCTTTTCGCAAATCCAAAAGGACTCAAGAAAACATTATTTGTAATTGTTGGTTTTCTTTTGGTAGTTGCCATAGCATATGTTATGTCTAGCGGAACAGATGTGTCTGCAGATTATGCGGCCATGTCCACAGAGAGTACGGTTAAGAAAATAGGAATGGGATTGAATGTGTTCTTTATTCTTACAGTAGTTGCTGTAGGCGCAATAATATTGCCAGGAATTAAAAACTTATTCAGTAAATAAAATAATAAACTATGGCTAGAAGAGCAGGAGCACCAGAGGTAAATGCTGGTTCTATGGCAGACATAGCTTTCTTACTATTAATCTTTTTCTTGGTTACCACAACCATTGAAACAGATGCTGGTTTGGATCGTATGTTACCGCCAATTGAACCGCCCGATACAGATGTTGTAATTAAACAAAAGAATATCTTTCAGGTGAATATCAACAAGAATGGTCAATTATTGGCTGATGAGGAGTTGACAGATTTGAAACAATTAAGAGCCAAAGCCATAGCCTTTTTAGATAATGGTGGCGATGGTACTTGTACCTATTGTAAAGGAAAAAGGAATTCTGATTCATCTGATAATCCGGCAAAGGCGATAATCTCTTTGAAGAATGATAGGGAGACCAAGTATGGCACCTATATAACGGTTCAAAATGAACTTGTTGGGGCATACAATGATTTGCGTAACAGGGAGGCACAGCGGTTATTTGGTAGTGATTTCACTGATATGGAAGCTGAATACCTAAATCCGGAAACTGCCCAAACAATAAAGGATGATTTAAAGGATAAGGTAAAGAAAATACAGGAATTGTTCCCACAAAAACTGTCTGAAGCTGAGACTTCTACCTCCAACTAATAATTTTCTAAATATAAACTATGTCTAAATTTAGTAAGAAAAAAAGTGGTGAACTGCCACCAGTGTCCACGGCTTCATTACCAGATATCGTATTTATGCTGTTGTTCTTTTTCATGACCGTTACGGTAATGAAAGATAGTTCACTTAAAGTGGAGAACGTACTTCCGAATGCTAACGAGATTAAAAAGTTAGAGAAGAAAGACCGTGTTGTTTATATCTATGTTGGAAAACCAACCCAGGAGTATCAAAAAGTTTTCGGGACTGAACCCAAAATTCAGTTGAATGATAAATTTGCGAACCCTTCTGACGTAGGTGATTACATTCTTGCCGAAAGAGCCAAGAAGTCGCAAGAACTGCAGAACGTCTTGACTACTGCGCTTAAAGTTGATAAAAACGCCAATATGGGATTAATATCAGACATTAAGCAAGAGTTAAGAAAAGTAAATGCACTTAAGGTAAATTATACTACCTATGAGGGCGACGCTTTTAGAAATATACAGTAGATACAAATTTTCAAACTTTGAAAAACGCCCTGATAAATTTATCAGGGCGTTTTTTATTTCCTTAAATTTACTTTCATGAAACGAATTGTTCTTTGGCTGATATTTTTATGTGCATTGGGGGTATATGCCCAAAGACCTCAAGAGCTAAATAAAAGTGATTCAAAATACCTTGAAGATCAATTTTATCTGGGTATAACCTATAATTTCCTCCTTGATAAACCCAATGATTTTACCCAAAGAAATTTATCATATGGCCTGCAAGGCGGCATTATTAAAGATATTCCATTAAACAGTACTAGGACTTTCGCAATAGGAGTTGGTCTAGGTTATGCCGTCAATTCATACTATTCGAATATGTTGGCATCGGAATCCTTGGATAGGGTTCTCTATGAAAAGGCTACTGAGGCGGATAATGTTAAAAGAAGCAAAATTGAAAACCATTTAGTTGAATTTCCTTTAGAGTTTAGATGGCGTGATTCTACGCCAGAGGAATATAAATTTTGGCGTGTGTATACGGGAATTAAACTGGGATATGTTTTTGGATCACGTTCTAAATTAGTTGCAGAAGCTAATAAAACCTCATTCATAAATCCTGATATTAGAAAGTTTCAATACGGTCTAATGTTCAATTTTGGTTATAATACATTTAATGTTCACATATACTACTCCTTAAATAATCTTTTTGAAGATGGTGCCATCTTTGAAGAAGAAGATTTAAAGTTGAAACCCTTACGGGTTGGATTGATTTTCTACATTTTATAGCCAATATTTAACGGTAAGCAACTGAGATATCAATCCAATGCAAAAACCAATAAAAACCTCTGCCTTGGTGTGTGCTTTTAAGTATAATCTTGAAGTGGCTACCAAACCAATTGCGAAAATGCATAGACTAAGGGCTAGCGTAATATTGATTTCAAAATGTATGCTGAGATTGATTAAGAACATAAATAGACTACCCATACCCAATAGGTGCATACTGCTTTTTATTTTGAATAGCAGGAGTATAAGCGTTGCCAGTGTTGCTGCTATGAGCCCAACAAAAAAGAAGTACAGCTCTACGATATAATTATTTGGGATAACCTTATAGACTACCATAAATAAAAGTGCCAGATTAATATACAGGGGATATTTGCGCTCCTGGATGGTAGGTAGTTGAATTGAATTTACATAGCCAATGTTTCTAAGTATTAAAAAAGTGATAATAGGTATAATAACCGTTAGAATGAAGATTGGTAATATGTTGCCGCTTTGTAATTCTAATGGACTGTATTTTGGGGTAATTAAAAAATAGGCAAAAGTTCCGGCAATAGGAATGAAAAGTGGATGAAAGATATATGAAATTACTTTTTGAAAAAGTTTCATTAAATCTGTTTTCGTAATCTGGCTACCGATATTCCCAATTGCTCTCTATATTTTGCAACAGTTCTACGTGCAATTGGGTACCCTTTTTCTTTTAAAATGGCAGCGAGTTTGTCGTCTGTAAGTGGTTTTTTCTTTGCTTCGTCTGCTATTACCGTTTCAAGTATTTTCTTGATTTCTTTAGTTGAAACGTCCTCACCTTGTTCATTTTTCATGGATTCAGAGAAGTATTCCTTAATCAATTTTGTGCCATAAGGGGTGTCAACATATTTACTATTCGCAACTCTTGATACGGTGGATACATCCATATTTATTTCGTCAGCGATATCTTTAAGAATCATCGGCCTCAGATTGCGTTCATCTCCAGTTAAGAAATACTCTTTCTGATATTCCATGATAGCACTCATTGTGACGAATAAGGTCTGTTGTCTTTGTTTTATGGCATCGATGAACCATTTGGCAGCATCTAATTTTTGTTTAATGAACATCACAGTATCCTTTTGGGATTTGGACTTTTCCTTTGAGTCCCTAAATCCTTTAAGCATATTGTTATATTCTTTTGATACATGCAATTCTGGTGCATTTCTACCATTTAAGGTAAGTTCTAATTCACCTTCTACGATTTTAATTGAAAAATCAGGAACAACATGTTCAATAACTCTATTATTACCAGCGTAGGACCCTCCTGGTTTAGGGTTCAGTTTTTCAATTTCCGATATGGCGCCTTTTAATTCGTCTTCAGTAATATTATGTTTTTGAAGAAGCTTATTGTAATGTTTTTTAGTAAACTGATCAAATGATTTCTCTAATATTATAATTGCCTTTTCAATATTCGGATTAATTTCCTTGCGTTTCAATTGAATGATCAGACACTCTTCCAATGAACGTGCAGCTACCCCTGGGGGGTCTAATGCTTGAACTGTTTTCAATACAGATTCAATGGTATTTTCGTCTGTATAAATGTTCTGGGTAAATGCCAGATCATCCATTATGTCGGTTAGTGGACGCCGAATATATCCGCTTTCATCAACACTGCCAACGAGGAACTCGGCAATACTCCATTCCTCATCACTTAAATAGATCGTATTCAGTTGATTTATGAGATATTGATTGAAAGATGTCCCAGCGGCATAAGGCACACTCTTTTCATCATCATCTGCACTGTAGTTACTTGTCTTAGTACGATAATCAGGGATTTCATCATCACTTAGATAGTCATCAATATTAATATCATCAGTATTGATGTTCTCGCCCTCTAGCTCGCTATCATATTGGTCGTCAAATTCATCTTCAATGCTGTCACTCTCCTCTTTACCACCTTCCAGGGCCGGGTTTTCTTCCAATTCCTGTTTTAAACGTTGTTCAAATGCCTGTGTGGGCAATTGAATCAACTTCATCAACTGAATCTGCTGAGGGGATAGCTTTTGTGATAATTTAAACTGTAAGTGTTGTTTAAGCATCTAGGTTAATTGTCTGCCTTATAAAGTTAACGATTTCAGATTAGAACTCCGCATTTTGGGGTGTTCTTGGGAAAGGTATTACATCGCGGATGTTCCCCATGCCTGTAGCGAATAGAACCAAGCGCTCAAAGCCCAATCCAAATCCACTATGTACAGCGGTTCCGAATTTTCTAAGGTCCAAGTACCACCAAAGTTCCTCTTCATCTATTCCCAATTCGGCAATTTTGTCCTTTAAGACATCCAAACGTTCTTCACGTTGGGAGCCCCCAACGATTTCCCCAATTCCTGGGAAAAGAATGTCCATGGCACGAACCGTTTTACCGTCTTCATTCAAACGCATATAAAAGGCTTTTATTTTGGCAGGATAATCAAACAATATAACAGGACATTTAAAATGCTTCTCAACAAGGTATCGTTCATGTTCACTTTGCAGATCTACGCCCCATTCATCTATCGGATATTGGAATTTCTTCTTTTTGTTGGGTTTGCTGTTTCTTAAGATTCTTATGGCTTCTGTATAAGTAACACGTTTAAAACTATTGTCACAAACGAACTTCAATTTCTCAATCAATGCCATTTCACTTCGTTCAGCCTGTGGTTTTGTTTTTTCCTCATCGAGTAAACGTTTTTCCAAGAATTGTAAGTCTTCATCACAATGCTCCAAGATATAACCAATGACATTCTTGATGAAATCCTCTGCCAAATCCATATTGGCATTCAAATCATAAAAAGCCATTTCTGGTTCTACCATCCAAAACTCTGCTAGATGTCTCGATGTATTCGAATTCTCAGCCCTAAATGTTGGCCCAAAAGTATATACCTTTCCAAGCCCCATGGCATAAGCTTCAGCCTCTAATTGACCTGATACGGTTAGATTGGTTTCTTTACCAAAAAAGTCTTCTTTATAATTAACCTCACCATCTTCGTTCAATGGAGGATTTTTACTATCTAATGTAGTTACACGGAACATTTCCCCGGCACCTTCAGCATCAGATCCAGTTACGATAGGTGCGTGAAAGTAGTAGAAATCATTTTGTCTAAAATACTGGTGTATGGCAAATGACAATGCCGAACGAACGCGCATTACAGCAGCAAAAGTATTCGTTCTTATACGTAAGTGAGCCTTTTCGCGCAGGAATTCCAAAGAGTGTTTTTTTGGTTGTATAGGATAATCATCTGGATCTGCTCCGCCATGAACATAAATGTCTTTTACTTGAATTTCGACGGTTTGTCCCCTGCCTTGACTTTCAACCAAAGTTCCACTGATTTTTAGTGCAGCACCTGTATTGATTTGTTTTAAAACATCTTCCTCAAAGTTCTCAAAGTCAACGACACACTGAATATTATTTATGGTTGACCCATCATTAAGGGCTATGAATCTATTGCTTCTAAAGGTTTTGACCCAGCCATTCACTATAACTTCCTGTAGCTTGGGAGCCATGGAAAGAAGTTCTTTTACACTTGAAGATTTCATTTTAAATCAAATAAAAATTAAAAGGGCAAAGATAGCCTTTTGAGCAAAAAGAAGCGAGTTCTGAAATGTATAAAAACTTAAGAATGATGTTTTATTACTCCAGTCCTTAAATATTGTCTTCTTCTTTGGGCAGAATATCAATCTGAGGTTTACGTAAAACTTCCTTGTTCGCAATACTGCGCTCTAAGGATAGAAGTAGGGAGGGAAGTAAAATAAGGTTTGCCAACATAGCGAACATCAGAGTAGCTGATACCAAAGCACCCAATGCCACTGTTCCTCCAAAATTTGAAATTACAAAAACCGAAAATCCAAAGAAAAGCACAATAGAGGTATAGAACATACTAACCCCGGTTTCCCTCAAGGCGGCATAGACCGATTTTTTGATTTGCCAGCGATTAGCAGTAAGTTCTTGTCTATACTTGGCAAGGAAATGTATCGTGTCATCCACTGAGATACCGAAAGCAATACTAAAAACCAAAATTGTGGAAGGTTTTATAGGGACACCAAAAAAGCCCATGACCCCTGCTGTTATTACCAGTGGTAATAAGTTAGGAATCAGTGAAATGACAATCATTCTAAAAGACCTAAAAAGGAAGGCCATAAAAAGTGCAATTAGAAAGATGGCAAAGGCGAGAGACATTACAAGGTTTTTTACCAAATATTTGGTTCCTTTAAGAAAAAGGAGTGCACTACCGGTCATATAAACGCTATATCTTTCAGTTGGAAATATCTTGGTTATATTTTCCAAAAGCCGGGCTTCAATATCTTCCATGCGGTCTGTTTTCACATCTTTCATGAAAGTGGTTATTCTTGCTACTTGGCCTGTGCTATCAACAAAACTTTTTAAGAGATTGCCGTTGTCCGATGATTTCCGGGCCACATCCATAATAAAGTTATTCTCTTGGGTTGTTGGTAATTGGTAATATTTTGGAATGCCATTATAGAAAGCTTGTTTGGAATACTTTACCAAATTTACTACTGAGATGGGTTTGGATAATTCTGGGATCTCCTCGATAACGGTACCCAATTGATCCATTCTCTTGAGGGTTGCCGGTTTCATGACACCCTTTGGTTTTTTGGTGTCAACGACAATCTCAACGGGCATTATTCCATCAAATTCTTTCTCGAAAAAACGAATATCCTTAAAGAAACCAGCTTTTTTGGGCATATCTTCAATAGGGCTTCCTGATATTTCTATTTGATAAATTCCGATGATACTTACCACCAATAAGACAATGGAGGTTATATACACCGCAATACGCTTTTCACGAACAATATGCTCCATCTTATTGACAAAACCATCAATCCATTTTTTATTGAGGTGTTTCAAATGCTTCGTTTTAGGTAAGGGCATGAAACTATATACAATAGGAATAATCAAAAGTGAAATAATGAATATGCCGATAATATTGATTGAAGCTACAATACCAAATTCTTTCAACAATTTACTGTCAGTTATTATGAAAGTAGCAAAACCTGAAGCAGTTGTCATATTGGTCATCAAGGTGGCGTTCCCGATTTTGGAAATAACACGTTGTAGCGAAAGTGCTTGATTACCATGTTTTTTAACCTCCTGCTGGTATTTATTTATAAGGAAAATACAATTGGGAATTCCAATAACAATAATCAATGGCGGAATCAACGCTGTTAGTACCGTTATTTCATATTGCAATAATCCCAAAACCCCAAAGGCCCACATAACCCCGATAATTACAACAAACATAGAAATCAAAGTAGCGCGGAAACTCCTGAAAAAGAAAAAGAAAATCAAAGAAGTAACCCCAAGTGCCGCCAGAATGAATTTCCCAATTTCATCAATAATGTTTTGGGAATTCATGGTGCGTATATAGGGCATGCCAGAAATACGCACATCAAGGCCTGTTTCATTCTCAAAGTTGTCTACTAGGCGCGTCAAATCCTCAAGGATAAAGTCTTTACGGACAGAAGTGTTCACGATGTCCTTATCCAAGTACATTACTGTACGGATCGTTCGACTTTCTTTGTTATACAGAAGGTTATCGTAAAATGGGAGGTCATTGAAAAGATGGTTCACTAAGGTGTCAACATCCTGTTGGGTAATAATTTCGGATTTGATGAGTGGCTCAAGTACAAATTCCTGTTTTTCCTTGTCCTTGATCAATTCTTGAAGGTTATCTGTGGATAGCACAAAATCAACTTCAGGGAATGCCCCAAGCTGTTTACTTAATTTATTCCATCTATTGAAATTCACTGGAGTATAAAGTGCAGCGTCGCTAATTGCAAAAACCACAGTATTGCCTTCTTCACCAAATTGATTTAAGAAATTTTGGTATTCAAGATTTATGGGGTGATCATCTGGCAATAAGTTGGCTTGGGAATTACTGAAGCGCATATTTTCCCACTGCATGGCTAAAAAAAAAGTAAAGGCAGCGATCAATAATAAGATCAGAATTCTATTTCTTAGAATTATTCGAGCGATTCTTGCCCAAAAGCCTTGTGTAAGTTTAGCAACCATCCAGGATTTTTACGAGCGCAAAGGTAAAGAATGATAGGTTGTCTTCCTAAATTGCTGCAATTAAATAAATCCTGATGTTTTATGTAATCAAAAACGACCTCTAGAGGTCGTTTTTGA
>Ga0316189_10002335_pt1 | contig 18730 bp, 19 predicted proteins | sample LowCovwburrow_MG_FD_204930 | JGI IMG/M metagenome (GOLD analysis project Ga0316189, IMG submission 204930) | Coastal sediment microbial communities from Maine, United States - Lowes Cove worm burrow | ecosystem: Environmental > Aquatic > Marine > Coastal > Sediment | place: USA: Maine...
CTACGCTTACGCAATGGTTATTGGTGTGTTTGGTTTCCTGACATACCTGCTGTTGAACGGTTAAGGAGAGGGCGCGCATACCATGGAATTGCATAACGTACTGGGCTTCCCGATTCTTTCTCTGAGCATCTTCCTGCCACTGGCAGGTGCGATGTTCATCTGGCTATTCGTAAATAACGATAAATTGGTTCGCTGGTTGTCGCTGGCCGTTTCTGTTGCAACATTCTTTGTAACACTGCCGTTGGCAATGCGGTTTGATAATGGCACTTCTCACATGCAGTTTGAGGAGTTCCACCCCTGGATCGAAAGTTTCAACATAAACTATCAGCTGGGCATTGATGGCATCTCCATGCCGTTCATCATCCTGACGAGCATGTTGACAGTGATCTGTGTGATCTCGGCCTGGCAGTGCATTCAGAGCCGTGTGAAAGAGTATATGATTGCGTTTCTTATACTTGAAACCACATTGATCGGTGTCTTCTCTGCTCTTGATTCCATGCTCTTCTACTTCTTCTGGGAAGCGATGTTGATTCCAATGTACCTGATTATCGGCATCTGGGGTGGCAAGAACCGCGTTTATGCAACGATTAAGTTCTTCCTCTATACACTGGCAGGTTCGGTATTGATGTTGATCGCACTGCTGGCGATGTATTTCAAGACAGGAGGCACTTTCAGCATTCTGGCGATGATGGACTATCCATTCGACTTTACATGGCAGTTCTGGATCTGGATCGCTTTCTTTGTCGCATTTGCTGTGAAGGTTCCGATGTGGCCGGTGCATACATGGCTGCCGGATGCTCACACCGAGGCTCCGACTGCGGGCTCTGTTATTCTTGCCGGTATTCTGCTGAAGATGGGTGCTTATGGATTCCTGCGCTTCTCGCTACCTATCGCACCGGATGCTTCGCAATATTTTGTGCCTTTCATGGTGGGACTATCGCTGGTCGCAATTGTCTATATTTCGCTTGTTGCCATGATGCAGCAGGACATGAAGCGGCTAATCGCCTACTCATCCATCGCCCATATGGGTTTTGTAACACTGGGCACATTCATGTTCACCCAGCAGGCAGTTGAGGGTGCGATTATCAACATGATCTCCCACGGCTTTGTTGCTGCAGCGCTCTTCCTCTGTGTGGGCGTGATGTATGATCGACTCCATACCCGAGAAATTGCCGACTATGGCGGCGTGGTCAATGTGATGCCTGTCTTTGCAGCTGTGATGCTGGTCTTCTCAATGGCCAATGTGGCACTGCCGGGTTCAAGCTCCTTTATCGGCGAAATTATGGTTCTTGTTGGCACCTTTGCTGCTGATCCGTCTCAGATGGACATCTCGGCAAAATGGATTGCCATTGCTGCCACAATCAGTGTTGTGCTATCTGCCTGCTACACGCTCTGGATGTATAAGCGCGTCATCATGGGAGATATTACCAAGGACTCCGTCAAGACAATGCAGGATCTGAGTCTGCGCGAGTTTTCATACTTTGTACCGTTGATCCTGCTGGTGCTTTGGATGGGATTCTATCCTCTTCCTGTTCTTGATGTGATGCATGAATCGGTCGCACATCTGATTGAGCAGGCAACCACCAGCAAGCTGGATGCCGCGGTAGCATTGGCCGGAGCGGCGCAAGACGCCGTACATCACTGAGGTACTAAGCAATGGCTAACGTAACATTCCCGTTCCCGTTCCCGGAAAATCTGATACTTATCCTGCCGGAGGTGATCATTGCCTTGATGGCAATGGCGATCCTGCTGATCGATCTCTTTATTCCTAAAGAGAAGAAGGCTGTGAATGCATGGCTGGCGATCATCAGCTGTCTGGTAGCTGCATTTGTTACTCTGAATGTGACTGCGTCAGAGCCAATGACTACGTTCTATGGTTTCTTTGTGCTGGATCCTTTTGCCGGGTTTGCCAAGCTTCTTATGTTGTTGGCGACCGTCTTTGGCATTGTACTCTCTCTGGATTACATGAAAGAAGAGGCCAACATGGGTGAATACTATTCACTGATGCTGTTTGCGCTGCTTGGTATGATGTTGATGGTTTCAGCAACGAACTTTATAACCATGTATCTCGGCCTCGAACTCATGGCCCTCTCTGTTTATGTGCTGGTTGGTTATCAGCGTGATGTGCTGCGCTCATCTGAAGCGGCTCTGAAATATTTTATCCTTGGTTCCCTCTCTTCGGGCATGCTGCTTTACGGCATCACCTTTCTTTACGGTGTTACTGCAAGTTTTGATTTTGCTCAGATTGGAGCTGCAATCACCGCCGGTTCACCTGATATCAGGACAGCAACACTGGTAGGCATGGTTTTCCTTCTGGCGGGCATGGCGTTTAAGGTTTCGGTTGCCCCATTCCATATGTGGACTCCAGATGCCTATGAAGGGGCACCAACACCAATCACCGCATTTATGTCTGTTGCACCTAAGGTGGCAGGTTTTGTGGTCATGATGCGCGTTCTTGTGGATGCTCTGCCGGCGCTGCAGCACGAGTATACAGTGATGTTTACAGGCATGGCGGTTCTAACTCTTGCTGTGGGCAATATTGCTGCGATTGCACAACGTAATATCAAACGGATGCTTGCTTACTCAACTGTTGGTCATGTCGGTTTTGTGCTGCTTGGCCTGATCGCCGGCAATGCAGAGGGTTATGCCGGTGTTCTGATCTATATGACGATCTATCTGTTTATGACGATGGGAGCGTTTGCCATTATTATTCTGATGCGTCGTGATGGCATTCAGGGTGAGCTTCTCGATGACTTTGCAGGCATGTCCAAAGTTCGACCAGGATATGCGCTGGCGATGGGGCTGATGATGTTCTCACTGGCCGGCATTCCGTTTCTTGGAGGTTTCTGGGCCAAGTTTGTAGTGATTGCGGCGGTGATTGATGCCGGACATCTCTATCTTGGTCTGATTGCGATCCTCTTCTCCGCTGTTGGAGCCTTCTATTACATCAGGGTGGTCAAATATATCTACTTTGATGAGGAGCGCGTTGCATTCAACTTTAGCGAGAACCGCCTTATTCAGGCAGTTGTGGCTGTAACATCAATAATCGTTGTTGGCATTGGTGTCTATCCAGAGCCGGTCATGGAGATTTGCAAGTCTGCATTGGCTGGTCTGGTCTAAATTCAAAGCTGTTTTATAGTTAAAAAGCGGGTGCTCTGAGCTGTCAGAATGCCCGCTCTGTTATTAAAGCTTGAATTACGATGCCTGCGAATGTATAAATCGCGCCCTTTCAAAGGACAGGAGCAGAAAAGTGAAAGCTGAAATTCATCCTGAATATATTGCTGGTAAAGTGACATGCTCATGCGGCAATACATTTGAGACCCGTTCAACCCGTGGCGACATTAGTGTGGAAATCTGTTCCGCATGCCATCCATTTTATACTGGTAAACAGAAGATTATGGATACTGAAGGCCGCGTTGAGCGCTTCTATAAGAAATATGGCAAGCCTGCCAAGGCTGCGTAATCGAGACTGGAGAATACTGACATGTATGCAGTGATTAAGACTGGTGGCAAACAGTACCGAGTGCAGCAGGGCGATGTTCTGCGTGTAGAAAAACTCGATGCCGAAGTAGGTAAGAATGTAACCTTTGATGATGTGCTGATGCTGGGCGAAGGCGCAGACATCAAGGTTGGCGCGGATGCGGCAAAAGCAAAAGTATCTGCTGTAGTTACTGATAAAGGGCGTGATAAGAAGATTGTTGTCTTCAAGAAGCGTCGTCGTAAAAACTATCGTGTGACCAAGGGTCACCGTCAGGACTATACACAGGTTGAGATTACCAAGGTTGCCGCCACAGGCGGGGCAGCCAAGGCCGCTTCAAAAGCGGAAGTGAAGTCGGAAGCCAAGGCTGCACCAAAGGCTAAAGCTGCACCAAAGGCTAAAGCTGCACCAAAGGCTAAAGCTGCTCCAAAGGCTAAAGCTGCTCCAAAGGCCAAGGCAGCTCCAAAAGCCAAAGCAGCAGCAAAACCTGCAGTTAAAAAGAGCGCTGCCAAAGCGAAAAAGGCAAGCGAGGAGTAAGAGATGGCACATAAAAAAGCAGGCGGTTCAACTAATAATGGACGCGATTCCAATTCCAAGCGCCTTGGCGTGAAGAAGTATGGCGGCGAAGCCGTTATTGCCGGCAATATTATTGTTCGTCAGCGTGGCACAAAGATTCGTCCGGGTGATAATGTAGGTTGTGGCAAGGATTATACCCTTTTTGCACTGACTGATGGGAAGGTTGAGTACTATAAACGCGCAGGCCGTACAACGGTTCGTGTTGCTAGCTAAACCAGTCTACTAGTGATGGTCTTCAAGAGGGTGCTTATCGGCACCCTCTTTTTGTTTGAGGTGGATGGAAATCATGCGATTTATTGATGAAGTGAAAATTGAAGTGAAAGCCGGCAATGGTGGCCCAGGCTGCTCATCAATGCGCCGTGAGAAGTATATCCCCTATGGTGGTCCTGATGGAGGGGACGGCGGTCGTGGCGGGCATGTGATTCTTGTTGCCAGTAGTGATAAGAATACGCTTCAGGAGCTCTATCTCCGTAAGCGAATTTTTGCCAAGAACGGACATTCGGGAAAAGGCAAGAAGATGCACGGGCGTAAGGCTGAGGATGTTATCGTTAAAGTGCCTCTGGGTACGGTCATTAAAGATGAACATGGTGAAATACTATTCGATCTGACTCGGGATGGTCAGGAGGCATTTCTTGCTAAAGGCGGTCTGGGCGGTCTGGGGAACCCGCATTTTGTAACCAGTACCAATCGTGCTCCACGCTATGCGCAGCCAGGTATTGAGGGCGAGTCTGGCATTCGCTTTCTGGAACTGAAATCGATGGCGGATGTCGGTCTTGTCGGGCTTCCAAATGCTGGTAAGTCGACCCTTATTTCGCGTGTTTCAAATGCCAGACCGAAGATTGCTGATTATCCATTTACCACGATTGCCCCATCGCTTGGGCAGGTATTTATGGATGATGGTGATGGTTTCGTGATGGCAGATATCCCCGGCCTTATTGAGGGCGCGCATGAAGGCAAAGGACTTGGCCACCGTTTTCTAAAGCACATTGAGCGTACACGGGTACTGCTGCATCTGGTGGATGTGGCCCACCCTGAAGGGATATCGATCACCGATCAGTTTAATGAGATTGAGGCTGAGTTGAAGGGGTACGGAGAGAGTGTATTCAACAAGCCTCGCCTGCTGGTTCTTAACAAGGTAGACGCAATTCCGGAAGATGAGCGTGAGCCATTGCTTGAAGAGGCTGCGAAACTGGGATTAACCTATTATACTGTTTCGTCTGTAACCGGTGAAGGTACGCAGCAATTGTTAAGGGACCTGTATGATCAGGTTCGGGCGGTACATGCAGAAGAGCTTGCAGAAGAGTACGCAGACGATCCTGCTCAGGAGTATGAAGATGTGGCAGCAGAAACGGATGAAGAAGATTGATTCAATCTCGATCTGATCTCGCGCGTACCCGACGGGTGGTCGTCAAGGTTGGCAGTTCGCTCTTAACGGATGCGAATGACGGCCTTCGCATGGCTGTTGTGGAACGTATTTCAACTGAAATTGCAAAGCTTCAGCAGCGTGGCATTCAGGTTTGCCTGGTTACTTCAGGTTCAGTAGCGCTTGGCCGTGTTCAGATGCAGTGGATGGAGAAACATCTCTCTGTACATGAGAAGCAGGCCGCCGCAGCAATTGGGCAGCCCCTGCTGATGAATGCTTACAAGCAGGCCTTCGCAGCACATGGGCTTCAGGTGGCACAGCTACTGCTGACAAAGGATGATCTGAGGCATCGTCGGCGCTATCTCAATGCAAGCAATACCAGCGAAACACTTTTTGCCGCAGGCGTTGTTCCTATCGTCAATGAGAATGACACTGTGGTTGTAGAAGAGATTAAATTTGGTGATAACGACACATTGGGTGCGCTGGTCAGTCTGGTGATTGATGCTGAGCTGATGGTAATGATGACTGATGTTGATGGGCTGTTCAGTGAAAACCCAGTTGCCAATCCTTCTGCCACGCGGCTCTCTATCATTGAATCGTTAACGGCGGAAATTGTAGAGATGGCCGGCGATGTTGGCAGTGCTTTTGGTACAGGCGGCATGGTGAGTAAACTCAAGGCTGCTCGCATTGCAACCCGGGGCGGAGTCGCCGCAGCTATTGTGAATGGGCACAGTGAAAACATTCTGACCCAGTTGATGCAGGGCAGTGATGTCGGCTCGCTTTTTCTGTGTGGAGTTGACAGACACTCCAAGCGTCAGCACTGGATTGCGGATATTCTGCGTCCGGCAGGAAAGATCCATGTGGATGCAGGTGCCGCCAAAGCCATTGTCGAAGGTGGAGGCAGCCTTCTGCCCATTGGCATGACCGAAGTCGAAGGGATGTTTGATAAAGGCGAGTGTGTTGAAATATGTGCTCCTGATGGTGTGATTGCACGAGGCTTGTGCAACTACAATGCTGATGAAATGCGCAGGCTGATCGGCATCAGTAGTGAGAAGATTGAAGAGGTGCTGGGGTTTGTGGATTTTACCTCGGTCATTCATCGGGATAACCTGGTTCTATCAGAGTCGGAAAGCAGTCATCCCTGACAAAAACTGGAGTGGGTGGAGAGAAGTATGAGTAGTGATGCGTTTGATATCATGACCGCACTTGGTGAGCAGGCCAAGGTCGCAGCAAAAACGATGCGAATGGTCGACACGAAGTCGAAGAACCGTGCACTGCAGCTCGCTGCAGCTATTCTGAGACGGGAGATGGCTGAAGTGCTCGCGGCCAATGCACTTGATATGAAAGCTGCAGATGAGAGCGGCCTTGATGCCGCGTTGAAGGATCGTCTTGCACTCGATGCCGACCGTGTGGAATCAATGGCTGAAGGGCTGGAGCAGGTAGCGGCTCTGCCAGATCCTGTCGGCTCTGTTCGAGATCTGGTCTATAGACCTTCAGGTATTCAGGTAGGACATATGCGGGTTCCCCTTGGGGTGATCGGTATTATCTATGAGTCCCGCCCGAACGTAACGGCTGATGCGGCAGCGCTCTGCCTGAAGTCGGGAAATGCAGCGATACTGCGTGGTGGTTCAGAAGCGATTCACTCTAATCGCGCCGTAGCTGCATGTCTGCGCAGGGCTCTGGTGGATGCAGGCCTGCCACAGGATGCAGTTCAGCTGGTGGACTCTACTGACCGCGCGCTGGTTGGCGCACTGCTGAAGTCCGAAGCGTATGTTGATGTCATCATTCCCCGTGGCGGAAAGTCGTTGATTGAGCGGGTGGCCGCTGAGTCCAGAGTGCCTGTGATCAAGCACCTGGATGGAATCTGCCATGTCTATATTGATGCCGATGCCGACCGCGAAATGGCGATGAATATTGCCATCAATGCAAAGACGCACCGCTATGGAGTCTGCAATGCTATGGAGACGCTGCTGATTCACCAGGATGCAGCTGATCTGGCAGCAGATCTTACCAAGGCGATGTTGAAAAAAGGTGTGGAAGTTCGTGGTTGCGACAGATTCCGTGCTGTTGTTGGCAGACTCGATGTCAAAGTAGCCTCCGATGAGGACTGGGCGACTGAGTATCTGGCTCCTGTGTTGTCCATCCGCCTTGTTGGCTCGATAGATGAAGCTATCGATCATATTGCGCAATATGGTTCAGGCCATACAGAGAGTATCGTGACTCAGGATTATGATGCCGGTCAGCGTTTTCTTAGAGAGGTGGACTCCTCTTCGGTGATGATTAATGCCAGCACCCGCTTTGCTGATGGCTTTGAATATGGGCTTGGTGCAGAGATTGGCATTTCAACTGATCGTCTTCATGTACGCGGGCCTGTTGGCCTCGAAGGGTTGACGACTGAGAAGTGGATTGTATTGGGCCACGGCGAAATTCGAAGTTGATTCGATCCGCAAAATGCCGTCCATGGCTTTTTGCTCTGACGGCGGCGAAAAGCGGGGTTTTCACCACCTTACAAAACGACATCGAAACAGGATGTCGTTTTGCCACCCATCCCTAGGTGGGTTAATGGAGTTTTATGGCTTCTGACAAAGCGAAGATCGGGCTATTTGGTGGCAGTTTTGATCCGCCACACTTGGGGCATGAAGCGCTGGTCAATGCTGCAATTGAGCGCCTGAATCTGGATGAGGTGTGGGTGGTTCCTGCCGGTTCGCCGGTACACAGAACCCTCTCCGGCAATGCTGATGCCCAACTTCGATTTAAGTGGGTGAAAGAGATTTTTTCCGATGCTGCATCCGTGCGAGTGCTTGATTGGGAAATTGAGAGCTCTGAGCCGGTGCCTGCCATCACGACGTTGCGCAGGTTCAGGGCGGAGAATCCGGATGTTGTTCCGCTCTGGTTAACCGGTGCTGATGCCTTTGAAGGGATGAGTGGCTGGGTGGAGTATCCCGAACATCTGAAACTCTGCAGTGTGGCAGTGTTTGAACGGAGTGGGCAGCCTCAATCGACAGAGAACATTGATTGGCTGCAGATGAGTGTTGAATCATGGCTTGGTGGCGAAGTGAATGGGCCCGGAAATATCATCACCGTTGATGCCAGACTGCCGAACATTTCAGCAACTGAAGTTCGTGATCGAGCGTTAAAAGATGAGAGCCTGGAAGGGCTGGTGAACAGTCGTATATGTATGGAAGTAAAATCCCGGTACCGGCCGGAGAGAGGAGATAAAAATTGAGTGACTCTGTAGAGAAGAGAGATGTAAATGTGGATGAAAAACTGGAACAGCTGACTCAGGCCGTTGTAGAGGCGGTGGAGGATAAGAAGGCACAGGATGTTCTTGTGCTGGATGTGCGTGGCCGCTGCAGTTTTACGGATCGTTTTGTGCTGGCTACCGGGCGAACCGATAGACAGCTTAAAGCAGTTGCTCAATCAGTCGTTGAAGCAGCCCATCAGAATGGGTTAACAGCCAAGATTGAGGGTCTGGAAGCTACAGAGTGGTTGCTGGTTGATATAGGCGATGTTGTGGTTCACCTCTTTCTGCCAGAGGTAAGGGCGGACTTTCAGTTTGAGCGTCTCTGGGCAAGGCCTGACGGCGAGTGAAACTGCGCCTGATTGTTGTAGGGCGTAGCAGTGCCGACCTGGGCAGCTACGAGGCAAGAATTCTGAAACGCCTGAAGGGGCAGGTCTCCTTTGAAGTTGTTGAACTTTCGGAGGGGAAAGGCAAGCAGATATCCCAGCGAAAGCAGGAGGAGGAGAGGCATATTCTGAAAACAGTCTCTTCGGGATTCATCCTTTTTGATGAGCGAGGCAAGAGCCTTACCAGTATTCAATGGTCTGAACATCTTGAAAAGCTGCATGGAAACGCATCTCTGGATTTTGTTATAGGTGGTGCAGGCGGTGTAACAGACGCTGTGCGCCAGGCCGCGGGTGGATGCTGGAGCCTTTCAGCTTTAACCATGCCGCATCAATTGGCTCGTACAGTGGTTGTTGAACAGATTTACCGGGCTTTCACTATTCTTCAGGGACATCCGTACCACCGGGAGTGATGATGATTCGACTCTTTCTGTTTGCCCTGTTTTTTTGCCTGATTTCGGTATCGGATGCCGACGCCGGTCGAAACAGCACGACAGAGTTGGAGCAGGTAAAAGAAGAGCGGCAAAAGCTTGTTAGAATCCGTAAGCAGCTGGAATCCAAACTGGGCCTGCTTGGCAAGGAGCTGCGCAAGCTCGATGGGGCACTTGTTGCAGCACGAAGCGCCCGTAAAGAGGTCTCCGGGAAGATTTCTAAAATCGATCAGAAGCTGCGTGAGTTGCGCAGTAAAAAGATAGACTTAAAAGATGATATTCGACGTCAGGAAGCACAGATGCTGAAGCAGTCTGTTGCAGCCTATCAGCGTGCAAACCGGCAGCCGGGCTGGCTTGATACTTTTGCCGGCGTTTCGGCATCAGAGATTCCACACAGAAAGACCATGTTGCAGTTTGCTCTCCAATCCCAGGAGCAGGAACGCCAGGCATGGCAGAGTAAAGTTGTCGAGTTGGCTGCGGTCGAGAAGATGGAAAAGCTCAAGCGCAGTGAGCTGGCTCTGTTGCAGAAAGAGAAACTGCAGCGGGAACGTCAGGTTGCAAGCCGTGTGGCTGAGAAGCGCAAGATGGCCAAGCGGGTACGTAAAGACGTTCATCTGAAAAAACAGAGAGAGGCTCAACTGGCAGCTCAGGAGAAAGCACTCCATCAGCTTATTAAGGGTATAGGCAAAGGCCTGTTGGGCAGTGACAAGACGGCGAAGTCACTGTCGCCGAGAAAATTGAAAGGGAAGTTGCCGTGGCCGTTAAAGGGAAAGCTAGTAGCCAGTTTTAACTCGCGGCCAGTTGCGACAAGAGCAAGAATTACCGGAGTTCAGATGTCACCGCGTTCCAAAAAGGCTAAAGGGCTTCAGGTTAAGGCGATTGTAGGTGGGCAGGTGCGATATGCTGACTGGTTTGGCGGTTATGGGCTGATGATGATCCTTGATCATGGGGATGGCTTAATCTCTGTCTATGCCCATAATGATGCGCTCTATTGGCATATGGGTGACTGGGTGGAAGCTGGGGATCTGTTGGCTGAGGCAGGCAGTACAGGCTGGATTGAAAATGTGCGTCTCTACTTTGAGGTTCGAGACAAGGGTAAGCCGGTGGACCCGGCCCGATGGTGTCGAAAATGACACAGGTAAGGAGAAGGTTATGAGTTTGAAAACAACACGGTTTGTTCTGGTTGCCGGCATGGTAGCGGTTCTTGGAGCCGCAGTTGTAGCATGGAACCCATCAGAGGGATATCAGCAGGCCACTGCTGCCACGGACTACAAACAGTTGGATAAATTTTCTCAGGTGATGGATGCCGTTCGCCGCTCCTATGTGGAAGAGGTGACAGATGAAAAGCTGATCGAGGGAGCACTGACCGGCATGCTCTCCGGTCTTGATCCCCACTCAACCTACCTGAACAGGGAGATGTTCAAGCAGATGCAGGTGGAGACTCGCGGAGAGTTTGGCGGCCTGGGCATTGAGATCGTGGCTGCTGAGGGTGGAATTCGCGTGATTGCCCCTATTGAGGATACACCTGCATATCGGGCAGGAGTGTTGGCAGGCGACCTGATTATTAAAATTGGAAGTCAGCTGGCCAAGGATATTCCCCTGATCGAAGCTGTTAAATTGATGCGCGGTAAACCGGGGTCATCAGTTAACCTGACCATTTTTCGTGAAGCCGCGATGCAGCCGATTGATATAAAGATTGTTCGTGCTGTTATCCAGGTAAGATCGGTCAAGAGCGATCTGTTGGCTCCCGGTTACGCCTATTTGAGAATCGCACAGTTTCAGGAGAAGACAACAGAGCAGCTGAAAGAGCAGCTGACTGCGCTACGTAAGCGCTCAGGGGGCGGGTTCCGCGGTGTTGTGTTGGATCTACGCAACAACCCTGGTGGACTGCTTGATCAGGCCGTCGAAGTGACGGACCTGTTTCTGGAGAAGGGTGGTATTGTGAGTACCAAGTCCCGGGTAGGAAAAAGCATGACGTTCGAGGCGGAAAAGGGAGACCTTCTTAACGGTACTCCGTTGGTCGTGTTGATTAACAATGGTTCCGCCTCAGCCTCTGAGATTGTCAGTGGCGCTCTTCAGGATAACAGGCGAGCCATTCTTATGGGAACCAAGAGCTTCGGTAAAGGTTCGGTACAGAGGATTGTGCCACTCAATGATGGCACCGCATTTAAGCTGACAACTTCGCTTTATTACACCCCGAGTGGCCGTTCAATTCAGGCAACTGGCATTAAGCCTGATATCGAAGTGGAACAGGTAGCGATTAAATTGGAAGAGAAGAGCAAGCGCATCTCGATCTCAGAGCGTGACCTGAAAGGACATCTTGAGAATGGTAATGGCAAAAAGGGTGATAAAAAACCATCCAAAGATCTGACAAACGGGAAGATGCAGGAGCGGTTGTCCAAAGATGTTCAGCTACAGAGGGCTTTTGATCTGTTGAAGGGGTTGAATGCCATTCAAGCCAAAGGGTGAGCAGACCTTAAGCGTCTGTTTGAGCTAAATGAGTCGTCGTCCAAAGAGAGCGCCTCTCTGGCTGCGCGCTGCACTGGCTGTTTTGCTGGTGTTGCTGATTGGTGTTGTGTTATGGCCTGTCGATGGCGTTCAGGAAGAGCCTGAGCATGCAATTTCAGGTGAGCTGCCTGTAGAGCAGACCAGACAGCAGAGCAGCGTGGTGTATGAAGAGTTTCAGCAAGCACCAATAAGTCCGGCAGTGACACCCTTGCCAACACCCCATATCAACCATGCAGGAACTGGCATTGCACTGATTATGGATGATGTGGGTTACGATCTGAACGCCCTTGAAAGAGTGCTTGCACTGCCGTTTCGTGTGGCAGTTTCAATCCTTCCTGATGCGCCCTATGCGACAGAAGCTGCAAACATGACTTATGAGGCAGGCAGCACGGTGATGCTGCATCTGCCAATGGAGCCATCCAATCCAAAGTATCGTGCCCGTATGAACGGAGCCTTTCTGAAAACCGGTATGGATGAAATCCAGATTCGCGATCATTTTATGCAGGCCCTGAACCGGGTGCCACATGTGGCAGGTGTGAACAACCATATGGGCTCACTTCTGACGACGCTTGAAGAGCCTATGCGGTGGGTGATGGACGTTTGTAAAGAGCAGAGGCTGTTTTTTATCGATTCAAAAACTGCACACAACTCCGTAGCCGCCAATATTGCTGCAGAGCACGGTATTGCATGGGCATCACGCCGAATCTTTCTGGATCATACGATCGACAGTGAAGATCTTCGTCTGGCGTGGAAATCAGCCGTGAAGTGTGCGAAGCGTAAAGGTTCGTGTATTGTCATTGCTCATCCGCATGCGGAGACACTGAATTTTCTCGAGCAGCAGGTATCAGACGATGAACATCTCTTTATTCAGCCTGTGACTACGCTGCTGCACTCAGGAGGAGTCTCATGATTGGTGCTTTACGTCGTTATCTGATGGCCGGTCTGGCGGTATCACTGCCGATCCTGGTGACGTTTGTTATTGTTCGCTGGCTTATTGAGCTTTCTGACAAGGCTCTGTCACTACTGCCTCCGCAGTTCCAGCCCGACGCCCTTTTTGGTACTCATATCCCCGGAGTCGGTGTGGTGCTGGCCCTGACGGTACTTGTCGTGATCGGTGCGCTGACCACCAATATGGTGGGCAAACATCTGATGCGATGGGTCGATGCACTGCTCGCCAAGGTTCCCGTTGTCAGGTCTATCTATGGTGCCATGAGGCAGCTGATGGATGCTGTTTTGGGAAAGGGAAGCAAAGCGTTCCGGCAGGTTGTTCTGGTCTCTTTTCCTCAGAAGGGTCAGTGGACCATAGGTTTTGTAACGGGAGAGAGCTCCCTCCCTATTCCTGGTGAGACGCCGAAAGTGGCTGTCTTTGTTGCAACCACGCCCAACCCCACATCCGGCTGGCTGTTGTTTGTCAGTGAATCAGAGCTGATCCCACTGGATATGAGTGTCGAAGAGGGGATGAAGGTGGTGGTCTCCGGAGGCATGCTTACTCCAAAAGAGAACAGTTCTATCACTGGAGAGGTTAAAGATTGAGAGGGGTAAGCTACGTCAAAAGAGTGGTGTGGCTGCTGATTGTCACAACCCTTTTTGCGCTCCCATGCATTGCCGATGAGGCCTACCATCAGGCCAAGTCCAATATAGAAAATGGCCGAATTAACCTGGCGCTGGAGCAGCTCAACAGGGCGGTAAAGAGAGATGCCAATGACTATCGGGCATGGTTTCTACTGGGTGTAGCCTATACACGTGGGCAACAGTTTCATCAGGCCATGGAGGCATTCCGGCGGGTTATCGAGATTAACCCGGAACTGGCAGAGCCGCATAATAATCTGGCGGTGATTTACAATGCGCTGGGAGATTACCGGGCTGCTGCAGGAGAGCTGGAAACATCACTATTAAAGAAGCCGGATTATGCCGTTGCGGAAGAGAATCTGGCAGATATCTATCTGAAGCTGGCACTCGAGAATTATCGCAGTGCGCTGGAGAAGGCGCCTCATCCGACGCTTGAACAGCGTTATATGCGTCTGCTTAAGGTGCGTGACCCGAAGATTTCATCCGATTTTACAGAAGAGCGTGTGCTGGTGGCAGTTCCGGCGGTTAAGACGAAGGCCGTAAAAGAGAAGCTTCTGGAAGCTGTTGAGCAGTGGAGAAAGGCGTGGTCTGAACGTGATCTTGATAAATATTTTTCAATGTATGATGCCGATTTCAGGGTGCCGAAGCGCTTTGCATCAATCAAAAGCTGGAAGCGCTACAAACATCGTGCGATCTCTTCAAAGAGCTATATTCAGGTTGACTTGAGTGACCTGAAAATAACCATTGATTCGTCTAAAAAGAGGGCGATCATAGATTTTTTTCAAAAATTTCGTTCAAACAGCTACAATGGCGACGATCTCAAACGGTTGGAGATGAAATTGCATAATGGTAAATGGAAAATTGTGAGTGAGGATTCTGTTTTATGATGAGCTGTTTTATCGGGGCACTACTGCTTCTGGCAGGCGCGACTTCGGCGATTGCTGAAGAGGGGCAACTGCCGGCGGATCAGCGGGCCATGATGGCGCTGGACTCCGGAGAGTCGGATGCTGTTAAAGCCCTTCCAGAATCGGAACAGATGGTTCTGAAAGCGACACTGGCTCTGAAAGAGGGCTCCCCAGACCGGGCGCTGGATTATCTGAAACATGATAAATCAGATAGCGATCCTCTGCTGGCATTGCTGGAGGCTGAGGCACACAGGCAGTCGGCAGTTCTGGCTGTTGCCAGGGCAGGAACCTATGCACGTGGTCTGAAGGAGAGGAAAGAGGATCTTGAAAATGCAGATCTTTCGTCCGGGCTTGGAGAGGCCGAGGTTCGACTGAATGCGTTTATTGATCAGCTTGATGGCATCTATGGAAGTCCACTGCATCTGCTGCAGCTGGGCGCGGATATCAAGAGTGTTTTTCTTGTCGATAAAGCACGCTCACGCATGTTTGTTTATGTGCGTAACAGCAGCGGTGAATTCGAACGTGTTGCAGATGAGTATATTGTCACCGGAGCAAAAGGTGGCGACAAACAGAAGCGTGGTGATGCCCGGACTCCCAATGGCATCTATCGTTTTGTAAAACGGCTGGATGACCGTGAACTGGAAGCTCGTTATGGGCCGGTTGCATTTCCGATCGACTATCCAAATGAGCTGGACAAACTGCACCAGAAGAATGGCTATGGCATCTGGATGCACGGCTATCCGGTTGGTGTTGGAAGGCGCCCGCCACAGGATACACGCGGCTGTTTTGCACTGCCCAACGACCGTCTTCTGGCGATGGCAGAGCATGTATATCTGAAGCAGAGCTGGGTCATTGTTGGCGAGAATTTTGTCTTCGATCAGAAAGAGCGGCAGGGCAAACTTCTCGATTCAGTAAAGGGTTCACTTGAGCAGTGGAAGCAGGACTGGAGCGCACTTGATACCGAGGCCTACCTGAACCATTACCATACGGCTTTCCGATCAGGAAAACGTAATCTGGCAGGTTGGAAGCGTTATAAACGGCTTGTAAACAGCAACAAATCATTCATTGATGTATCGATATCGGATCTCAGCCTGATCCATGATCCCAATAACTGGTCGGAAGGTGAGATGGTGGTTGCCGAGTTCAATCAGCACTATCGCTCAAACAACTATCAGGATGTTACCCGCAAGCGGGTCTATCTTGCCAGAGGCGGCAGTGATGATGCGTGGAAGATATTGATTGAGGAGAGTATCACGCCATGACCGATTCGAAGGAGAAGGGCAAGGCCAAAGGCGAGGTAAAAGATCTCTCCAGCCGGCGCATGCAGCAGTTGGCAGATGAGAATCATGAACTGCGGGAATATGTTGCCGATGTGATGAAGAGGCTTCGTGAAAATGAGCGCCTTTTTTCCCGTCTCTTCGATCTGGAGTCAAAAGTTCTCTCTTCCACCGATTCGGAAGATCTCTGTTTTACACTACTGCGCGGACTTCGCTCAGGTTTCTCACTTGATATGGTTCGCTTCTGGATCGATCGTTCCAGTTTTATGGGCAACTGCCAGCTCGATGGTCTTTCTGAGCGAGATCTGGTCTGGGTTGAGAAGGGCGAGATCGCCAACATGGGGCTGGTTGGGCGCCACGTTTGTCTGATGCGGCTTACTCCGAAGAAAGGTTTTGACTGGCTGGAGAAACAGGATGAACACCTGGCTTCACTGGCGCTGCTTATTCTTGGCAGCCCGGAGAAACCGTTCGGAATACTGGGCCTCGGATCTGTCGATGCAGACCGGTTTGGACCGGATCAGAGCGTGGACTTTCTGCAACATCTGGCACAGGTGATCGGACTGAGTCTTGAGAATGCTGTGGCACGTGAACGCCTTGCCCGCCACTCGATTACCGACACCCTGACAGGCACGCATAATCGGCGTTTCCTGCAGCCACACAGCCATCAGCCGCTCTCTCAATGGTTTGGCAAGGATACCCCGGTGGCCTGCCTCTACTTTGATATTGATGATTTCAGAGCGATGAATGAGCGGCTGGGAGATGATGGTGGAGATGATCTGCTTACCGCAATTGCAAACAAGGCGCGCAGTTTTGTCCGGTCAAAGGATCCGCTGATTCGTATGGGCGGCGATGAGTTTGTGCTTCTGCTTCCGGGTTGTGGCAGGGAGAAGGCTGGCGATATCGCTGAACGGATTGTGAATGGTTGTAGCGAGATAGAGATTCAGGGTGAGAAGCCGAGCGTGAGTATGGGTGTAGCCCTTTCAGCAGCGGAGAAAGATCTCTCTGTGAAGCAGCTGGTAGAGCAGGCTGATCAGGCCATGTATGTTGCCAAGGCGCTGAGTGGTTCCCGCTTTGAGTTTGCGGAAGATGGTCAGGACAAATCATAAGAGAGTGGTCAATGAGCATCCTGCTATTGATCATCACAGCAAAGCATAAGCAGGCTTATGCAGTTAAGTGAGGCGATAGCCCGCTACCTTAAACAGCTTACTGATGTTCGGATGGCATCGGTGCACACCGTTTCCAACTACAAAAGAGACCTGACACGTTTTATTGAGCATTGCGGGGATATTCCGGTTACGGAAATCACCAGAGATGGTGTGCAGGACTGGATGGTTGCCGGCTACGGGCAGGGGCTCTCACCGGTGACGCTGGCCAGAAGGCTCTCAGCCCTGAGAGGGCTACTCGATATGGCGATGCAGTCAGGCTGGTGCGAAAAAAATGTCGCGGCCGGTATTCGCCCTCCCAAACAGCCTAAACGGCTGCCGCGCACACTTCCTCCCGAACAGACCAGCCAAATGATGCATGCCACGGACTCTTCATCCGAAGAGCGTGATCTTGCGCTGTTTTCGGTGATGTATGGCTGCGGCCTGCGCGTGTCCGAAGCGGTCGGGCTGAATCTTCATGATATCAGTATGGAGAGCGCGGAGCTTCGTGTGTTCGGTAAGGGAAAAAAGGAGCGGATTGTTCCGGTTCCCGAGGGTGTATTGACGTTAATCCAAAATTATATCGACCAGCGAGCAATGAATTCTACATCCGAGCAGGCAGTCTTTCTAAATCAGCGAGGTGGAAGGCTTACTGCTCGCAGTGTTCAGATGATGGTGAAGAAGCGGGCGCTGGAAACGGGTGCGGACATGTCGGTAACACCGCACAGACTGCGCCACTCCTTTGCAACACACCTGCTGGCAGGAGGTGTTGACCTGCGCGCCATTCAGGAGCTTCTGGGGCACTCATCGCTTGGAACTACCGAGCGTTATACTCATCTCGATATGGCAAAACTGACCGAGGTTTATGATTCAGCCCACCCAAGAGCAAAACGTAAATCATGATCTGTCTGAATGTCCGCTTTCGGCCAAACCATTTGCAGTCACTGTTCAGATTAACGTCTGTTTGCTTTGCCCTGTTCATACTGTTGTCGGCTACTACCGTGGCTGCTGACAGCCACTCCTTAGCCCAGCAGGCCATAACATCCGGAACTTCAGATTCAATCATTGAACAGTGCACGCGAATCGGCAACAAGCTCGGCAGCGTAACAATCAAACAGTGTCTGGACAGAAAACTTGAGGAGTCCGGTGCAAATTCGGTAAACGGGCAGGCCATCATGATGAAGGAGTACCCCCCACTACCAGGCCGGGACCCCATCTCCCGTGTTCTGCTAATCGGTGGTACGCATGGGGACGAATACGCATCGGCCAGTGTTGTGTTTAAGTGGATGAAAACACTCGATATTCATCATTCAGGCATGTTTCACTGGCATGTAGCACCACTGCTTAATCCAGATGGTCTTTTACAAAATAGGTCACAGCGTCTGAATGCTCATGGTGTTGATCTAAACCGAAATATGCCGACCCCGGATTGGCATAAAAAAACTCGCAAGTACTGGAACAAGACGGGCAAGGATCCCAGACGTTATCCGGGAGAAGCACCCTTGAGTGAACCGGAATCTCGTTGGCTATACGAGGAGATTCGCAGCTTCAAACCCCATGCTATTATTTCAGTGCATGCCCCTTTTGGCGTACTGGACTTTGACGGTCCGCCTGCCGGCCCTAGTAAACTGGGGCGTCTGCACCTGAAGCTGATTGGCACATATCCCGGATCGCTGGGAAACAGTGCAGGTGTCCAACACCAGATTCCGGTGGTTACCGTTGAGCTTCCTCATGCCGGGATTATGCCTTCCAGAAGAGAGATCAGCCGGATGTGGGTAGACATGGTGGCTTGGCTGCGAGAGAACACGCCCAAGCAGAGAACCATTGATGCCTATGCCACATTTGATGAAACCACAA
>Ga0316189_10002336_pt1 | contig 18720 bp, 16 predicted proteins | sample LowCovwburrow_MG_FD_204930 | JGI IMG/M metagenome (GOLD analysis project Ga0316189, IMG submission 204930) | Coastal sediment microbial communities from Maine, United States - Lowes Cove worm burrow | ecosystem: Environmental > Aquatic > Marine > Coastal > Sediment | place: USA: Maine...
TCTCCGCGTCCCCGAGCGTCCGAAGACGCACTCCGGTGGTCACCGCGAACGCCTCCGTCTGCCCACTGCCCCGCACGCAGACACCGGTGGTCACCTCGTGCCAGCTACCTGAGAGCGCCCGCAGGTGCTGGGCCGCTTCCGCTCGGTCGGTGGGCTTTTCGAACATCGCGTCGCCCTGGTGGACCACGGTGTCCGCCGCGACCACGACCCGGTCCGCCGGCGCGGTCGCCGCCTTCGCCACGGCCAGCGCGCGGGCGTGGGTGACGGGGTCGACCGCGGGGTCCCGGGTCTCGTCGAGGTCGGCGGGATGGACCTCGACCTCGACCCCCGCCCACTGCAGCAGCGTGCGACGGCGCGGAGAGCCCGACGCGAGCCACACCGTCGTCACGACGTGGACCGCTCGGCGACGATGCGCTCGCGGTGCGCCAAGCGGTCCGTCCGGCGCTGCTCGGCCTCGCGCCAGCGCCGCTGCTGGTGCGGGTTGCGCGGGAGCAGCTCAGGGGTGGAGACCGGCTTGCGATCAGCATCTACGGACACGAACGTGAGGTAGGCGGTGCTGGTTCGGATGCGTTTGCCTGTGAGGGGGTCCTCCTCCTCGACCCGGACACCGACCTCCATCGAGGTGTTTCCTGCCCAGTTGACCATCGCCTGCAGCACGGCGACGTTGCCGCGCCGTATCGCCGCCTTGAACACGAGCTGGTCCATCGCCGCGGTCACCACGTGGGTGCGCGTGAACCGCTGGGCCGCGACCGCACCGCAGATGTCGATCCAGCTGCACACCTGCCCGCCGAACACCGTGCCGAGCGCGTTCAGATCGCCGGGCATGACGATCCAGGTCATCTCGCAGCGCGTCTCGTCAGGGTGGACGACTCGGCTCATCGCCCGCTCGCGATCATAGGTGCGCACCGAGGAAGGTGACCAGGTCGCCCAGCACTTCGGGCTTGGCCTCGAACATCTTGGTGCCGTGCTCGCCGCCGGCGTACTCCTTGTGGACCCAGCCCGGTGCGCCTCCTTCGGCTTCCGCCGACCACTTGCGCTCCGCGGTCGAGTACGTGAACAGAGCCGGGATCTCCGCGGCCGCCTCGAGCGGCGTCTGCGCGGTCGTGTAGGCGCCCCCGGTCATGAAGCCGAGCGCCGCCGGGACTGGCAGCGCGTCCTCGGTGGCGGACCACGCCGCGTAGTCGAGCGCGCTGGTGGTTCCGTTGGACGCACCGATCACCGCGAGAGTGGTGACGCCGTCTGTTCCGAGGCGCTTCACGCACGCCTCGACGTCGTAGCGGCCCTTGTCCCCCTCGTAGGCCTCCTTGGGGTCGCCTTCGGACTTGCCGGCGCCGCGGCGGTCGATCACGCACACGGCCCAGCCCTTGTCGGCCAGCGCGTCGATGAACGGAGCCGGCCACGACGAGCGCTCCCAGTGCGGAGGGATCATGTGCAGCAGCACGACCCCGGACGTCGCGCCCGACACCGCGTAGATGTCCGCCTCGAGCTTCACGCCGTCGCGCGTCTGCAGCGATTCGGTGAGCGGGTCTGCGGCCATGGCCGGGAGCAGCGCAGCAGTCAACAACATCATGGGGTCCTCCGCCCTGGGTCTCTATCCTCTGTTCGCTCCGCGGCGACGGAGGCGTGGAGCTGCGCCCAGGTCTGCGGGCCGATCTGACGGGCGACGACCTCGGTGTTGCCTACCTTTCGCAACCCGATCCGGTCGCGCGGCGTGCCGTCGAGCAGCCCCACCAGCGTGCGGATCGGCCCCGCATGGCAGAAGAGCATCGCGTCGGTGCCGCGGTCGTGCGCGGCGAGCCAGCCGAGCAGCCGGTTCGCGAGCTCCCGCAGCGACTCGCCACCGGGCGGACCCGGGAACCAGGTGCGCAGGCTCGCGCGCTGTCCCGCGGCGGTCACTGCGGCGAGGGCCTGCCCCTCGAGGTCGCCCAGAGACCGCTCTCGCAGCGCGGCCACCGGGGTGACCGGGCCGTCCCACGCGAGCGCTGCGGTCTGCATGGCGCGCTGCAGGTCGCTGGACCACACCACGGCGGGGCGCAGTTCCCGGAGCGGTTCGCGCAGCGCCATGGCCTGGTCGCGTCCCGTGGCGGTCAGCGGGGGGTCGCGGTGTCCGGCGAGCCAGCGACCCGCGTTGGCGGTGGACTCCCCATGCCGGACGAACCAGACAGTGTGGGTCACAGCCGCCGGATCGCCGCCGCGACGCGCTCCTCGAGCACCATCAGCGTTGCGACGCTCGGCGAGCTCTCCTGCCCGAGCATGTCGTCCACCTGCGCGCGGACCCCGGCCAGCTGGCCCTGGACCAGGTGCGGCTCGAGCTGATCGACCGTGGCGCCCTGCAGGTCGGGCGGGCACTTGCCGACCAGGCTGCGGAGCAGCTTGTGGATGCGCGTGTGGAGGATGCGCAGCGCGATGGGATCCCACCGTCCCTCGGCGGGCCGCGACGCGAGATCGTCGAGCACTTCCTGCAGCCGGCTCGCGCGGCCGATGGCCAGGTGACGGACCGCGATCTCCTGGAACGGGGTCTTCGTGCGCTTGGCCTCGGCCCACACCGTCAGGGTGATGTTCAGCGTCTGGGCCCGCATGATGCTGCGCGCCACGGGCTCGGGGATGTCGTTGTTGATCAGCATGTCGAACCGCTCGCGCGCGCGGACGAGGTCGTCGGAGGCCTGCAGCTCGTAGACCTGACTCGCGGCCGCCTTCATCTCGTCGAGCATCTTCTTTCCGGGGATGCGACCCCGCGCTGAGAGCCAATAGGACGCGACCTCGCGCGTGCCGGCGTCGATGTCGACCCAGGCCTGGTACAGCGTGCCCAGCGAGACTTCGGCCCGGAGCTCCTCCAGCGTGGTCCGCACCTCCTTGGTGCCGGTGAGGTGCTGGGCCTTGAGGAACGCCTCGGCGATCTCGGGCACTCCCGCGCCCGTGGCCTCGGTGAGCAGCGGGAAGAAGGCCGCGCCGGCATCGGCGACCATCCGGGTGGTCGCGACGGTGGTGGCGATCTCGTCGGCCAGCATGTGCTTGGAGATGGCGGACGCGTACTTCTTGCGCAGGCGCTTGGGGAAGTACGTGGACAGCAGCTCGGAGTAGCCGGGCAGGCCCTTGGGTCGGCCGGCGAGCAGCGCCCCGCTGATCCACATCTTGACCCAGGCCGAGAGCACCGACAGCTCGGGGCGGGTGAGCCCCTCGCCGCGCTCCGAGCGCGCCTGTAGCTCCTTGTTGGACGGCAAGGTGAGCGAGGCGCGCGTCCGACCGAACTCCTTCTCGACGAACGAGATCGCGCGGCCGAACACGAAGATGTTCTCGCGGCTGCGGATCTGGTCGCGGGAGAGCTGGCGGCCGTGCGCGTCGTTGTCGGCGAGCACGAGATCGGCGACCTCGTCGGTCATCTGCTCGAGCAGCTTGTTGCGGGCGGCGACCGACATGGTGCCGGCCTCGACCAGCCCGTTGAGCAGGACCTTGAGGTTGACCTCGTGGTCGGACATGTCGACGCCGGCGGAGTTGTCGATGGCGTCGGTGTTCAGCCGGACTCCGTGTTGTTCGGCCTCGATCCGGCCGCGCTGTGTCATGCCCAGGTTGCCGCCCTCGCCCACGATGCGCGCCCCGAGCTGCGGCGCGTCGATCCGGATGGCGTTGTTGCTGCGGTCGTCCGCGTCGGCGTGCGTCTCGGTGGTCGCCTTGACGTAGGTGCCGATCCCGCCGTTCCAGAACAGGTCGGCCTTCATCTTCAGGATCGCGTTGATCACCTGTTCGGGCTGCGCCTCGGAGGTGTCGAGCCCGAGCATCTTCCGCGCCTGCTTGGACAGCGGCACGCTCTTGGCGCGGCGGTCGAACACCCCGCCTCCCGCGCTGATCAGCGATGTGTCGTACTTGTCCCACCCGCCCGGGTTGTCGAACAGGCGCCGCCGCTCGGCGTAGCTGACCGCCGCGTCCGGCGTGGGGTCGAGGAAGATGTGCAGGTGGTTGAACGCAGCGAGCAGCAGCGTGTGCGGGCTCTCGACGAGCCCGTTGCCGAACACATCACCGGACAGGTCGCCCACGCCGACGCAGGTGAACTCTTGGCTGTAGGGGTCGATCCCGAGCTCGGCGAAGTGGCGCCGGACCAGCACCCAGGCGCCGCGCGCGGTGATGCCCACGGCCTTGTGGTCGTAGCCCTGCGACCCGCCGGAAGCGAAGGCGTCGCCGAGCCAGAAGCCGTAGTCGACCGAGATCTGGTTGGCGATGTCCGACAGGTGGGCGGTGCCCTTGTCGGCGGCGACCACGAGGTACGGGTCGTCCCCGTCGTGGCGGACCACGCGCGGCGGCGGCACGATCTTGCCGTCGACCCGGTTGTCCGTCAGGTCGAGCAGGCCGCGGATGAACGTCTTGTACTTCTCGTCGGCCTGGCGGCGGCGCTCCCCGGGATTGCGCGGCGCGTTCTTCAGGTAGAAGCCTCCCTTGGACCCGGTCGGCACGATGACGACGTTCTTGACGCGCTGGGTCGTCACCAGCCCGACGACCTCGGTGCGGTAGTCGTCGCGGTCGGACCAGCGCAATCCCCCGCGGGCGATCCGGCCGAACCGCAAGTGGACTCCCTCGACGTCGCGGGAGTGCACGTAGATCTCGAACATGGGACGGTTGTCGCCCATGAACGCGATCTTCGAGCAGTCGACCTTGAATGAGAGATACCCGCCGACCCGGTCGGTCCGGTAGTAGTTGGTGCGCAAGGTGGCGTTGATCAGCGCGCGGACCGCGGAGAACGCGAGGTCCTCGTCGTGCGCGAGGATGTAGCGCAGCTCGTCGCGGACCACCTCGTCGGCTGCGGCGATGGCGGCTTCGCGGCTGCCGTTCTGGTCTGGATCGAACCGCGCGTGGAACAGCCGGACCAGCGAGGCGACCATCAGCGGGTGGGCGACCAGGATCTCGACGAGGCGGACCACGGACAGCTTGATCTGGAGCTGCCGCAGGTACGCTGCGTAGCCCCGCACCATGTCGACCTCGCTCCAGGTGAGTCCCGCGGCGATCACCATGGCGTTGAGCCGGTCATCATCGACGTCGCCCGTGAACACGCGCGAGATGGCCTCGGTGAGCAGCGGGGCGGCCTTTCGCAGCGCCTTGCGGTCGTCGGGGTCGGCCTTGAGGCGGAACGTGTCGAGGTGCAGCGGCCCGCCGCGCGAGTTGACCTGCGTGGCGTAGCTGTCGATGATCCGCACGCCGAAGTTGGACAGGACCGGCAGCAGGTCGGACAGGTACACGTCGCTGGCTTGGTAGACGCGCAGGATCAGGTCGTCCCCGTCCTCGAACACATCGGCCTGCACGGTGCGGTCGGCTGCGAGCGTCTCGAGCAGCTCGATGTCGCGCACAGCGCGGGTGACCGTGGTGTTGCGGGTCCACTCGGCGGGGAATGCGCGCCCGTACGTGTCGGTGAGGGAGTCGGCACGGCCCTCGTCGAAGCGCTCGGCGAGCGCGACCCACAGGCGTGCCAGCCACGGCGTCGCCGCCTGTCGGATGGTCTCGGTGAGCTGCTTGACCGCGGCATCGCCCGGGTAGGTCACGCCGGTGAGGTAGTAGTGCAGCAGCACCGTGTCGTAGCGGCCCATGAACAGGCCGTGGTCGCAGTAGGTGGACCCAGTCGCCTCGATGATCTCGCGCTCGAGGTTGCGGCGCAGGCGATCTGCGAACTGCGACTTGGGCATGGCGACCAAGCAGAACGCGCTGTCGTGCCCGTTCATCAGGAACGTGACGCCCACCTCCTGCTGCTGCTCCGACTCGAACACCAGGTCGACCATCTCGTCGATCGACTGCTGCGTGGCCGTGAACAGAAACTCGGTGGGCAGGCTGTCGAAGACGTTGGCGATGCCCTTGTAGCGAAACGAGCCCGGGCCGCTGGACTGCTCGGCGAGGATGTCTGCGAGGACCCGTCGCAAGATGGGCACGTTGCGAGAGGGCTGTGTGACCGCGCGGTAGGTGAACATGCCGGTGATGAACAGCGTCATCGCCGAGGGATCGCCTTGCTCACCCACCGAGATCAGGATCTGATCGATCCGGCCCGCCCGGTGCACCGGGGACTCGTCGTGGCTCTTGCGGACCCGAACGGTACGGGGAAAGTGCGGCTCGGGCCACGAACCGGTCGCGTGTGCACGCAGGCCGCCGTCGACGCGCTGCGTCCCGAGGGCGTCCGTGCCGTCCAGCACGCCCATGAACACGAAGTTCTCGCTGAGCAGCCAGCGAATGAACTCGCTGGTCTCCCGCATGGCCTCGGCCTGGTCGGGCCGGCGCTCCCCGAGCACGGCGCACCGCTCGGCGAATCGGTCGAGGCTGCGGGTCATGGCCTTGAAGTCGGCGACCATGGCGCGCGCCTTCGTCAGGTTGGTGCGCAGCGCTTCCACGGCCGAAGTGAGGTCGCCGGGCAGCGAGCCCGTGTCTGCCTCGAGCATCACCAGCGACTCGGGTAGCCCGGCCTCTGTGCCGACGGCGAGCAGCGTGCCGTCCTGGTCGCGCTCAGCGCGGAACACCAGGTTGAAGCCACCCCAATAGTCGGCGCGGTGCTTCGCGAGGAACAGCCGCAGTGTGTCGACGATGAACGGCTGGTCCGGCATGTTGACCATCACCGCGAGCCCCTTGGTCGCCCGAGCGCGGACCGTCACCCGCATGGACCCTGTGTTCGGCCCGCGGGCGAAGCGGAAGGCCTCTTCGAGGTACGACAGCACTCCGCTGGGCGGGTGGTGCGCAAGGAATGGTCCCCGGAGTCGGGTGAGCACCTCGTCGACGAACGCAGCAAACAGTGCGCGGTCGTCTGGGCCGAGCGTGCCCTCCCACCGAGTAAGGTAGGACCGAACCTGGGTCTTGGACGCGGAGCTGGCCGTCGTGAGCGCCATTCGGGGTTCCCTCCTGCGGGGCATCACCGTCGTCTATCCGTGTAGGCATGCCCCGGTAGGTAGATTGAAGTGGGAGGACGAATCGCGGATGATGAGTATTTTTTTGGGCGTGTTGATCGCGGGCTGTGCGACGGACGCCGACGTAGATTTGAGCAGCGTTGTAGAGGAAGTTCCGGTCGAAGAGGTCTTCGATGAACACCAGAGCCCGTGTGGAGAGGTCAGCACGTTCGATCTTGTTCTGAACGGCTGGGTCATCAATGAAGCGGGGAGTCCAGTGGGCGGCGCCATGCTGCAGCTGGAAGAGCGGGTGTGGGAGCCGGGCCATGTCCACGCCTCGGTCCAGACCGATGAAGACGGGATGTTCGAGCTGTCGGCCACCGGGCTGACGAGCGTGGCGGACTGCTGGGGCTCGGCGCTTCAGTACTGGATTTTCGGCGAGACCAGTGACATGGCGGGCGATCTGCCCGTCAACACGGTCATCGTGGAGGGGATGCTGGGGGCCAACTCGGACGCAGAGATGGTCACGCCGCTCATCTTGAAGTGGCGCTGACGCCGTCTGGGTCGACCAGATCGACAGGGCCCGTCGGGTAGAGCGCGCGGGCATCGACTCCGCGCGCCTCCCAGGCGCCAAGGTGCGCGCCGTAGTGGTCGGCGATCCCGATGTCGATCACCGCGAGGCGCCCGCCGCACCGCGAGGCGATCCGGCCGTCCTTGCGCGTGGTGTGCCCGACCACCATGCGCGCCGCGCCGAGCAAGGCGAGCGCCCGGTCGAGGGTGGGGCACGCCACCTCTTCGGGGTCCTGGACGTAGCCGCGGTACCACAGCGGTCCGGTCGGACCCAGCACGACGGCGTCCGGATCGCCCGCGATCGCAGCGCGCACGGCATCGTTGAGGGCGTCGACGCCGCCGCTGGCGTGGTCGGGGTGCACGCCGCCATGGGCGAAGACCGTGTCACCGACGACCGCGACCGCGTCGAGGGTGCGCAGCCACGATCCGTCTTCGCCGTTGGGGGCGAGCGCTGCGCGTCGCGATTCCTCACCGCCGTAGGCCTCGATGTCGCCGGGATGGACGTAGCGCCAGTCGCCGAGCAGGTTCATCAGCTCGTGGTTGCCGAGGAGCGGGACCAGGCGCCCGCCGGCAGCCTGGGCCTCGGTGGACAGGCGCCGCATCAGCGCAAGGATCGCGCGGCTGTCGGGACCGCGGTCGGTGGTGTCGCCCGTCTGCACCACGGTGGCGCTGCCTGCCGCCCAGCTGCCCTCGGCGTCGATCACGCCGGCGAGCTGCAGCGCGGCGAGGGCGTTGTCCAGATCGGCGTGCAGGTCGCCGATCGCGATCACCCGCGGCCCTGTCGCCGGGGCTGCCTGTGCGCACGCGAACCACACGAGTAGTGACGTCACCATCGCGGATGCCTCCTTCTGGGGTCAGACTGTACCCGCGGCGGCTATGTGACACTCCGGACAGGGGGATGTGTGGACCTCAAGCAGCTCAGCGGCACGGTGGAACAGGCGCGCGGGCTCGGGGCGCGCGGCGTCGAGATCTCGTCTCGCGAGGTGAGCGGCCACGAGGCGGTCCTCGATGCGCACGGCCGGGTCGAGCACCGCGCCACTGCCAGCGCCGAGGTCACGGTGCGGGTCTGGCGCGAGGGCGGCAAGCGGGCGGATCGAACCGGGTCGCCGGCGAAGATCGATGCCCTGCTCGCAGACGCGCTGAAGGCCGCTCAGGCGGCGCCGCTCGATCCGCTCGAGGGCCCCATCGACCAGCACCAGGTGCTGGCGGGCGGGCTCGGAGTCCGCGATCGCCGGTACGCCCAGGTCACCGACGAGCAGCGCGCTGACGTGCTGACCGAGGCGGTGCGGGGGGTGAGAAAGGCGAGCGCCGCGCTGGGGGTGACGGGCTTTTCGTACCGGGATCAGGAAGAGGTGCGCCGGTTCGTGAGCTCGCGCGGAGCGGCGAACGAGGAGTGGGGCACCTCGTACGGTGCGCGGGGAACGGCCACGCTCCCCGACTCCACGGGCGGGCAGGCGCTGACCGAGACCGTCGGGTATCGGACGTTCGCGTCGATGGTCGCGCTGCCGTACGGGGTCATGCTGGGTCAGCGTGCGTCCGCGCTGCTCCGAACCCCCAGAGAACTCCCCGCGGGACCGGTGCGGGTGGTCCTCTCATCGCGCGCTGCGGGTCGGCTCGTGGGTCTGATGGGGCAGGTCTTCGACCAGGACCGGGTCCAGCGTGGCGCGATGTTCCTGAGCACAGCCGGCGCCTCGCTCGATCCGCGCCTGCACCTGCTCGACAACGGCGCGCTCACGGGTGGCCTGCGGTCGCGCTCGTTCGATGACCGCGGCAGCCCGCCGGTCGCGCTCACGCTCATTCGCAACGGGGAGCTCGGCGGCTACTTCGTCAACCCGCGCAACGCCCGTCGGGACGACACGCGCGCCACCGGTCACTTGCTGGGCGGAGCGCTCGTGCCGAGCAACCTCATCCTGAAGAGCGGGACGCGGTCGGTGAGCGCGCTGTTGGCCGAGCACAACGGCACCACGCTGGAGGTCGATGCGTTCGACCCGTCGCACATCGACCTCGTGACGGGCGAGGTCGACGCGGTCGTCAACGGGGTCGTGATGACGTCGAATGTGGCGGCGGGGGCGGTCTACGGCGTTCGGCTGCGGGGTCACCTGGCCGACGTCCTCAGCCGGGTGGTGGAGGTGTGCTCGAACACCGATCGGACGGAGCATGTCGACGCGCCGGCGCTGATCCTGGACGGCTTCCGGCTGGGCTGATCCGGGTGGCTACAGCAGCTCGGGCGTCAGGGCGCCGGTCTGGTCGATCGTGAGCGGCACAACGCCGAACGGGGTCTGGACATCGACCGTCGCTGACATTCCCAGATCGAGCGGCTCGGCGTTGATGAGCGAGTTCAGCAGCGATGCGCCGAGGTCGAGCACGCCCAGCGACAGCGGCAACACCAGCGTGCCCTCACTGTCTCCGGCGACGTCGAACGTGTCGATGAGGCCGCTGGCGACCCGGGACCCGTTGAGGTCGAGCTCGAAGTCGAGCCGGTCGAAGAACAGCGTGCTTCCGTGCGCGTTGTCGACGCCCAGCTCCACCTCGAGGTCGGCACCGAGCAGGTCGACGTGGGGGACTCGCAGCGCCTTGAACCGGACCTTGGGGGTCCGCAAGGCGGGGAAGTCGCCGTCCTCCCGGTACGGGAGCTCGACGGCGCCGGCGGGGGTGTCGAAGCCCATCTTGCCGGACAGCCCGAAGTCGATCGCGTCGAGCCCGCGAGTGGCCTGCACCGTGCCCCACAGGTTCTCGTAGACCAGGTCGACCGGGAGGACCAGCGGAGACCCGGCGCTGGGCTCGAGGAAGAAGCCGTCCGGGTTGTCGCCCGAGAGGAAGTCCGTCTGCTGCAGCGCCAGCGCGTAGGAGAACGACGCCAGGCCGATCCGGACCGGGTTGGGGTTGTCGACCTGGAACACGAAGTCCACGTCGGCCTGCTCCCAGTTGATGTTGCGCAGGGCCAGGCCGTCGAAGGACACGGTGGGCAGGAAGCTGTCGAGCTCGCTGCAGCCGGCGGACGCCAGGAGGAGCAAGGGGAGCAACGGGCGCGTGATCAGTGTGGTCATCGGAAGACTCCCTGGGCGGGTCGGGTCCAGGCCTCCTGTAGCTGTACATCGCTCTGGGAGACCACTTCGTCCCGTTCGGCAGCGGCCGCGTCGGGCGTCACGTCGCTGTAGACGATGGGAGTGGCCGCGTCTTCAGTCAGCGCCGCCACGAGCGCGTCGGCCTCGCCGCTGACGGCGACCATGAGCAGATCGTCGGGGCGGATGTGGGTGGCGAGCGCGGCGTTGACGCTAGAGAGTGTGACCGCGCCGAGCGCCGACCGCTGCGCCGCCACGGACAGATCGACCCCGGACGCCGCCGCGCGCAGCGCCTGGGCGAGCTGTCGGTCGGGGTCGCGCACCGCGAGCGGGAGCGTGCGGGACAGCCATGCGCGCGTTGCCTCGAGCTCCTCCTCATCGAGGCCTGCGGAGGCCCAGCGCTCCAGCTCTAAGACCGCAAGCTTCAGCGCGAACGGGCCGTTCTCGACCGACGTGGGCCGGATCCACATCTGAAAGCGCGGGTGGTGCTGCGGCAGGGCGCCGTGCGGCTCAATGTAGGCGTAGTCGCCGTAGTTCAGGCCGCGGTCGGTCCGCAGGGCGCGGAACAGGCGCCCGAACGTCTGGCGGTGCGACCCCAGCGCGGTGGTCGCGACCCACATCGCTGCGTAATCGGGGTGGGCCCGGTCGACCGCGATCGGGTGACCCAGGACAAACCCGGTGACCGGGGTCTCCGTGTCGATCCCGAGGAGGCTGCGCCCGGTGACCGCCGGCGGCGTCCGCACCGGAACGTCGGGGTGGCGGTCGGTGGGCAGCGACTGCAGCCGGGTCTCCAGGTGCAGCTTTGCGTCCGCGGTCCAGGCGCCCGCGAGGCCGACGAGCACGCTCTCGCGGACGTACTGGGTGCGGTGGAACGCGCGCGCGTCGTCCGGGTCGAGGGCGGCGAGCGCCCCGCCGCGGCCGCGGACCGGGTTCCCATAGGGGTGCCCCTCGAACAGCAGCCCTTCGAACGCTGCGTGGGCCAGAGCCTCTTCGTCCGTGAGCAACCCCGTGGTCACCGCATAGACGGCGTCGTCCCGGAGCCGGGTGACGTCAGCGCTGTCGAACCGGGGGACGACCAGCGCGTCTGCGAACAGGTCGACGCAGGCCGTCACGGCGAGCGCCGGGCACGACATGCGCAGCGAGACCCAGTCGCGATCGGCGTGGACGGTCAGCTCGGTGCCCACCGTGTACAGCGCGTCGCGGACCGCGCGGGCGTCCCGGTCTCCGGCGCCCGCGTCGGCCAGGGCCCGGGCGGTGAGGGCGGCGATCCCTTCGTGGCCCACCGGGTCACGCGCCGAGCCCGCCGCGACCATCGCGGCCAGGTACACGACCTCGCCGTCGGTCGCGGGCAGGGTGAGGGTGCGGACGGGCGCGGCCGCGCGGACAGCGGGGATCGGTCCGGCGTCGATGACCGGGGCGCAGCCGACGACGGCGCACAGCAGCAGGTGGCGCCTCACGGGGCCTGCCGCAGGACGCCCACGGTCAGGTGGGCTTCGATGAGGTGGGTACGGACGGCGGCGGGCACGTCCACTGCGCCGGTGTGCGCGTCGAGGAGCGCGTTCCGGGCCGCGTTGGTGTCGAGGTCGGTGCCGGGGAACAGTGCATCGCCGTGGGCGTCGGCGACGAGGACCGGGTCGTCCGATCCCAGTGCCTGCATCGCCGCGACGCGGGCCTGGGCAGCGGCGAGACGCGCAGGGTCTACCGCCTCACCGAGCGCCGCCACCTCCTCGCGCACAATCGCCTCGACGGCGGTGACGTCGGCGTCCTCGCGCAGGCGGACGATCACGTTCATGAGGCCGGGGTCGCGCAGGGAGCCGCTCCAGCCCAGCACGGCGTAGGCGTGCTTGTCGTCGTGCACGAGGCGCTGGGTGAGGGAGCCGGTGGCCCCGGTGAGCAGCATGCCTGCGAGCGAGAGCGCCGCGTTGTCGGCGAACGCATCGGGGTGGTGCGCGGGGATCTTCCAGGACAGCGACAGCAGCGGTGCCGTGGCGGTGGGCCAGGCGACCTCGACCCGGCGGGCCGCGCGCTGGCGTGGCTCGACGGGCACGCGCGGTGGCTTGTCGGTCCCCGGCTCCCACGCGCCCAGGCGGTCCTCGATCAGGGCGGTGGCGGACGCGGGGTCTACGTCGCCGGCGAGCAGGAGGGTGGCGCGCTCGGGGCGGTAGTACAGGTCGTGAAACGCGAGCGCGGTGTCCAGCCCGTCGGGCATCGCCTCGATGTCGGCGAGCAGCCCGAGGGTGCTGTGACCGTAGGGGTGGGTGGTGAACGCGGTCTCGTACGCGCGATCGAGCAGGACGGTCATCGGGTCTGCCTGGCCCTTGCGGTACTCGCCGTAGACCGCGCCAGCCTCGCGGCGCACGATGTCGGCGGTGAGGTGCAGCCCGCTGAGGCGGTCGGCCTCGAGCGCCGCGTAGTCCGCGAGCGAGTCGGCCGGTACGACCGCGTGGTAGACGGTCTGATCGAACCAGGTCCACGCGTTCTCCTCGACGCCGAGCGCGAGCAGTGCACGTTCCCGGGCGGCTCGCGGGGTGGCCTGGCTGCCGTGGAACAGCAGGTGCTCGAAGAAGTGGGCGAAGCCGGTCCGGCCGGTCTGGACCTCGTCGCCCGAGCCGACGTCCATCCGGAGCTGCCAGGCGACCACGCCGTCTGTGTGGGACATCGGGATGATCACCAGATGCAGCCCGTTGTCGAGGGTGGTGCTGGTGGCCTGGGGAACGGCGGCGGTGGCCGAGAGCGGCAGCCAGAGCACAGCGGCGGCGAGCAACTCGTGCACGGGGACCTCCCTCGCTGCGGAAACGTAGTTTATCTAGCGCTGCCGCGCAGCGCCCAGCGTGGTACGCTCCGCAGCGATCGCTCGGCGGCGATCTCACGGATGGGAGCACATAACCCGCGTCCAATGCCCACCGGAGCGCCGCCGTCGCCGATCCGGTTCGACTCGGAGCGCGGGCCGGGTGACGCGCGGGACCTCCGCGCCTGTCGAAGAGGGGGGGACCGCGTGATCCGAGAGCTGCTCCAGAGCATCACGGGCTACCCGGCATTGCTGCTGGCGTGCATCGGCTCTGGCATCGTGGTGCCGCTGCCGGAGGACTTCCCGCTGCTGTACGCCGGGGTCCGGATCGCGAACGGCGAGTGGTCGCTCGGCGCGGTGCTCGCGATCACGCTCACCGGGGTCGGCGTCCGCGATCTGCTCGCGTACGGAGCGGGGCGCACCCTGGGCCATCGGGTGCTGTCCCGCCCGGGCGTCCTGCGGTTCCTCGGCGCCCGCCGGATGGAGCGGGCCGCCCGGCTCGTGCGGCGACGTGGTGCCGTCGCCATCTTGGCCGGGCGCTTCCTCGTCGGGTTCCGCGCTCCTGTGTTCATCGCGGCGGGGACCGCGGGCATGCCGCTGCGCTCGTTCCTGCTGTACGACGGGCTCGGATTGCTGGTCGCCGTACCGCTGATGGTGGGGCTCGGCGTGGTGTTTGGGGAGCCACTGGCCGAGGGGTTCTTCTGGGGTCTGCAGCGCGCGCGGCTGGTCATGGCGACGGCGCTTGCGGGCGCGATTCTGGTCGGCCTGTGGCGTTGGTCAGTCGGACCGCGCGAGCGGACCGGGGAAGAGTAAAATACTCTCCACGGAGGTATTTTCCATGTTGCTCCATCAGTTCGTGTCCGAAGATGCGGGCGCCACAGCCATCGAGTACTCACTGATCGCGGCGTTGATCGCGCTTACTATCCTCGGCGCCGTCACGCTGATGGCGAACAATGTGACCAGCACGTGGACCACGATCTCGGTCCACATCTAGCGGCGGCGCGCCGTTCGAACTGGGCGCTGCTGAATGTTTTTCGTCTCGACGGTCCTTTTTTTCATCGGATAGACTGACGTGTCAGTCTATCTGGAGCCAGTGGTGTCGGACGAGCAGGAAGAGGCGCCCTGGTCTCGGTTTCGGGCGCGCGCCCGGCACTGGTGGACTGCGGTGCGAGACCACGCCGATGCGGACGTTGCGCTGCAGGCGTCGATGGCCGGGCTGATCGAGCTCGCGGGCGCACGCTACGCCGTCGATCCGGGTGCGCAGTGGCGTCCCGGCACCCCCTTGAAGCTGTTGTTTGCGGGGTACTCGGGCACCCGCAACACCGGCGCGGATGTGCGCGTGCAGGAGATGGTGCGCCAGATCCGGCACCTGCTCGGGCCCGCGCACTGCGAGCTGTACCTGACGACCATCGATCCGCCGCTGTCACGCGGGTACTTCGATGCGGTCACCCAGCTGCACCTGCCGCAGCTGTTCCCACGGTTCGTGTTCGACACCGTGCACGACATGCACGGCGTGATCGCGTGCGAGGGCTCGATGTTCAAGTCCAAGTTCGCCAACGCGCTGTCCACCTTCATGGTGGGTGCGCTGGGCGTCGCGGCTGCCGAGAACAAGCTGGCGGTGGGATACGGCGGCGAGGCGGGCGCGATGGACCCGTCACTGCAGGCGCTCGTGCGGCGCTACTGCTCCGATGCGCTGGTGATGTGCCGCAACGAAGCCAGCCGCGAGGTGCTGGGCGCGCTCGGGGTGCCGACCGAGGCCGGCACCGACACTGCCTGGACCTTCGAGTCCGACTCGGCACTGGGCGATGCGGTGCTGCGGGAGGCCGGCTGGAACGGCCAGTCGCGCGTGGTGGCGCTGTGCCCGATCAACCCGTTCTGGTGGCCGGTGAAGCCCGACGTGTTCAAGGGCGTCGCCCGCGCGGTGTCTGGGTCGTACGAGTCCGCGCACTACAAGTCGGTGTACTTCCACGCGGCAGGACCGGACATCGACCATGCCCAGGAGGCCTACCTCGACGCGTGGGCCGAGGGCTGGCGACGCTACGCGCGCGGCCGCGACGCAATGCCGCTGATCGTTGGGATGGAGGCGCTCGACCGCGCTGCCTGCGAGGGACTGTCGGCGCGGCTGGGTGGCGCGCCGCTGCTGGTGTCCGACCAAAACGACATGCACCGCATGATCGGCGCACTGCGGGCGTGCGCGGCGCTGGTGTCGAGCCGCTACCACGCCATTGTGTGCAGTATGCCGGGCGGCGTACCGTCGGGCGGGATCACCATGGACGAGCGGATCCGAAACCTGATGATCGACCGCGGCACCCCACAGCTGGCGCTCGAGGTCGACGATCCGGATCTCGCCGCCGGCCTCGCGACCATGCTGGAGCGCCTGGAAGCGGACCGCGACGGCGTGTCTGCCAGCATCGCTGAGTGCGTCGATCGCAACCTCGTGCGCATGGGCCAGATGGGTCAGGCATTCGTCGAGCACGTCCGCCAGCGCCACCCCGAGTTCCCGCTGCGCCCCGAGCTCGGCGCGCACGGCGATCCGTGGGCGCACCTGCCTGCGGCGGAGGTCTCACCGCGGTCTCAAACCGGCGCTCCCGGCTAGCAGTGCTCGGGAATTCTCCGGTCGGTCTCTGCGAGACCGGAGCTTCCCGCGCCCCGCTGGCTCATGTTGCCGTTCGGCCCGTTGCGGGCCTCCCTCGGTCGCATCGCTCGGGGCAAGTCCGGCCCCCGGTGGGGGCCTCTCCCCGAGCGCTGCTAGTGTGTTCCGGCGCCTTGTGGCGCGGCGAGCGACTCCGTGCGCTCGCCTGCCGCCGCGTCGCCGCCTCCGGCTGCGTTGCTCTTGCCACCGAGCCCCGGAAGGACGCGCTCGAGGGCATCCAGGATGCCCATCAGGTGCTTGGGAGCGATGTGCTCGACGATTCGTTCCGTCTTCACGGCGGCCAGCTCATCGCGGCAGGTGAAGCCCTTGCCTTCGAGCTCCTTGCGGAGCCGCCGGCCGTCTACCTGGACGCGGATGTCGAGCGGGATGTGCTCCTGCCACACTCGCACGTCGATCGCGGATCGCACGTACAAGGGCGTCATGATGCTGGTGGTCCGCCCTCCTTCGCGGCGCTCGCGCAGCAGCTCATCGAGCAGCCACACGAGCAGCGACCGGTCTTCCTTGGCGGGGGCGTCCCACGGGAACCGGGCGCGAAACTCGTGCCATAGCTGGCTCGTGGGGCCGTGCAGGGCGAGATCGCCTGGCGAGAACGCCGACTCCCAGTCCGACAGGCTCACGTCGCCCGTCTCGAGGACCATGTCGATCAGGCTGGCCTGGAACTCGACGGTGGCGTCGCGCGCCGCCCGCGGGGCCAGCCCCGTCAGCGCCTGGGTGACCCGGCCGCGCACGTCCGGACGGTCCTTGAGCCAGGTGAGGCGGGTGGTGGTGTTCCACTTGTCGCGGAGGCTCTGTGAGGTCCACCACGGGCGGTTCCGCTGGCCCAGCTCGCTAAGGAGCGCTGCCACAAGCTGCGCCTCGCGGCTCTTGGCCAGCGCCTTCTGCGCGCGGGCTGCGAGCACATCGTCGGTCTCGAGCGGCTGAGTCACGTCCGCCATCCTCCCTCCGGAACTTCACCCCAAGGTAGCACGCGCAGGCCGTGGCAGGATCGCCTTCATGTAGACTGACATGTCAGTCCACCTGCGATAGAGCGCTGCCATGTCGTCGCAACCCCCTGTTGAGGCCCTGGCGTGGCGCCACGATGGGCACCGGCTCGAGGTCGAGCTGCGTCAGGCACCGCTGAACGAGATCGGGACGGTCCTGCTGGCCGGACTCGAGCGGCTGGCTGCCTACCTCTATGCGGGTGCGTCGGGGGCCCGCGTGGTCGTGATCCACTCCGGCCAACCGGGCTTCTGCGCCGGCGCCGACCTACGCGAGCTGCACGCAGGGCTGTCGACCCGGCACGCGTGGATGCCACAACGTGCGCGAAACGTGCTGCTGCGCCGAGCGGCCGGCCAGTTCATCGATCGGGTCCACGCGGTGTTCCACGCGCTGGACCAGTCGCCCATCCCGATCGTGGCGGCAGTGCATGGCGTCTGCTTCGGGGGCGGCTTCGAGCTCGCGCTGGTGTGCGACCGAATCGTCGCTGACAAGACCGCCCGCTTCTGCTTCCCCGAGCTGCGGCTCGGGATCCTGCCGTGCTTCGGCGGCGTGCCGCGCCTCGAGCGCGAGGTCGGCAACGCGGTGGTCCGCGACCTGCTGCTCACCGGCCGGTCGCTGCGCGCCACGCGCGCCCACGCGCTGGGTGTCGTCGCCGAGGTGGTTCCCCCGGGCAAGGCGCTCGACGCCGCCCGGAGCGCCGCCGATCAGATCGCGCGGTTCCGCCCGGGAACGGTGGCCGCCGCCAAGCGGTTCATCAAGCCCCATCCGGCCGCTCGGCTCGCCCGCGAGCGCGCGCTGTTCCTCGATCTGGTGCTCCGTCCGGAGGTGCTCGCCGCGCTGGACCGCTTCGTGGCCGACACCTCGGTTCGTCCCTACCTGCCTACCTCGGAGGCCCCCGGTGGCTGACCCTATCGACACCCTGCGCCGTCTCGCCAGCTCCCGCTTCGGCTCCGCTGCCGCCGCGCTCGCAGCGGACGCGGATCTGTTCGAGGGTCTCGGCATCGACAGTCTCCAGGCGCTCGATCTTCTCACCGACCTCGAGGAGGCCTTCGGGGTCGAGATTCCTGACTATGAGCTGACCGGGGTGACCACCCTGCAGGGCCTGGCCGACGTGTTGGCGGGTCGGCTGTGAAGTACCGGGTCACCCCGGACGTGACGCGCCACGACCACCTCGGCGCGTTGGTCGCCGCCGCGGTCGCCCAGCACCCGTCCCAGCTGGCGCTGATCGCGGCGAGCCGCCGCCGGGAGGTCGAGCGGATCACGTTCTCGGCGTTCGGGCAGACCGCACGCCGGGTCGCCGCGCGCCTCGAGGACCTCGGCCTACAGCCGGGCGACCGGGTCGCCATCCTGATGAGCAACCAGCCGCGCTGGCTGCTGACCGCCGCGGCGGTGCTGATGCGGGGGCTGGTGCTCGTGCCGCTCGACCCCAAGCTCACGCCTGCCGAGCACGCGGCGCTGATCGCCCACGCCCAGCCCAAGCTGCTGGTCGCTGAGCACGGCATGGCGCGCCTGCTACCCGACGACCTCGCCTGCTCGCACCGCTGGCTCAGCGAGGCGCCCGGGTCGGCCGAGCTGCCGCCCGAGCAGCGCTGGGAGACCCTGCCCGACCGGGAGGGAGCGCTGGTAGCGCGCACGCGAGACGACCTCGCGACCATCGTCTACAGCTCGGGAACCGGCGGTCGCGCGAAGGGGTGCATGCTCACCCACGGCGCCTACCTAAGCCAACTCGACGCGCTGCTGGAGCGGCTCCCGATGGCGCCCGGCGACCGCTACTTCTCGATCCTGCCGACCAACCATGCCATCGACTTCATGGTCGGCTTCCTC
>Ga0316189_10002338_pt1 | contig 18713 bp, 18 predicted proteins | sample LowCovwburrow_MG_FD_204930 | JGI IMG/M metagenome (GOLD analysis project Ga0316189, IMG submission 204930) | Coastal sediment microbial communities from Maine, United States - Lowes Cove worm burrow | ecosystem: Environmental > Aquatic > Marine > Coastal > Sediment | place: USA: Maine...
TTTTCCCGGTTCACCTTTATTTCAATCGTATCCGAAGCCTCATCACAGCATCCATAACGTACAATATTTACCAGGACCTCCTCCGTGACCACGAGTAGTGTATTGCGGACTTTGTCAGGGAACAGACGGTCCCGCAGGTACTGATCCAGTTCATTACGAATTTTGGTCAGCTCGCAGAGCCGGGGTGACAATGTCAATCTGAGAGTATCTGGTGCCTTGCTCATCTGGCAAATCCTGTGTTTAAAGATGCTGTTCGCCAATACAGACATTGTTCAGGAGGCTCGGCTTGCTTGAATCACGACCGAGCTCGCCGGCGGAACCAGTGGCGAATATACCTCATTGAGAATGAATAGAAATTTCATGTGATTTAATAATTTCCGTATCTCTTGAGTCTAGCATCTTGCATAGGTAAGACTAAAAGGTTCTCACATCAAAGTGCTCAATGAGAAACAAGCGAGCTGAACGTTTCATTAGCTGCAAGCAGTCATTCCCGGGCTGGACTCTGGTCGGCAAGCTTCGAACCAAACCGGAAGTGCGGCAGATGTGACTGTCTGTCTGGTGAGCTGCTTCCAGATGTTTACGCCGGATTACAAAACTACTGATGTCAACCAAAGCAGCCTCCCGATAGGCTCTGACAACCGCTGATTGTAAATGCTGAACAAATTCTGTTACCCGGTACCCGGAAGCCCTGCGCCTTGATTCGTATGCGGTGGTCAGGGCAGTATTAATACCAGAGTATGGTACATGTGGTGCTACCATGCAGACACGGTTTACGGATATACAGAAATGCCAAACCAGAGAAGACATATTGCGTTCATCTATACGCAGGAGAGCATCGGCAAACTGGAGCCGGTATCGAAGCATTCACCAGGTGTAATTATTCAGTCATCATTACTTGATGACTTTCTACAGAATCCGGATACATTCACTCGCAATGCGGATCATATTGTTGTGTCCGCACCGATGGTCGGACTCAAATCGGTCATCAGGATTGCCATTGAGCATGACCTGAGCATCGGCATACTGCCACTGAAGTCACAGAAGGCCCTTTCCAGATATTTCCGGTTGCCCGACGATCCCGCAGACCAGATCGAACTGGCATTGCAGGAGAAAGGTCAGACACGGGATCTTATCCTGTGTAATGGCGAGTTGGTGTTGTTCAAGGCCGTTATCGGTCGTATTCCCGTTATCGACTTGCCTGACAGTCGGAGCCCCTGGAAAACGCTGCGAAATGTGCTGGCCAGGTTCCGTGGCATCCGCTTGCTGGGCTTTACTTTCGTTACGGCGAGCGGCAGGAAAGTAGAAACGGCTGCTGCCGGTTGTATGATCGTCCAGCATCATGCGGGCAGTCTGGCCTCCAGGCTGATCGCCAATGATGGCAGTTCCCACGATGGCATGATCTCCCTGGTCATTACCGCACCGCTATCAGTGCTCGACTATTTCCGGTTTCTTCTCCAGGTGCTGAAGCGTGATCTTGCACCGGGCAAGATACCCAACACCCTCGGCTATATCAAATCTTCCCGAGTGATCATCGAGTCCGAAGAGTCTCTGGGGGTCGATATCGACGGTGAAGAAGTCACCAGGACGCCGGTGGAATGTGAGGTCCGGCCCGGTGCGCTCTGTGTCAATACCGGCCCGGAAACCGATACCAGGCGGAGCCATCTTGGTGATTCGAATGAATACTTCAATATTAAGCATCTTCCGATTGATAATGAACTGAGCAAAGCGAAGAAAAAGGCCATCCCGTTCTTTCCCTATGCCTCAGAGGAGCGTTTCAAGGACCTGTTTATAGCGTTACGTGATGATGCGCGCATGAGTAGTGCCTACGTGATGCTCATGCTTCTAAGTACGCTTCTGGCAACTATCGGACTCTACCAGAACAGCACCGCCGTGGTGATCGGCGCCATGCTGCTTGCGCCGCTGATGTCACCGATTATTTCTTTCGCCATGGGAATATTGCGGTGGGACCATGATCTTTATTGGCACTCGGCATTCAAGATCATGATCGGCATCGCGCTGGCGCTTGGTTCGGCAGCACTGGTAACCTTGCTTTTCCCGCACAAGCCGGTCACAAACGAAATGCTGGGGCGGCTCAGTCCCAGCCTGCTGGATCTCGGTGTGGCTATATTTGCCGGTATTGCCGGCGCCTATACCAAGTCATTCAAGGAAATCCTGCAAAGCCTTGCCGGCGTTGCAATTGCGGTTGCACTGGTACCACCACTGGCAGTTGCCGGTATTGGTCTCGGCCGTGGCGACCCATACTTTTTCGCACAGGCCTTCCTGCTGTTTTCGACCAACCTGGTCGGCATTATTGTTTTTGCCGCGCTAACCTTCAGGGTGCTGGGCTATTCCGCAGCGATCAAGGGCAAGCGCAGTATGGGATACGTGGTAGTGGTGCTGGCATTGATTACGATTCCCCTTTATTTCACCTATGAAGATTTTGTTGAAAAAAACAAGTGGGAACAGAGCTGGCAAAAAGAACGCTTTCTGGTCAACGGGAAATACATTATCGTCAGCAAAGCCGAGATCCTGCGTCAGGGTGACCGGGATATTGTTCTGATGGATATCATGGTCCGTGAGCGGCTGAGCCGTAATGACCTGGATGATTTCAAACAGAAGGTGCAGACCAATTTCTCCAGGAAGCTGGTTATTCGCGCCAATATTATCTATATCCTCTGAGGTCGCTATGAACCGTTTGCTGAGCGCCATATTTGTGACCCTGTTTTTCCTGGTATCAGGATGTGATGGTCCTTCTCCGGTCGTGCCCGGTGACGGGGTGGCGAAAATTGGCTTTATCGGGCCAGGTGATGGCTCTAACCTGACTCAGGGTCAGGACACGCTGAAAGGGGTGCTGTCAGTAAAGGCTATCCTGCCAATGCTGAATAACGGCGACAGGATTGAAGTGATTGCCGAGGAAAGTGGCGATGATCCGGCTGCAACACGACGGGCCATGCAGAAGCTTGTTCAGGAAGACGCTGTATCGGTCTTGCTGCTGGGACTCGACAGTGAGCGTCTGCTGCAAGTGTCGCAGTTTGCCGAGTCATTACAGACGCCGGCAATTGCACTGATTGCAACTCATCCCGATATCGTTTCCGGATCAGCCTATATGAATCAACTGTGTTTTGATGATGATACCCAGGGTGTTGTTGCTGCCACATTTGTGCGCGACGAGTTGCTGATCAAACGCGCGGCAGTCATAGCTGATCCTGGTGAGCCGCATTCAAAATATTTGCAAGTGGCATTCGAGAAGAAATTTTCCGATACTGGTGGTGTACTGACCGGGTCGCATGCCGTGACCGAGGTAGATGAAGTGTTGCTGCGCAACCTGCAAGCACAGGAAACCGAGCTGTTGTATTTACCGGTCTCGGCGCAACCCGTATTGCAGGTACAGTCTATCCTGGACGAAATTGACTGGTCGCCGGAGATTATGGCTGGTGACGGTCTGCTGGCCAGCGTGATCGGCAGGTTCCAGGAGCAGGCCGGTAATGTTGAGGGGATCTATGCTACTGACCTGTTCAGCGACAGGGGCGATTTCGTAAGGCACCGGCCACTGGGCCGGGCTGCTGAAACATCCTTCGAGGACCTGTTTGACAGCGAGGAGAGCACATTCACAAACCTGGGTGTGGAGGGGTATGCAATCGCGGTGCATGCCATGAACCAATGCCTGCCTGGAACAGATCGTCAGTGCATTAACAGGGCAATACGTTCAATCGAAAATTTCGAAGGTACCATGGCAAAAATCAGCATCGACTCAAGCGGCAGGGCAGCGCGGCCCGTATATGTGAATACCATCGAAAACGGGTTGCTTGATTCAGTCGTGAAGGTTTACTAAGGGCTGCTGTATTCCCGGATCATCGCAGTTGCCTGGCTCTTCGGCTCCAGCCTGCTGGGGCTGATTGGAATAGCCAGGAAGAAAACGGCATAACAGTTAAAAGTCAGGTGCTTCCGAGACAAGCACATCTTTAGAGTTAAATGTCTGCTTTTCACTGGCGTTCTTTGTCGTTAAGTACGCCTTCAGTGAGCCATGCCCATAAAAAAGGCTTCCTGAGATCAGGAAGCCTTTGATGTAGCTGGAGCCGGCGAGAGGAGTCGAACCCCCGACATCTTCATTACAAGTGAAGCGCTCTACCAGCTGAGCTACGCCGGCATCTTGCCAGTAATTGGCAAGGCGGCCTATTCTATTGAATTGCAGGCCGCGCCGCAATTCAATAACAGGCCCGGTCCTGTATCCAGATGTCCGGGCTGTCTGTCAGCAGTCCGTCCAACTGTTTACCCGCCTCGATTTCCGCCTGGAAATCGAGCCAATAAGCAGTAGTCGTGCGGTAACGGGCCTCAAGCAGCGGCTCAAGCCCCATCTTGCGGGTCCTGGCCAGTCGATTTTTGGCGCGAGACATCTCCTTGAAAACACCAAGGGAAATGAGATTACCCTTGCTGATGAAATACTCCTTGTCACTTTGCTCATCAAGAACCCGTGCCAGCCGCTGCGACTTGCTACGTGACATCTCGGGTAAATAGACCCAATAGCCGATCGGGTAAGTTCTTTCTGACTCACGCTGTTGTGATTCCAGCCCCAGCCCTGCCAACTCTGCTTGCATCGCCTGCACTTCCTCCAGCGCGAGATACGGACCCAGCGTCTGGCACACCAGCCCCGCGCCGGCATCCGGTGGTTTGGTGTCTGTAAGTTTTTCTATAGCAGACACTTCATCATCCGCAGCCAGTTGTTCCTGCAAGGTTACCAGCGGCGCAGCTGTTTCCGGCAGTGGCGGTAAATTTCGCCCGGCCTGCAGGCCAGACTGGCTCTGAAATATGTTCCAGCCCAGAAACACCAGATTCACCACCACCAGCAAGTAAACAACATGTCGCATCAATATTCTCCGGCAAGTATTGCCAGCCCCTTGAGGACCAGTTCGGGATCATGACGCGCAGAACACGTCAGTAATGTTTGTATCCGGCCGGCGTCGCCGCCGGTAATCAGCAACTGCAACCGGGTATCCAGCTCAGCGGCCATGTCTGCAACAACGCGGTCAATGGTGGCCGCGGCCATATACAGGGAACCACTGTTCACCGCATCTTCCGTAGCCGCAGAAAACAGGCTCGCAGCCTGCAGCGACCGGGCTTCACTGTTGATTGCAGTATTCTGCAATAACAGCTGCTGCAGCATTCCGGTACCGGGGAGAATCATGCCGCCCCGATGCCGGCCCGTCGCATCCAGAAGATCGAGGGTAATCGCGGTCCCGCAATCAATAATACAGCTGGCGCCGGGAGTATCGTGATGCGCAGCTACCAGCGCAGCCCAACGATCAACACCCAGCTTTGCCGGTATTTTATAGGCATTGCTGACGCCGCATGCCGCCGCGGTCGCCGTTAGAAACACCGGCGTAATATCCCAGCGCGCTCCGATCCAGCCGGACAACTGCTGCTGCAATTGCTCGCCGCCAACATTGGCAATGTACACAGCCGAAGGTGTTCGCAGTTCTGACCAGGACTGATCTGCCAGCGCGCGCACATCTTTACCACGATGCATAAAACAGTCACTCTTCTCGATGGCGCCCGTATTACACACGCCCCACTTCACCGAGGTGTTTCCCACATCAAGCAACAGCCTCATGATGCAATCCGCACACTGACCTCACAGGATGTAAAACGTTGACGACCTTGTGGCGTATCCACCAGCAACGCACCGCCTTCATCAATGCCACAAGCGGTGCCACTGACGATTCCGTCGGGCAGATGCAAATCTACCTCGCAACCTGTAACAACATCATAGCGGTGCCACTCTTCCAGAAACGGCTGTAACCCGGACTTCTCGAACTCTGCAATGGTCGGTAATAAATGTTCCAGCAAGGACGCCGCCAGGCGGTTGCGCGACGGCGTTACATCCGCACTGCAAAGACGCTGCAAATCAGTCCAGCCCTGTTCAATGCCCTCAGCGGCAAGCGTCGGCATGCACACGTTTATACCCACACCCAGAATAACGGCACAGGGACCGCTGCTTTCGCCGACCACATCTATCAGGACGCCGGCCAGTTTGGCATTGCCGGCAAGGATATCGTTGGGCCATTTCAGCCCGATCGTCTCCAGGCCCTGCGCGCGCAGGCAACGCAACACGGCAATGCCGGTCACCAGGCTCAGGCCACCAAGGGCTGCCACACCGGCTGCCGAACGCCACAGCAGGGATAGATAGAGATTTGCCGCAAACGGTGACACCCAGCACTTGCCGCGACGCCCGCGGCCGGCAGACTGCATCTCTGCAACACAGACACTGCCTGAAGGGGCGCCTGCATGCGACTGCTCACGCAGCCAGTTGTTGGTGGAATCCAGCTCGTCAAAAACATGCAGCGGCCCCAGCCGGGCTGCCACCGAGGGTGAAATTGCGTCACAGATAGCAGCAGCATCCAGCAGTTCGATTGAAGCAGGCAGGCGATAACCCTTGCCGCGCACCACCTCAAGTTCAACGCCAAGCTCACGCAGAGACCTGATGTGCTTCCAGACCGCCATACGACTCACACCCAGTGCAGCGCCGAGCGCCTCACCGGAGTGAAATTCTCCATCGGAGAGAGTCTCGAGTAAACGCTGGCGCAAGGACATCGCGAGAGCTTAACAGACAGGCCGGGCATGCTGAAACCGTGAAGCATGCAGGGCATTTGCAGGGTGCGCTTTGTTTAGCCCTTTGCCGGCACGCGTTATTTGACGATCCCGTAAATCACGTTTCGCGCGACCGATCGTATCAGTGTATCCAGCGCCTGTTCATCATCAACGTCCACTTCCAGCAACCTGGCAACAACCAGCATGGCAAGGCCGTGCATACTGGCCCAGGCGACCAGCACCAGTTGCTGCGGCGGCTGCTGCCGAAAGCTGCCCTGCTCGATACCTTCCCGAATAATATCCAGCAAGGCTTCATAAGATGCTGCAGAGGCAGCCAGGTACGCATGATCTTGCCGCGGCTCGACCGTACCAGCGAACATTAACCTCGTAATTTCAGGGTGCTGCAATGCATTGCGCACATAGGCCACACCGGCCTCGATCAGCTTTTGCTCAGGATTGTGCGGCGAACTTTCTGCAGCCGTGTTGATAGCCGCGGTCAGGCGCTCAAAACCACCCTGCGCCAGCACCCGCAGCAACGCCGCCTTGTCACGAAAATGCCGATAGGGTGCGGCATGACTCACCCCGGCCACCTTGGTGACCTCGCGCAGACTAAGCGCAGCCGCGCCCTTTTCAACCAGCACAGTGGTAGCCGCCTGAATCAGGGCATTTTTAAGGTCGCCGTGGTGATAACGGCCATGTGTTTCATTCGGGACCATAAGATTCTCCTGCAAGGGAGTCTATGCAGTTATGTAGACAGTGAAAACATATCTACCATAATCACTAACAGATCGAGCGTTAAATTATGAATATTCCATTTATTTTCAATGGTATACGAAAAATCTCTCTTGCCTCATCCACAACAACCGCAATGAGCGCCCTGCTCCTGGGTATCCTGCTGTCCCTGCAACTGCCGCTTGAAACCGCCCTGACCATTGCATTCATGGGCACCCTGCTGCTGCTTGGGATTTACGAGCAGCTTGCCCCCTACCGCGGAGACTGGCGTGCAAACAGAAAGGAATGGATGATGAACCTGGCGCAGTTTCTGCCAAACGGCTTGCTGGACAAGGCCGGGATGTTGCTGGCAATTTTGATCGCAGTGCAGTTCGGACGGCCCGAACAACCCGAACAGCCACTGGCAACGCTACTGGCCATTCCACTGGCGATCGTTATTAGTGAACTGTTTGCCTACTGGTTCCACCGCCTGTCCCACCGCCAACCCTGGTTGTGGAAAATCCACGGTATCCACCACACTCCGTCAAAGGTCAATCTGGTCAACACCAACACCATTCACTTTCTGGACATGCTGCTGACGTCACTGTTTAGTGCCTTGCCTCTGGTAGTGCTTGGATTTTCCGATGAGACCATGGCGATAGCGCTGTTTATTACCGGCGTGCAAAATTTCATTGTCCACACCAACGCCAACATCCGGCCCGGCGGCTTTTGCCGCCTGCTGATGGGGCCCGCCCATCATCGCCTGCATCACAGCACAATCACATCTGAAGCGCAGAACTACGGCACGACGATCGCACTCTGGGATCAGGCATTTGGAACATCCGTGCTCCCCGACAGAACAGCCGGGGCCGTTGGCATTGCAGAACCAAACGCCTTCCCTTCACCGGCCATACCACTACAGTGCCAACTGTTTCCCTTCCGGATCAATCAACACAGGGACAGCAACACGGGCATGGATCAGTCCAGACACACGCCGGTACCACCGAGTCCGCAATAACCTCCCGGGTTCTTTGCGAGGTATTGCTGATGGTAATCCTCCGCGTAATAAAACGGCGGCGCCTTGATAATTTCTGTTGTTATTTCACCCGGGTTGCTGGCGAGCAGGCATGACTGGTAACGATCCCGGGTTGCCATCGCGGCCTGCTGCTGGGCATCGTTATACACGTAAATACCGGAACGGTATTGAGTACCAACATCATTACCCTGTTGCATACCCTGGGTCGGGTTATGTGCCTCCCAGAAAATTTTCAACAATGCCTCGTAGCTGGTCAGCGACGGGTCAAAGACTACCAGCACCACTTCGTTGTGACCCGTCATGCCGGAACACACTTCCTGGTAGGTCGGGTTCGGCGTGTCCCCGCCAGCGTAACCAACAGCCGTCGTGTAAACACCTGCCGCTTCCCAGAACTTGCGCTCGGCACCCCAGAAACATCCCAGGCCGAACAGCGCCTGCTGCATTCGGTCAGGGAAAGGTGCTTGCAGGGTATTGCCATTGACAAAGTGACGTTCCGCTACCGGAAGCTTTTCTTCGCGCCCCGGCAGCGCCTCGCCGGGTGTCGGCATGTCAGTCATTCGGTGCATATCAGGAACTCTCCGCTTATAAACCACAGGGCATCAAGCTACCTTATATCAGCAACATACTCCAGCACCCGGATGCTGCAGACAGCGACCCGTTTCGCAATACAGATCGGGGCAACAGCCCTGTCGCCCCGATCATAAGGACATAGCCGGCTAGTCAGTAACCAGGCTGGTACCCGTTGTCGCTGGCAGCCGCGGCATGGTGATAACGGGGTACTCACCGGTCAATGCCGTCATGAACGCGACGATATCATCGACATCGGCATCAGCAAGGTCACGGTTAAGCTGCGTTTTCGCCATGATACGAACCGCTTCATGCAGATCATTGACCGAGCCATTATGAAAGTACGGTGCGGTGTCGGTAATATTTCGCAGCGTCGGCACACGGAACATGTTTGCATGAGCCTGGTCACTGGTTACCTCTGCACGCCCCTTGTCCTGATCAAGCTTGTACTGGCTTACGTGTGCGCTGTCCGCAAAAGTCGGAAACTTTGCATAGAAACCCTCACCAAACTCCAGTGTCGGTCCATTGAAGGCGGCACCTGAATGACAGGCAACACAACCGCTGGATGCAAAGCTATTCATGCCGCGGACCTGCTGTTCCGTCATGGCCTTTTTATCGCCTTTGACGTAACGGTCATAGGGGCTTCCGGGCGTGATCAGGGTGCGTTCAAAAGCCGCTACGGCCTTTGCAGCATTGTCAACCGACATGGAATCCTTGCCAAAAGCCTTGTCGAAGTAAGGCTCGTAACCGGGGATAGCACGCACGCGCTCCATTGCTGCATCAACATCACTCATGCCCATTTCAACCGGGTTTGCCACCGGCCCCTTGGCCTGGTCCTCCAGCAGTACTGCACGACCATCCCAGAACTGCACTGAATGAAACGCGGAGTTCCAGACAGTCGGCGCATTACGCCCGCCGGTCTTGCCATGCACACCCATGGAAACAGAACGACTGTCATCACCACCTTCCATAATGTTATGACAGGAATTACAGGACACCGTGCCGGTAGAAGAGAACCGCGGGTCCATGTACAACATCTTGCCGAGTTCCACCTTGGCTGCTGTGGTCGGATTATCGGCCGGTTCGGGCGCCGTCTGCGGCAACGCCTGCCAGTCTGCTGCAACCACCTGACCAGTGGAAAGAAAAACCCATATCAATGTCTGCAACGCTTTCATCATTTTCTTGCTCCTTAAAATTAACTATTGAAATCCTCAGCGGCACCTTGCATCCGGCAGGACATACGCTTTACCCTCTCGGCCTCGCCAGCAACCAGGCCATATGCCCAATCCCTGCAACAGCATCATGACAAAACCCCACAACTCCGCTACCAAACCCGCCGCCCTGCTGTTGATGGGTACACACTGTCCCTACTGCCCGGGCGTACTGAAGTCATTGCAGGCGCTGCTCGCAGCAGGAGACATCAGCGAACTGGAAACCCGCAACATCGAGGAAAACCCGGAGGTTGCGCGTGAACTCGGTGTTCGCTCCGTGCCCTGGGTACGCATCGGCCGCTTTGAACTTGAAGGACTGCGTTCCGAAAAAGAGCTGCGTGACTGGGCAATCAAGGCGGCATCTGATTCGGACGGCAGCGACTGGCTGAACGAACTGCTGGCCAGCGGCAATATCAGCAAATCCCTGCAACACATCAAGTCCGACCCCGCAATGATGGACGCTCTGCTGGTACTGTTTGCAGACCCGGATACACAACTGAATACACAAATAGCTATCAGTGCCATCATGGAGGAGTTAAAAGACTCTACTCACCTCACCGCCATTGTCGATCAACTGGGCGAACTGACGAAACACAGCGATGCCCGTATCAGGGGCGATGCCTGTTACTACCTCGCCTTGTCCGGCAGCCCGCAGGCCAGCGCCTACATCAGGGCATTGCTCGATGACGACGATGCCGGTGTCCGGGAAATTGCGCAGGAAAGTATTGAATAGACCAACCATAACCTGCAGACTGCACCAGCCAGGCATCGCTTCAGTTCACTCTTGGCGAAAAATGCTACTGCAAGCGCAGGCAAAAAGTATTGACGCAGATCAATTCTGCTATCCGCAGGAAAAGTCGGTCAGATAATTGCCGTTCAGCCACGCCGACTATCCGAATAAACAGGAACAGCACTTAAAAGTGCCATGAAATTGACCGGGATCAATATCTCCCTGCGACGAATCCAGCAGTATGTAACACGTATTTATGAATATAATTTTCGAGGTTCCCTATGCAACGTTTACTGACCATTATTACCCTTGGCCTGAGCCTGACAGCCCCGGGCGGTTATGCAGCTGACTACTCCAATGAACTTGAGGCCAGCCGCGAGACCGTAAAAGAATTCATGCAAACGCTCAAGAAGGAATTACAGTCAGGCATGCAGCAAGGCGGACCGGTAAACGCCGTCAGCGTATGCAACCTGACCGCACCGGCGATTGCCAATACCTACAGTGTCAGCAATGGCTGGGAGGTTGGACGCACCAGTCTGAGACTACGTAACCCGAACAATGCACCCGACGCATGGGAACGCTCGGTGCTTGAAGCCTTCGAGGAACGCAAACTCGCCGGTGAAGACCCCGCGCAGATGGAATTTTACGAAGTCGTTCGCGTGGACGGAGACAAGCAACTACGCTACATGAAAGCCATCCCGACATCCCGGCCCTGCCTGGCCTGCCACGGTGAAACGCTGGACTCGATCGTGAAGACGCGCCTTGAGAAACTTTACCCGCATGACCAGGCACTGGGCTATCGGGAAGGTGATATACGGGGTGCATTCACCATCACACAACCGCTTTCCGCGAAAAAGTAACCCCCCCCTGGCACGCGGCAGGATACATCACAAAGGATGCATCCTGCCGCGTGGTTAACAGCTAGAAATCGACCTGGCCACGAAGCTGGTAGCTATTCACATCCTCATCACCTGCTGACGCATATTTAACTTCCGATGTAGGATCGGTAGATGCGCGTATATAGTTCGCCATAAACCGGATGTTGGGCGTCGCATACCAGTTAAGGCCAACAGTGATATTGTCTTCTTCACCACCCTCTATACCGCTGTCATCGAGATCAATACTGCTGTACCTGGCCGCCAGTTCCCACGCACCGTGCCCGCCCTTGCCGACTACACTTTTGGGTTTCACACGGCCAAAGGTGCCACTACCGGCCTTATAGGGCCGATGCTCACCGGTGAGGAAATAACTGCCGAAGACATACCAGCCACTGAAATCAGGGTCTGAACCAGGACCATCCACATCGACACTGGTCTGCATGTACTCACCTTGCAGGGAAAACGGACCGAAAACAGCGGCTGCTTCTGCACCAAGCAATGTCTGGTTTGAATAATCAGAGATTGTCCCGGTATCAACGAGGCGGGTACTGGTAACATGAGACTCCGGCCTTTCGCGGAAACGCAGCTCATCGCCGCCATCTCCACGGTAGCTGGCGGCTGCACCAAGGTGAATTACATTTTCATTCTCCATCATCGGCGCAAAATGGAAACGCCCGGTAACACCCCAGCCCTGAGCATCAGGCGAGCTGTCGTTCTTTACCCCGTCAAAGAAAAATCCTGCCTGCGTACCCCATTTCTCACCATGAGTACTGGCGGAAATTCCAACATCACGACCCGGTGAAAAGGCATTAGGCAAGCCTCGCTCCATAAACGTTATATATTTTGAGCTGGTAAGCTCTTCGAGGCTAAAAGGCTCTTTGTGATTACCGATGGTTATCTTGACATCATCAAACCCCTGGTAACCCAGGTACACATCTTTCAGCGACACATCATCACCGGCAAAGTCTATCTGCGCCTTGTAGAACCAGTCATTGTAAACAGTCCCCCTGGCGAACAATCTTGCACGCCGTATTTCCGCACCGCTACCAAGACTGGTTTTATCCTTGTCATATATAGCCGTATCGACCATCACGCGCCCACCGACCTGGAACTTGAACGCACCGTCGGGGGACTCAAGCTTCAGTCCGGAACTTCCAGTTTTTACCTTTACTGTGTCCCTGGTAGCCTCTGCAACCTGTTTTTTTATCTCTTCCTTTTCGGAAGCCTGGTCCCGCTGGTTTTCAGAATTCGCCGCATTCTTTATCGCCTGATAATCGGTATTGCTGATAGTACCCTTGTCACGCAACACCTTGATGAGATCCATCAATGCATCGTCGGCAGACAAGGCAGGCAAGGAAAATATACTGGCACAACAAAATAGAGCGCCACGGAGTAGCGGCAGTCGCAGTTTAAAATACACAAGAATCTCCTGTTAAATTGACAAAGATGAAATAGAAATATTTCTGTAATTGCCGGGAGAGAATAGTCGGAGAACGTGACAGTTATATTTAACTTTTATTGTAGTTTTATGACACCAGCCAAACAGGGGAGAATATTAACCAGGCCCGAAAACAGGCCGACACCTCCAATCAGTGGTGACAGACCAGATAAATTCGAGGATAGTTTGACTTACCAGTGGAATCAGACCCACTGCTGTCCCACTTACCCCCTCTCCCTCCGGGAGAGGGTTGGGGAGAGGGGATGTTCTTTCTGTATTGTTGTAACTGGTATTTATGTCCATACATAACTCAACATCATAAAAATACTGAAATAGTAGTATTCAACGTGCACACGCAATCATTAAGCGGGACAGCAGTGAGAGCTACCCGAAGCACTGGCACAATAAGGTTTCGCCTGTGATCGAGCGAACATCCAGAACAGCAGGTCAGCACCGGAAATACTACCTGAACAGGCGATCGAGGCTGTCATCAGGACTCGGGCAGGCTGTGTTCCCATGAGAAACGCTCAGCGTATTTTGACGCTTTGCTTATTCCCTTGATTCAAAGCTGTTTTCGTCAGGCAATGACACCTTCGACCAGGTGTTGCATCGACCGGTTGAATCGGCAAACTGAAAGCGGACCTTCAACGTATAACCAGCACTTTGCCAAAGTCAATAACGGATAAATCCATCGTATACCGGCAAAAGTAAGCCGCTGAGTTCCCGCAACAAAAATGCATGCTTTTATGTCTGCTGGTGTAACCGAGATGGCGCGGGAAGACTGCGCAAGCAAACCACCAGAACCAAACGCTTCTACAAACCTGATGAGTTTACTGTTATTGTCCTGTTTGAAAACACAAATAATGGCGGATATAACAATCAGCACATTATAGCCGTGGTCTAGATGAGCCAATCTGTATCCGGGTTTGCATATAACACCAAAAAAAATATATCCACTGGTGCTGACCTTGCCTGTTCAATGAGTTTGCTGATGGATCTGACGAATGAAATTCTCTGTCAATCACCCTAGATCCATTTGTCTACGTCCGCCCGCCCTGTTTCTGGCAGGACTAATCAGATGTAACGCAGGAATCTGCTTGGCAGCCACTCTAGTGGCAGTTTTGTACTCGCTGGTGTACCGACCTGCAATAGCAGACGGACTCATTGATTCTTATAGTGTCACTGTAGAGGCGGGTTATGACTCGGACAAATCGAAGAGCTGGTACGTCGATACACAACTGGGGCTCAGCTCGGGTTATTGGATATATCTGGCCGCACAGAAGAATGACGTGGGGTCAGAGGATGGTTTCGATTTAGATTCGCGGTCTTACTTCGCGGGGTTCGGCAGCGACCCGGATGCAGAGTGGAGTTATGACCTGACCTATGAAAACTGGGGCAATCCGGGGGACATCGATACTGACGCATTACGTGCAACCATTACCTGGATGCGTGGTGACTGGTCGTTCAGTATCATGCCGCAGTATCGGGAGATCGACTTGTCCGGTGTAGACAACGTTAATTCCTTCTCGTTTAATGAGCGCGGGCTGGGGGCCGGTGTACAGTACCTGGGTATTGAAGACTGGGTGTTGTACCTGGAGCGGTACGAATACCGTTTCTCGAAAGATCCTGACTTTCTGGAAGATATCGGTGTGACGGATAACCTGACCTTTACGGCAACTTCCCTTGCATCAGGCTTGTATGACTATGAAACGGTGCTGGGCATCAGTCACTGGCTGAATCCGGTCTATATTACGCTTCAGTATACCCAGGACAAATCGGCCATCGACAATAGCCTCGTGAAGACAACCGAAGCGCATGTGGATTACTACCTTTCGGATAAGGTTGTTCCCTACCTCCGTATCGGCAGGGCTTCTTTCTCAGGGTTTTCGCCGCTGTGGTTCGGCAATCTCGGTATACAGTTTATCTGGTAGGCAGCACGGCGTAGTCAAATCAGGTGTTTCTACTCTCCGACAGGCATTGTATTCAAAAATCCAATCGATAAAGAAAGACGAAGCAGAATAACATCCCAAGCTGTTATCATAAATACAACCAGCAGTCAGGAAAATGATGTTATGTTTGAGCGTGTTCTTGATTTTATTGCAAATTCCTGGAATATACTGCGCCCTGTTGTTGTAGTGTCAGATTTTGAAGGTGGAGTTATTTTACGATTTGGTCGTTACAATCGTGAAATAAAGCCAGGCTTACACTGGAAATTCCCGTTAGCCGACAACGCAATGATCACTTCCACTGTAATCACTACAATGGCATTACGACCGCAAACGCTCACGACCAAGGATGACCTGACAATAGTATTATCGGCCATTGTTAAGTACCACATTTCTGACGTTAGGACTTACTTACTTGACATATGGGATTCAGCAGATGTGATTAATGACCTGACTCTAGGAGCAATCAGGGAAGTTGTAGCATCTGTTATTTACAAGGATTTGCAAGGTCATCTGATTGAAGAGGAAGTTCTCAGAACCATCAAAGATGAGGCAATGAGGTATGGCGTGGATATCCACAAAGTAACCTTTTCAGACCTTGGGAAAGTCCGGTCCTTGAGGCTTATTACAAATGAACCATCACAGCTGATTTAGGGATTGCCATGCAGTCGCGCCCCCGTCTTCAAGAAGGGGGCGCTACAGCAACCTCGCGGTTAAAGACTTCGCTTTTAATTGGTACAAAGTACCCGCTTGTCTACTTGACGAGACGAACAGCCTGTTTACCTGACTGCTTTTTTCTTGACTGCTCTTTTCTTGGTTGCTTTTTTCTTGGTTGCCTTCTTTCTCTTGGGCGCTGCTTTTTTCTTAGCTACTACTTTTTTCTTAGCTACTACTTTTTTCTTAGCTACTGCTTTTTTCTTAACTGCCATGACAATACACCTCTGTTGTGCTATTCAACCAGACTCCCGTTGACTATAGTTCATTTACAATAAAATTTCATTAAATTGCCTGCTTAATGATAACAAACGGCTGAAAAAACTGGTCAGATTACATTATGTACATGTCAGGTCTGGCCTTGCACACCAGACATTCAACAGAAAAGCTGGACTTCCGATTAGAGTCGGTTCCGGTCCTTTAGAGAGAACTTATCTAGTGTAGGTCGCCAAACAGTTTGTAACTTAATCAATACGGGAACATTGGCACTTTTATTCTGTAACCTTATGAAATAGGCATAATTGTATGTTTCATTATTTCTGACGACCTACACTAGAATCAGTCCCTAGAGCGCATTAATGCCAAGACTTGCCGCTCCAGAAAATAAAAACAGCGGCCAACGAATGAATGAAGGCCTCCGCCACTTATTTTGCCAATCCCTGACTTAACTCAGCCTGGTTTTTTTATTACTGTGTTTGGTTTGTGTTAGGGCGAGCGTGTGGCATGGCCACCCTTCTGTGCGGGTTCATTCTGTAATCACTAATACACTCTAGATACACTTTATCTCGATATGCCTCTATGACTCTTTGTTGTGATTCTTCGGTTGAATATCTGGGTGAATCGTAGGCAACAATTATTAGTTCATCTATGGTATCTCCGGCTCCGGAATATGTTCTGATCATTTTTTGCATGGGATAGCCCTTTTGATGAGCATTCATAATCACCTCTCCTGCCCTTGCCATTACATCACAAAAATCACTGCAATCATCGTCTGCTGGTATTGCTGGTATTGCTGGTATTGCTGGTATTGCTGGTATTGCGTATGTGATACAAAATAATGCAATTATCAAGTTCTTCATAGCCACCCCCCTGAGGTTGCTCTTACAGGGTAGTTACTGGCTCACTTTGCAATGATGTGTAAATAATAAATATTGATGCAGGCCAGGACCCTACAAGGTCTATCGGCACGCCTGACAGACACTAAACCGATGGTATTGATGTTTTCCCTGCAATCGAACCAAGCGCCTTTCTGCGAGCTGTCATAACGGAAAAGGGTGCAGCCCCATCCTTGTGGCGGATTCATTTATGCAATAAAAAGGCGACCCCAAGACCGCCGATCTACTCAATTAAACGAAGAAAATACTACACGGCTTCTACCACTGAAATAGAGTAACACTCGGGTTCTGCCATTTTTTCGTCACTACCCTGTCCTGCGAATGAGATATTTGCAAGTGCAATCATGCATAAAAATAGCAGAGACAATCTCAGAGCGTTCATTCTTTACTTTACTTATTATCCTTTGAAAAAGATTAGTGAATGTGCTCTGAATCAGGAGAAGCCAGCTGAGACATAAGACTTGCAAGCTTGGGATTATCAGCGACAACAAATGCAAAATTCTCCCATTGCGTTTCTGTAAATGATGTCGTGACAAGTTCCCGGCAGGATAGCTTTATCTTCAATAACTGACGCTGCAAGTCTTGAATATCTGACTGAAGCCCATAGAGATGATCACTGGTTATGCCGGGAGATAATGCTGCAACGCGGAACTGAACACTCTTGTCGATGATTTCATTCATGACATTAACCATGTGCGTATAGTTCTTTTTTCGCCATGCGCGGAATGCATTGATTTGTTCATCACTCAGTTCGAGCGTGTCTTGATTTCTCATGATAACCGGAAGCAACGTCGGCATAAGGCCAGAGCTTTCCAGAAGAACCACTTTGTCCATAACCTCCTTCCAGTCATCAGAAGTCAAAGGATGGTCGCTGTTGTGCTTGGCCTGTGAATTGGACCAAAAAATGATGCTTACAATAAATATTCCTAAATACTTCATAGTGCTCACTTAAGATGATTCTCCGGTAAATTCAGTTATTGGTTTTGCCAGCTTTTTTTAATTTGACTGGCCGTCGGAAAGTTTAGAATAGTCAAAACATGATTTCCATATTGTGGAATCCACGTACATCGGTATTGCGCGGATATAGAAAGCTGGCTGTTCGAGTTGGGTCAACTCCGGTCTGTTAGAAAATTTTTATCCAGCATCAGCCTCCAGGTCGCCTCTCGGCCAGAAGCAAACATTCCGTCATTAAGGACGCAAGACACGTACCAGTATGACCAACCCGAGCAGACTGGCTAGAAAGGAGCCTACCAGCCAATATTCATCTGCTTGTGAATTCTGGCCGGCTGCATGTGCCGGTATCGACAGACAGAGCGACATGGCCCATATCAACACTTTATTACTGAGATAAGATTTCATTATCGTTTTCCCTGTATTCGCACTTACCCACACCTGTACTCGTACAACAAAACAACGTAACAAGTACCATCCCGGAGAAAATCGAAGGCATCGATATCCCTGACTTCCTGCATTACAGACCCTGGTGCACTCACCGATTGAACCCGCCTGTTATTTTGGACATTCAGTCAGGGATATAGAATTGACGGTACTCGATCCGTTAATAAATGACTTAAGAATGCACTCTCTAGCAAATAAAAACAGATGATGCCGTCTTGGCTTTCGACACATACAGATATGACAAATAAGACACAGACATGGCGTAAAACCCGGCAGAACCACCGTCATAACTCGTCACATCCTGGACTCTAAACAAAATCACTTCCCCAGAGACACTCAAGACAATTCACAAACTGACACAGCTAACCTGTGCTTGCTCATCAA
>Ga0316189_10002339_pt1 | contig 18712 bp, 15 predicted proteins | sample LowCovwburrow_MG_FD_204930 | JGI IMG/M metagenome (GOLD analysis project Ga0316189, IMG submission 204930) | Coastal sediment microbial communities from Maine, United States - Lowes Cove worm burrow | ecosystem: Environmental > Aquatic > Marine > Coastal > Sediment | place: USA: Maine...
CGTTGTCTTAACAGATATCCTTATGCCGGAAAAAGATGGCTTAGAGGTTATCCAAGACTTAAATTCCCTTTCCCCTCAAACGGCAACAATTGCCATGTCTGCGGGAATACCCGGCATGCCCATGTGTATATTAAAAGCAGCAAAGGTTATGGGTGCCACAAAAACCCTGACAAAGCCTTTTTCCAAAGATCAGTTGCTTAAAATGATCGCCCAGGTCCTTTAGCGTTAAGGGCACGGTCGGCCAATCCCCATTGACTCAAGCGTCGGTCCGTTTACCTTGTCTGCTATGGAACGCATTCATGCCACTTCGGTCGCTTTTAAAGGTCAGGCTGTGTTGTTGCGGGGAGAGCCCGGCAGCGGAAAATCTGACTTAGCCCTTCGCCTGATTGACGAAGGTTGGGACTTGGTTTCTGACGACTACACTGAACTTCAAGCCGATGGTGACGTTTTGCGCGCTCAGGCGCCAAAATCTATCGAAGGCTTGCTGGAGGTCCGCACCATTGGTCTTGTCCAACTGCCTCATGTTCGGGGCGTTTGCGTCCAAGCCGTCTTCGATTTAACGACCAAGGATGACGTTGAACGTCTACCTGAATTTGCGCAAGCGACTTTCGAAGGCCTTGACGTACCTTGCTATACCCTGCACGGTCTACAAGCTTCGGCACCAGCAAAAATTCGCATGGCCTTAAAAGCCCAAACCAATACTCTTTTTTACAATCACGAGGCTGAACAATAGATGTGTCCAACTGACCCGAAAAGTTCAGAGGAAACCCGGCTGATGGTTCTGGTCACGGGCATGTCTGGGGCTGGTAAAACCACGGTTTTAAAAGCTTTTGAAGATTTAGGTTTTGAAGCCTTAGACAACATCCCCATTTCCTTGTTGGGCACCGTCGTCAATCCCGTATCCGAAGGCGATGCCCCACCATTGGCCATTGGCGTGGACATCCGCACCCGTGACTTTGATGCCAAGGCGTTAACGGATCGGATCGAAAAGCTTCGCTTGCGTCCCGGCCTGCGCATTCAGGTCTTGTTCGTCGATTGTGAAGATGAAGAACTTTTAAGGCGTTACACCGAAACCCGCCACCGCCACCCCCTGGCTCATGACCGCCCTATTTTGGACGGCATTACGATAGAACGTGACTTGGTTTCGCCTTTGGTTAATTTTGTCGATTTATATCTAGACACCACCGGGCGTACGCCATATGACGCCAAAGGATTTCTCACCCACAACTTTGAAACCGGGGAAAGTCCGCGTTCAATGGCGGTGCTTGTGACTTCGTTTTCCTATCGTCACGGCATCCCGCGTGATGCCGATTTGGTCTTCGATGTTCGCTTTTTGCGAAATCCGCATTATGATCCTATATTAAAGCCGATGAATGGACGTGACGAGGGGGTTCAAGCGTACATCAGCGAAGATTCAATGTTCGCTGATTTCATTGACCATCTCACAAGTCTGCTAAACCCTTTGCTGCCGCGCTATGCACAAGAGGGGAAATCGTATCTAACCATTGCCGTAGGCTGCACCGGAGGCAAACATCGTTCTGTTTTTGTTGCAGAAACATTGTCGGCATGGCTGGAAAAAAGTATGAATAACATCCGTCTTGTACATCGAGACCTAAATGAAACCAGCACACGTGCTGAAGAAGAGAACGGAAAAACGCAATGATTGGCATCGTTCTGGTCACCCATGGCCGCTTGGCCGACGAACTGATTTCCGCCATGGAACACGTGGTCGGGCCTCAAGATGGCGTCGCTTCTATTTGCATCGGACCCGATGACGATATGGAAGAACGCCGCAAACAAATTTTGGAAAGCATTGCAAAGTCCGATGATGGGGGCGGGGTTATCTTGCTCACCGATATGTTTGGCGGCACCCCGTCAAACTTGGCTATCAGTGTCATCGAAAAAGCAAATGTCGAAGTCATTGCCGGCGTTAATCTCCCCATGCTGATCAAGCTCGCCAGTGTCCGCGCAGGCGACGACTTAAATGACGCCGCATCGCAAGCCAAGGACGCCGGTCGCAAATACATTAACATTGCATCCGAACTTCTCAATCAGGATGCGCAATGACCCCGAGGCCCGTGACAATTAAAAAATCGTTGAACATTTGCAATCAACGCGGTCTCCATGCACGAGCGGCGGCGAAGTTTGTCAAACTCGTCGGCGAGTTCGAGGCTGAAATCTGGGTGACCAAAGATGGTCAAACCGTCGATGGAGGCTCCATCATGGGGCTTATGATGTTGGCGGCTGGCATCGGCACGACCATTGATATTGAAACAAAAGGCCTCCAAGCCGAGCCCGCCTTAGAGGCCTTAGAATCCCTAGTCGCAGATAAATTTGGCGAGGAGTGCTGATGCTACCGCCGAAAGAAACTATTCTTAACGGTTTAGGGGTCTCGCCCGGCATTGCCATCGGCACCGTACATGTACGGGAATCCGGGGCCATTGCCGTGCCCGAATACGCCCTGAAGGTCAGTGAGATTGAAGGCGAAAAAAAACGCCTTAACGATGCCCTGCAAACGGCCCAACAACAAATTGGCCGGATGAAAGAAAAAACAAAGTCGATTCCCCCCGCCGCGGCTGAAGAAATTGGCTTTCTTTTAGAAGCTTATGAACAAATGCTTGGCGATTCTCGGCTTGTTCGTGGGGCCTTTCGCCGCATCAAAGACAATCGCATCAATGCCGAGGCTGCCGTTCAAGCGGAAATCAACGACATTCAAGAAGGCTTTGCGGCCTTAGACGATTCTTACATTGCCGCCCGCATGGACGATATTCGCGAAGTTGCCGACCGCCTCATTCGGGCGCTCACACGAACCCACGTTAAACCGCTGAACACCGTGCCCAAAGGCTCCATCATCATTTCCGAAGAAATGACTCCAGCCGACGCCGCCCAGCTTGATCCCAAACGGGTTATGGGCTTTGGCACCGTGCTTGGGGGGGCGCAAGGCCACACGGCGATTATGGCCTGTGCTTTGGGTTTACCTGCCGTATTGGGGGCATCTGAATTACTGACACAAGCGCGCTCGGGCGACACCGTCATCATTGATGGCAGTCAGGGCCGCATCATCCTCAACCCCACGCCCGCGACGATGTCCGCCTATGAAGCCAAACAGGGCGAACGTCGTAAATCCTTAAAACGCTTGGCCCGTTTACGCCGTCAGCCGTCCATCACGCGCGATGGCGTCGATATTCAGCTTGGCTGTAACGTGGAACTGCCCATCGAAATGAAGGGCGTTTTGTCATCTGGCGCCAGTTCTATCGGTCTTTTGCGTTCTGAATTCATGTTTATGAACCGAGAAACCATCCCCTCAGAAGATGAACAATTTGCCGTTTTAAAAGACATCGTCGAAGCCATGGACGGACGCACCACCACGGTTCGCACACTCGACATTGGTGGCGAAAAACTGGCGCAATCCATCACCAAAGACATCGGCGTAAGTGCGCAAAGTGCTTTGGGTCTGCGCGGTATTCGCCTGTCTTTAAAAAAGCCGGAGCTTCTGGAATGCCAAATCGCCGCGATCTTGCGCGCCGGAGCCTTGGGCCCTGTGCGTATTTTATTGCCGATGGTGTCCACCGCCCGTGAAGTCAAACGCACCCGTGATATTATTAAAACCGTGGCGTCAAAGCTTGTGCGCCGCCGCGTCCCCATCGCGGACCCGCTGCCGCCCGTCGGCGTGATGATCGAAATCCCCAGCGCAGCCCTAACCGCCGACGCCTTGGCCTCGGTATCAGATTTCTTCGCTGTGGGCTCGAACGATCTGACCATGTACACCATTGCCGTGGATCGCACCGATGAACAGGTGGCCCAGCTTTACAACCCTTTGCATCCCGCCGTGCTGCGCCTGATTCAAGGCACCGCAGATGCAGCCCTGCGCAATCGCATTCCCGTTTCCATTTGCGGCGAAGTCGCCGGTAATCCGCGCTATACGGCGTTGTTGTTGGGCCTTGGCATCCGTGAATTGTCCATGAGCGCGCACAACCTTGGCCCCGTCAAACAACGCGTGCGCGAGATCGAACTCACCGCCGCCCAAGACCGCGCGCACTTCATTATGAGCCAAACCGACACCGGCAGAATTGCCATGCTGTTAGATGATTTTAATGGGTTGGTGTAAAAACAATTGGCGAAGGAGAGGGGAAGCATGAGCGTTAAGGTCGGTATTAATGGCTTTGGTCGTATGGGACGCCTAGGTCTTCGAGCAGGCTGGGGACGCCAAGACCTCAATTGGGTACGCATCAATGAAATCAATACCGATGCTGCAGGTGCTGCTCACCTGTTAACGTTTGATTCCGTGCATGGCCGTTGGGACAGAGATGCAAGTCACAATGCAAACGCCGTCACCATTGACGAACAAGACATAAGCTATACCTCGAACCCAACCATTGCAGATGGCGACTGGGGCCATTGCGACATTGTCTTGGAATGCACCGGAAAATTTCGCAAACCCGAACAATTGCAGAGCTATTTTGACCAAGGCGTCAAAAAGGTCATCGTTGCCGCACCGGTAAAAGACGGTGCCCTTAACATCGTCTACGGCATTAACGACCATGAGTATGAGCCAGACCGCCACCACCTCTTGACGGCGGCCAGTTGCACCACCAACTGCTTAGCCCCGGTGGTCAAGGTGATTCACGAAAAAATCGGCATCAAACATGGCGTCATCACCACCATACATGACGTGACCAACACCCAAGTTGTGGTCGATTTCCCGCACTCCGATATGCGCCGTGCTCGCTCAAGCCTGATGAATTTGGTGCCGACCACAACGGGCTCGGCGACGGCCATCACCATGATCTATCCAGAACTTGCAGGAAAACTCAATGGCCACGCCGTGCGCGTACCGCTGTTAAACGCTTCGCTGACCGATTGCGTGTTCGAGCTTGACCGTAGCGTCACGGCTGAAGAGGTCAACAGCTTGCTTCATGAGGCTGCCAGAGGCGAACTCGCCGGCATTTTGGGTGTAGAAGACCGTCCATTGGTGTCCACCGATTATGTGAATGACCCGCGTTCGTCTATCATTGACGCCCCATCGACCATGGTTGTCGATGGCACCCAATTGAAAGTCCTAGCTTGGTACGATAACGAGTGGGGCTATGTGAACCGCATGGTCGACTTGGCGGAAAAAGTCGCGAAGGCCCTTTAGGCAACTCCGTCAACGACTCCTTGATTGAGCTTCGCGCCCTCCTCCCGGCTTTTATAATTTGCTATTTTGGAATATGCTATAGCGATAGAGCCGCATCGCCGCAGCCAAACCGATGAGCGAAACCCTGAGGCAAGGCCCTTGCGGCCGCCGCGCGGATGCGCGTTCTTAAGCTGACCCTGTCAGCTTCAAACATAAAACCGCCCCTACTTTCCCTTGATCCAAGCGGCTTTGGCTGGTAAACCCTCGTTTAAGATTGTCAATTCCCCAAAGATTACATCAGGAGACCGTCCATGAGCGACGCCCAAGATTTTGCCGTAGCCGATATTAGCCTTGCCGAGTGGGGCCACAAAGATATCGATCTGTCCAACACCGAAATGCCGGGTTTGATGGCCATTCGTGAAGAATACAAAGGCGAACAGCCTTTGAAAGGCGCGCGTATCGCCGGTTCGCTGCACATGACCATTCAAACGGCTGTGTTGATTGAAACATTGGAAGCTCTTGGTGCCGAAGTGCGCTGGGTGTCTTGCAACATTTTCTCAACCCAAGATCACGCTGCTGCGGCCATCGCCGACAACGGCACCCCGGTTTTTGCTCACAAAGGCGAAACACTGGAAGAATACTGGGCCTTTACCCACCGTTTGTTCAACTGGCCTGATGGTCGTGTTGCCAACATGATTTTGGACGATGGCGGTGACGCAACGATCCTCTTGCACTTGGGTAAAGATGCGGAAAAAGACATTTCCGTACTTGATAATCCGGGTTCCGAAGAAGAAACCATTATGTTCGCCGCAATCAAAAAGCATCTTGCGATTGACCCAAGCTGGTATTCTAAGGCTGCTGCTGAAATTATGGGCGTCACCGAAGAAACCACCACCGGCGTTCACCGTTTGCTGGAAATGGCGAAAAACAAAACACTTTTGTTCCCCGCCATTAACGTCAACGATTCAGTGACCAAATCAAAATTCGACAACAAATATGGTTGCCGCGAAAGCTTGGTTGACGGCATCCGCCGCGCCACCGACGTGATGATGGCCGGTAAAGTTGCCGTGGTTTGCGGTTACGGCGACGTTGGCAAAGGCTCTGCCGAAAGCTTGCGGTCTTCGGGTTGCCGCGTTTTGGTTACCGAAGTCGATCCAATCTGCGCGCTCCAAGCCTGCATGGAAGGCTTTGAAGTCGTCACCGTTGAACAAGCGCTTCCCGAAGGCGACATCTATGTCACCACAACGGGTAACTTCGACATCTTGACCGCCGAAATGATGGACGGCATGAAAGATCGCGCGATTGTTTGCAACATTGGTCACTTCGATAACGAAATCCAAATTGCCGCACTTCGCAATTACAAGTGGACCAACATCAAACCACAAGTTGACGAAATTGAATTTCCAGACGGCCACCGCGTCATCATGTTGGCCGAAGGCCGCTTGGTGAACTTGGGCTGTGCTACGGGCCACCCAAGCTTCGTCATGTCTGCCAGCTTTACCAACCAAGTTTTGGCACAGATCGAACTGTACAAAAACAATGCCGACGGCAAATATGAAAACGAAGTTTACGTTTTGCCTAAGCACTTGGATGAAAAAGTGGCTCGTCTGCACTTGGACAAACTGGGCGCAACGCTCACCAAACTGTCCCAAGCGCAAGCGGATTACATCGGCGTTAAAGTCGAAGGTCCATACAAGCCGGATGCTTATCGTTACTAGACGATTTAAATAAACAAAAAAGGGCGGTCTTCTATAACAGAAGACCGCCCTTTTTTTGTTAGAAGCTGGCAGGGTCAGCTTAAGAGCGCGCATACGCGCCCCGGCCTGATAAGGCCGTAAGCCCAGCCCGGCGCCTGAGGGCTAACATAAAGACACAAAACAAGCGCACTTGCGCTTGCTCCAAAGCTCTGCCCGGCTTAACATCCTACACGCATCGAATCATCGATGGGTTTGAGGACATAAATCGCGCGCAATGGACGGTCAGGCTTTACCCACCACAATAATGAATGCGGCACCTTTGTTGGCGTTGCTGATGGCTTTGGCTGCTTTTGCTTTGGTGGTGATCGCGATCAAGCAACGTGGACAGATCAATGCTCTGCGCAAAGATCAAAAAAAGCTCACATCCGATGCTGAAATCAGCCACGAAATCCTCGCCACCGCTCCTGATGGTTTGTTTTTATGGGTGGTCGCCAACAATTCCGAGGCCTGTTCTCGACGTTTAGCCGTCCTTTTAGGGCTTCGAGACGGTGTCCGTTCTTCTTTTCGATCCGTCATGTCGTGCTTTTCCGGACTAGATGCCAAGACCATCATGGGCCACACCCACAGCCTGCGCAAAGAAGGCACACCCTTTGAATGCGTGGTCACCACCGAGGATGGACAACGCCGTTTGTTGATCGTTGGGGTGCGCGCTGGGGTGAATGCAGACACACAAAATGCCCTAGACGAAGCCTTGGCCGACGTTTTGTGGATGCGAGATGTTTCAGACCTTGCCCCGCCCGCCGAAGGGGCCCGTATTTCAGCCCGCGACATTATCGAAGCCATGCCCCTGCCCGCGTGGTTGCGTGGCGGCAAATTGGGCGTACAAGCCTCAAACTTGGCGGCTCAAGTTCTGACGGGGCCAGACATCGGCCTTGAACAATCCAAGCGCGCGCAAAACGAAGGAACGACGATTACCGAACGTCACCTGCTCACCGATGAAGACGGTGCGGCGCGCATGCTCAACATTACCGAGACACCGCTTCCCGGCGGCGGTACGTTGGGCATTGCCCAGGACCTGACATCTGCTGAAGAATCGCAAAGTTCCTTTACCCGTCATATTTCCGCACAAAACGAAGTCATGGAAACCTTGGCGACGGCGATTGCAATCTTTGACGACAATCACAAACTCAGTTTCAACAACACCGCTTATGCAGAACTGTGGGGCTTAAGTGCATCTTGGTTGGGCGAAGAACCAACATTTGGCGATGTTTTAGACCGCCTGCGCGAACAACGCTCTTTGCCCGAAGTGACCAATTTCAAAACCTTTAAGTCCGAGCAAATCGCCCTGTTCGGCACCCTTGAAACCCCCATCGAAACCATGTTGCACTTGCCGGGTGGAGCAACGCTGAGATCCGTCACGACGCCACACCCCATGGGCGGTTTGGTGTTTGCATACGAAGATGTCACCGATCACCTGAATCTAGAGCGCAATTACAATACGCTGGGCGCTGTACAGCGTGAAACCTTGGACAATCTTTACGAAGGCGTCTGTGTGTTTGGTGCCGATGGTCGGATGAAACTGAAAAACCCATCGTTTGCCCGCATCTGGAACTTGCCCGAAGACGGTGGTGGAAATGCTCTTCATATGACCGGGTTTGTCGGTCATATTTTACCGATGATTTTGCGCGACGAAGGCAAAAAACCGCTCAACAAAGACGGTCTTGTCGCCAAACTGATGAGCCGTGATCCGGGCCGTGGTCGCCTTGATTTATCCGATGGACAAGTTCTTGAGTACGCTAAGGTACCTCTTCCCGATGGTGCCGTATTACTCAGTTACTTAGACGTCACCGATAGCGCGCGGGTCGAAAATGCACTTTTGGAACGCACCCATGCAATGGCCGAAGCCAACGTTTTGAAATCAGAATTTATGACCAGCGTCAGCCACGAAATTCGCACACCGCTGAATGCCATCGTCGGTTTTGCCTCTATGCTGTCTGATAACTATTTTGGCGAACTGAGCACCCGCCAGCAAGAATACAGTCGCGGCATTCATGAAAGCGCCGAAGAACTTATTGGCATCATTGATAACATGCTGGACCTGGCCTCGGTCGAAGCAGGCTTGCTCACCTTGGAATTGGATACGGTCGATGTAAATTCATTATTGCTGACCGCGATGAACTTGGTGCGGGAACGAGCACGGCGTAAAAATATCGATATCGAATTTGATTCCCCCGCCGATATCGGTTGGGTGGTTGCTGATGAAAAACGTCTTAAGCAGGTGTTGTTTAACTTGTTGTCCAATGCCGTGTCGCACACACCGCCCAAGGGCAACATCTTGCTGACCGCACGACGTGAAAATATCGACATGGTCTTTTCCGTCACAGACGGCGGACCGGGCTTAGACACCGAAGAAGTCCCACCGGGCTTGGGTCTGATTGCGCGCTTTATTGAACTGCACAACGGCGTTGTCGAACTGACCAATCGCCCCGGTAAAGGCACCACCATCACCTGCCGCTTGCCCGCTGAAACCGGAGGCCGTGCCCGTAACCAGCCCGACCTGTTTTCGGGATTTGTTGAATAAACAATCGGATTTTCAGGCTAGGCCGGAAACCGTTGCAACACCGCCATGACCGCACAAAGACCCAGTGACTGGTTTTTCATATCGGGACGTTGCTTCAAAAATTCTCCGACGATATCTTCAAGTTCACGCGTGGAAAGAACGAGGTCCTCTGTCGTTTTATATAACGGGTCACGGGCATTGCAGACTTGAATGGTATTCAACCCCGCAAGGGCATGAACAACCCCCGTCAGATACACATCCAATACAGAACGCTCGTCTGCGTTCAATTCATCACGGTGTAAAAAATGATCCATGGGTGTTTTAAGTGCGGGACGTTTTTTTAAAAACATACATCACCCATTCAATATTTTTATTTTGAACTGTTACCACGACAGTCTAGCTCTGAATAATATTTTGCAACGGCATCGACATCTTGGATTCTAAGGCGCGCAACTTGGCTTTCCATAATGGGGTGGCTGCGAGAAGATTCGCCTTCGCGCGGTTGTGCACCCCATGCGCTTTCTCGGATCAGCAAGAGTTCGCGGCGCAAATAGGCACGTTGTTGCCCGGCGAGAATTGGCGTGTCAAACCGATCGCCAACACCATCTTCACCATGACAAGCGGCGCATGAGCGTGTAATCGCAGGCGCGGTCGGGGGTGGAAACTTAATCAGAACACCATCAACACGACAGGGCATTTTTGAAACAGCTTGGGCAACTTTGACAATTGTCGAAGGAGTCAAGCCTTCGACCATATGTTCCATGATCGGGTCGGCCCGCATGCGGCCTTGAGAAATTGGATCATTCAGTGTGCCGTCATCGGCGTCATTGTCGCTGTCGGCTTGATGTTTTTTGGCCGTGCGTAAAAAAGCCGTCAACTGTTGGGCAACATAATCCCCCCTTTGTCCCGCAATCGATGGACGAGATGGGATATTGCTAATGCCGCCAGCACCATGGCATTGAACGCACGTTTCAAGAATTTGTTTTATGCGCTTTGGATCTGATGGACGGGGGTCTTGAAGGGGATCTTCAGCTTGGACAGGCCGAACACTTGCAAGGACCAAAGCCGTACATATTGTTACTGCTAAAACTTTCAAACCAGCATACATGTCGTGTTACTCTGTTCCCGGTGCGCCCGCAGATGTTGAATGTTCAAAGTGATAAGCTTCATCTGGATGAACATAATCACGTGCATTATGTGCGGCTTGCGATGCTTCGGAAAAGCCCATCAAAATCAATTTAAGTTTGCCAGGATAAGTGACGATATCACCCGCACCAAAAACACCCGGCAAGCCCGCATTCATAGTTGCCGGGTCCACGGTGATGTGATGATGTTCAATGCCCAAACCCCACTCGGCAATCGGGCCGATGTTTTGTGACAATCCAAAAAAGGGCAACAAAACGTCCGCTTCTAAGGTGCGTTGTTCACCATCAAGGTTTGAAACAATCACAGCTTCAAGCCCGTCTTCTGATCCTTCGAGGCCTGCCAGCTGATACGGCACCACCAATTCGACTTTGCCGTCATTGACCAAAGCTTTCAGACGTTCAACACTTTCCGGCGCGGCGCGAAATTTTGGACGGCGGTGAATGACTTGTACGCTGGTCGCCAATTCAGCCAAAGAGATTGCCCAATCCACGGCGGAATCTCCGCCTCCGGCAATGACCACTTTTTTATCGCGGTAATCTTCGCGGCGTTTAACCAAATAATTTACGCCAACGCCAGCCCCCATACCTTCATATTTTTGAATATCGTCCAAGGGCGGACGGTTCGGGCCAAAGGCACCCACACCCGCCGCGATAATGACGGCGCCGGCATCAATCACCGTGTCTTTGCTGGTGGTCAGGGTCCAACGCCCATCTTTGCCTTTTTCCATGCCCATCACCTGTTGTCCCATATGATAGACAGGCTCAAACGGGGCGGCTTGTGCTTCTAGGCCGGACACCAAGTCCCCCGCCAAAATAGAGGGGTGGGCCGGGATATCATAAATGGGCTTTTCGGGGTATAATGCAGACAGTTGCCCACCCACTTCATCCAGCGCATCGATGACATGACAGCTCATTTTCATCATGCCACATTGAAAAATGGCGAACAAACCGACAGGACCAGCGCCAATAATAGCGACATCAGTACGAATGGGTGTGTTGGGCATGGCCTCTCCGGGGTAATGAAGGTTAAACTGTAACTGCGAATCCTTAAGGATTTATATCAGGTTCGCACGTGGAATTAAGGGAAAATTGCTGTTTTATGTCAACGTCTACCGAAACCATCGTTATTGAACTGGCTGGACTGCCCGCGACACGCGACTTAGCGGCGTGCTTGGCGCGCATCGTCAAGCCCGGTGATGTTATAGCATTGTGTGGTGATTTAGGCGTAGGAAAATCAGAATTGGCCCGCGCTTTCATTCGCGCCCTTACCGATGAAAGCGAAGATGTGCCCAGCCCCACCTTCACCCTGTTGCAAACTTACGAAAGCGATATCTGCGATATTTGTCATTTTGACCTGTATCGCTTGGACCGCCCAGAAGAAGCTTTTGAATTGGGTATTGAAGACGCTTTTCACGAAGCCATTTCCATTATTGAATGGGCCGACCGATTGGGCTCTTACCTGCCGCGCAATCGGTTAGATATTTTAATGACCAAGACTAAAGGCAAGAACCATCGCCAAGTTAAGCTGATGCCCCATGCCGATTGGTCCGAACGATTGCGAGCTTCTGGACATGGATAACGACGTGCGCGAAAGCTTACGCCAAACTTTTTTAACCACTGCAGGCTGGGGAGATGCCAATCAAGCGCCCCTTGCGGGTGATGCTTCATTTCGCCGTTACATCCGTTTAAACAAAGATGGCGAACGCGCCATGCTGATGGACGCGCCACCGCCCACCGAAGACATCCGCCCTTTTTCTCAAATGGCGAGACACCTCAGCACGAACGGATTTAGCGCGCCGCAAATTTTGGCCGAAGACGAAAACAATGGTTTTTTATTGTTGGAAGATTTCGGTGATGACACCTTCACCAATTTATTGGCTCAGGATGAAGACGAAGCCGCACTTTACGAATTGGCAACCGATACACTGGCCTCCATCCATCTTTTACATGATATCAAAACGACACCGAAATGGGTGCAGCCCTATAACAATGATCGCTTGCTGATGGAAACCGCACTCTTGCTCGATTGGTTTATGGCGGCTCACGATCTGGACGTCAGCAGCGAAGCGAGGGAAGCTTACGACCAAGCGTGGGTGGAGCTTTTTGACAAAGTCCACAAGGGTCCACAAACGTTGGTGCTGCGCGATTACCATGTTGATAATCTGATGCGCTTGGAAGATCGAGACAACGTCAAAGCTTGTGGTCTTTTAGATTTTCAAGACGCTCTGGTCGGACACCCGGCTTATGACTTAATGAGTCTTTTGGAAGATGCCCGGCGCGACGTGGATATCGAAATTCAAGCGCGTATGAAAGATCGCTATCATGCGAGCATGGGCACCAAAAACCGAGAAGACTTTGATACGGCCTATGCTATACTCGCAGCCCAGCGTCACGCCAAAGTCATCGGTATTTTTACGCGCCTTGATCGCCGCGATGGCAAGCCGCATTACCTCGACCACATTGATCGGCTGTGGGGTTTGTTAGAAGAAAGCGTGAAGCATGCCGAGCTGAGCAACATCAAAAATTGGCTCGACACCCACATCCCCAAAGACAAACGCATCGCCGCAAAGGATCGCTCATGAAAGCCATGATCCTTGCCGCCGGACTGGGCACACGTATGCGCCCCCTCACCGACACGCACCCCAAACCAATGTTGAAAGTCGCCGACAAACCCCTCATCGATTGGGCCTTGGATCGCCTTGAAGAAGCTGGCTGTCACGATACGCTCGTCAACCTGCATTACTTGGGCGATCAACTTAAATCCCATTTGAAATCAAGGGTATCGTTTATTGCTGAAGATCCCGTTTTAGAAACAGGCGGCGGGGTGCAAAATGCCTTGGACCATGGTCATTTGGGTGATGCCCCGTTCTTCGTCTGCAATGCAGACAACCTGTGGCTGGACGGTGAAGATAACGCTCTCAGACGTCTAGCCGAAGCTTGGGATGACGACAAAATGGATGGTTTGTTGTTGTTGCAAGACCTTGCCCACGCCAAGGGTTATGACGGTGCGGGTGACTTTTGGTGCGAAGGGGACTTGGGCCCCATTCGTCGTTTGAACGATGGCGGTCAAGGCAAGCCCGCCTTTGTCTTTACGGGCGTGCAGATTTTACATCCTCGTTTGTTCAAAGAGGCTCCGGGCGGTGCTTATTCCTTGAATGTACTTTATGACAAAGCCTTACAAGAGGGTCGCTTGCATGGCTTGAAACATTCAGGTGCATGGTATCACGTCGGCACCCCTAAAGATTTGATTGAGACCGATGCAGCCTTGCGAGGTGATGCATGAGCGATCCGCACGTCTTCACAATTCCATCTGATCAAATCTTCGTAGAAGCGCTCGCCCGCGGCATTTTAAAAGACGTTGGAGATGCGCCGCAAAAACTTGCCCGCGTGCGGGTCTTGTTACCGACCAGACGCGCCTGCAAGTCCTTGCGCGAAGCCTTTCTCAGACTGTCCGATGGCAAGCCGATGTTGCTGCCCCAGATGTTGCCCTTGGGAGATGTGGACGAAGACGACCTTGCTTTGGAAACATCGGGCAGCGCCGACAGCCTTAACTTAGACCCGGCCATTGGTTCGCTAAAACGTGTCACGCAATTGGCGCGTTATGTTATGAAAATGGAACCAGATACCACACCAGACCAAGCCGTTCGTTTGGCCGAAGAGTTTGCACAGCTTTTAGATCAAGTTCACACAGAGGGTTTAGATCTGTCCGCTTTGCCCAATCTTGTAAAAGATAAAGAGCTGTCTGAACACTGGGAAAAGACGGTGACGTTTTTATCCATCATCGGTGAGACGTGGCCCAAAGTTTTAAAAGACCAAGGCGTCATGGATTCATCCAAACGCCGTGATGAAGTTCTGCGCGCCCGGGCAAAATCTTGGGCCGAAAACCCGCCACACGATCTCATCATCGCTGCTGGGTCAACAGGCACCATTCCGGCCACGGCTGAACTTTTAGAGGTCATCGCAAACTTACCCAACGGAGCCGTCGTCTTGCCGGGTTTAGATGTGCGCGCCCATGACGATGTGTGGAAGGCCTTGGAACCCAGCCACCCGCAATTTGGTATGGCGCACCTGTTGGAAAAATTAGGCGTCAACCGCACGGACGTTTCCCCATGGCTGGGGACCACCGACAGCCGGTCCGATCGCCAAGATGTCTTAAACCGCGCGCTGGTTCCCGCATCGGCCTCTCATCTGTGGCGCGATGACGCCTTGGATGCGCCTGTTGTTGAAAAAGCCCTAGAAGGTTTGGTCCGCGTCGATTGCCCAAGCCCCCGCGAAGAAGCCCAAACCATCGCCTTGATCTTGCGCCAAGCTTTAAATGACCCTGAAAAAACATCCGCCCTGATCACGCCAGATCGTCAATTGGCCAGACGGGTATCTGTTGAATTGGCGCGTTGGGATGTCGACGTTGACGACAGTGCGGGGCAACCTTTGGACCAAACACCCCCCGGCGCGTTTTTCAATTTAGTTGGCGAAATGGCCGCACAAAACTTTTCGCCCATCAGTGTGTTGGCCTGTCTTAAACACCCATTGGCGGCGGGGCTTATAGCGCCACATGAATTGCGCCATCAAGTGCGCGCCCTGGAAGCCATTTGTTTGCGAGGTCCCAGACCGGGCGAAGGCCTAGCCGGACTTCAAGATCGTTTGCGCGTTTTTCATCACGATGCAAATGGTCGCCAAGAAAAACGACTTCATAAAATGGGCCTAGATGCCAAGCACGCCCGCAACGTTTTGGTAATGCTTCAAGACTTAGCAGAGCCTTTGGCCGAAGCCTTGCGCAATAACAAAGCCTCGCCCGACGAACTTTTAAAAGCACACGTTGCCTGTGCCGAGGCCTTGGCTAGAACGGACGAGCCCGAAGACGAACGGCGTCTGTGGGCCGGTGAAGCCGGTGAAGCGCTCAGCCGTTTTATCGCCGAAGCCCATGAAGCTCTTTTATCACTGGGACCAATACCCTGTGAACACTATCCAGCCCTGATCAAAGCTTTAATGGCGGGACGTGCGGTACGTCCGCTTTATGGAAAGCACCCCCGCGTGTTTATTTGGGGCCCCTTAGAAGCTCGCCTGCAACGCGCCGATATTACGGTGTTGGGTGGATTGAATGAAGGCACGTGGCCCGGTGATGTCGAAGCCAGCCCGTGGATGAGTCGCCCCATGATGCACGCCTTTGGTTTGGCGATGCCCGAACGGCGCATCGGCCTTTCGGCCCATGACTTTGTCCAGGCCGCGTCGTCTCCAAACGTCTATCTCACCCGATCTGAACGCAGCGGAACCAGCCCCCAAGTGCCCTCTCGGTGGTTGGTGCGCTTAGACACCATGCTGGGCGACCAAGCCATGACACCCCAAAAGCAATGGCTGGATTGGGCCAAAAAACTCACCGAACCGGAGGGAGGCGCTCAACCGTGCAAGCCCCCTTGTCCCACACCGCCCGTCTCCTCACGTCCCAACCAACTGTCCGTTACGGCAATTGAAAAGTGGATACGCGATCCCTATTCAATTTACGCCGGACGCATTTTGGGGCTTTCGCCCTTAGATGCAATCGATGCCGATGCCAGCGCCGCCGACAAAGGCAATGTTATTCACATGGTGTTGGAACGTTTCGTTCAAGAAAACTTTGACGCGCTTCCCCCTGACCCAGAAGCTGAGCTTTTGCGCATTGGTGAAATTATTTTTAAGGAAGAAATTTCCAGCCCGGGCGTGCGGGCTTTTTGGTGGCCGCGCTTTAAACGCATTGCCGCATGGTTTGCCGACTTTGAAATCAATCGTCGCGCCATGGGGATCAAACCCGCCTTGATCGAAGACCAAGGGGAAACAAAACTCAATGACTTCACCTTAACCGCCCAAGTTGATCGCATGGATATTGATGGCGAAGGTGGCTTGGTCATATTGGATTATAAAACCGGGCAAGCGCCGACAACCCCACAAGTCGAAAGCGGCCTGACACCGCAGTTACCCTTAGAAGGTCTTATCGCATCAACGGGCGGTTTTAAAAACTTAAAACAAGCAACGTCGTTGTCCACCATGATGTATGTACGCTTAACAGGGGGACGCGTTCCCGGTGAAGAAAAAATCATCAAGGTCGATGGTGATGAAGCCGTCGAAAATGCCAAAGACGGCCTGACCAAACTGATTGGAAAATTTGCCTTTCAAGAGACCCCGTATTTATCCAGACCCCGTCCCATGTTCGAAAGTCGTTTCGGTGATTTCGATCACCTCGCCCGCGTTAAAGAATGGTCCGGCGAAGGGGGCGAACAATGAGCACCTTCACCCGCACTGCCGCGCAAAGTCGGGCTGCCCAGCCGGCTCATAACGTTTGGGTATCGGCAAATGCCGGCACCGGAAAAACGCGGGTTCTGGTTGATCGCATTGCGCGGTTGCTTTTGGACGGGGCAAAGCCTGAAAAAATTCTCTGCCTGACGTTCACAAAAACCGGGGCTGCGGAAATGTCTGATCGCATCAGCCTTTTGTTGGGCAGCTGGGCGGTGATGGATGACGATGATTTGTTCAAAGATTTGTTTGCTCTGATCGGCAGCGAACCAGATGAAGATCAACTTGAAACCGCGCGCAAACTTTTTGCTCGCGTTCTTGATGTTCCCGGTGGCTTGAAAATTCGCACCATCCATTCGTTCTGTGAAAGCCTTATCGGACGGTTCCCCATCGAAGCCGGAATAGCACCGCACTTTTCAGTCATTGATGAACGCACCACCATGGAACTTCTCAACGAAGCTCGTGAACGGATCTTGGTGCGCACGGTTAATCAGCCAAACAGCGAACTGGCCGAAGCTTTAAATCACTTGGCCGAACTGGTGAATGAAGATGACTTTACGTCGCTCATGCAAAACCTAACCGGCAAGCGCGCGCGCTTAAATGAAGTGATTGATCATTACCAAAAACTTGGCGGTATTTCCCAAGCGATCACAAATCTTGTGGGTCTTGGGGAAGACGACACCGACGAAACAACCATCTTGCAAAAGGCTCTCATGCCCGGAGCCGTTGACGAGTTGAGCCTGACACGGGCCATTCATGCGCTTGAACATGGCGCGAAGAAAAGCCAGTCCAATGCACAAAAAATTAAGGCGTTCTTGAGCCTCGACACCGACGCTCGGATTGAGGCATTCCACTCTCATTATAAAGGCGTGTTTGTCACAAAGTCCGGCGACCCCGCATCGTTGACCAAAACCATGACGTCCAAAGCCGCGCGTGAGTTCGAGCCCGCGTTGGAAGCCATTATGCTGACCGAACAAGATCGGGTTTTGGCCATTTTGGAACAATTGAAAGCCCGCGCTACGGCTGATGCAACCATATCCTTGCTCACCGTCGGTCAGGCGATGATCGAAACCTACGAACATTTAAAACGGGTTCGGGCGCATCTTGATTATGACGATCTCATCGACACCGCACGGGGCTTGCTTTCGTCCCAAGGCGGCGTCAGTTGGGTTCACTTTAAATTAGACGGCGGCATCGATCATATCTTGGTTGATGAAAGCCAAGACACCAGCCCCGCCCAGTGGGATGTGGTACAAAGTCTCGCCACCGATTTTCATGCGGGGCTTGGACGTCATGAAGACAGCGCACAAATGCCACGCACCGTGTTTGCGGTGGGCGATGAAAAACAATCCATCTATTCCTTTCAAGGCGCAGACCCTTATGAATTTGGTCGCATGCGTGATCATTTTTCCGCGCGCGCGATCGAAGCCGAACAAACCTTTAGCAATGTCGAACTGACCAAATCTTTTCGCACCGTGCGTGCCGTGTTGCGTGTGGTAGATCGCGTCTTTGCTCAACCGGGTGCTTCAGACGGTTTAACATTTGGCGATGACCGCGTAGTTCACGACACCAGTCGTTTGGGCGAAGCGGGCTTGGTCGAGATGTGGCCGACCTTCAAACCCCAACCCCGTGAAGAACAAGACCCGTGGGATGCGCCACTTGATTATAAAAATGAAAAAAGTGCCGAGCTGCGCTTGGCCGACCAAATATCTAAAACCATTGAAGGCTGGATCGAAAATAAAGAAATCCTCTCCGCCGAAAATCGCCCTATCGAGCCGGGTGATATTTTAATCTTGGTTCGACGCCGCGCGCGTTTTGCCGAAGCCATGGTCAGCAGTCTTAAAAAACGATTCATTGCAGTTGCGGGTGCCGACCGCATGACCCTGACCGATCAAATCGCCGTTCAAGATTTACTGTCGGCTGGGCATTT
>Ga0316189_10002340_pt1 | contig 18710 bp, 14 predicted proteins | sample LowCovwburrow_MG_FD_204930 | JGI IMG/M metagenome (GOLD analysis project Ga0316189, IMG submission 204930) | Coastal sediment microbial communities from Maine, United States - Lowes Cove worm burrow | ecosystem: Environmental > Aquatic > Marine > Coastal > Sediment | place: USA: Maine...
TGGACAAGGTCTACCTGCAATCCTTCGACATGGAACTATTGCAGCGCGCCCGATTTGAGCTGGCCACCGGGTTAAAACTGGTGCAGTTGATCGGGGAAAACAGTTGGCAGGAAAGCGACAGCGATTTCGATTACCTGCAAACGGCTGAGGGACTGGATGCGGTTGCAAAATATGCAGACGGCATCGGACCCTGGCTGTTGCAACTGGTCCATGTACAGACTGATGGAAGCATGGGGGTATCCGACCTGGCGAAGCTCGCACAGCAGCGCGGCCTTTTCGTCCATGGCTATACACTTCGCGCCGACCAGTTACCCGCTGAAATCGAAGGCATGCCGCAGGCCGTGGACCTGCTGCTGCGCGCCGGCCTGGATGGAGTCTTCACCGATCACCCGGACCAGGTTGTTCGTTAGAACCGCACGAATATCCCGGTCATTTGCCTGTCTTGTCCTGACAAGCCGTACCTAATCGCATCAGCCACAATGCACAGAATCTGCATATTGGGAAATCTGCGCATATGAAACCAGGAAAATCGCAAAGACTGTTTACCGCCGGGCTTGCTGCATTGCTGGCCGTGGCCCTCAATGGCTGCCTGATCAACCGTGCTATCGCTGTGAGGGACCAGTTCTGCGACTTCGACTCGAATTTCAGCCTGCAGTTTTCTGACTCCGTGGTTTTTGACTTTCATCAGCCGGTTTTACTGGATGCCGATGTGTTGTGGCTGGCCGGCGCAGATCCGACGGAGACCATCGAGAACGGCAAGACCCGACGCATGATTTTTGTGCTGGAAAAAGACGTCGACCAACCCGACCCGTCAACCAACCTCCAGATCGAGCTGGGGTTTGAATTACTTGATGGGAAATACCGACTGGCGGAGGTTCAATTCGATCCCAGGCTCAACAGCATTATGAATCCGGAAACGCTGGACCACGCGGCAATCACGGCAGCTTCACAGTCGATGTGTGATACTGGTAGAAATGGCTTGTCCAGGCAGCTTGAATTCGATATGTCGGGGCAGCAACTGGACACCTTGCCGGGCCGGTCTGAAATCCTGGAGATACTGGGACCACCGACCGACCAGGATATCGTCGACGACAGCTTCACCTATCAATACCGGCTGAAGGGCCAGCAAAGCGATCCTGTAAGGGCCCGTTTTACAGTTTGGTTCGACCAGACCGGAAACAATATGGCACGGATGGAGTCACACTATTCCCATTTCCACACCAGCACGAACTTTCTCGAGAAAGTAATGCGGATAGAGATCAATATTTGATGGTCAATATAGGAGCCCATGAGCAGACGTAAATCACGAGTTCCCACTACCCGTCTCGGGCGCCTGTTTAGACTGGGCTTTACGGCGGGTGAACTGGCCGTAGGTGGCATGACCGAAGGGGTTAAGCGGCTGACCGGCGTAACGCCCGAAGACGCAGTCAGCATGTTCCTGACCGCAGCCAACGCGCAGAAGCTCGCCAAGCGCCTGGCCGGCATGCGCGGCGCAGCGATGAAGATGGGACAGATACTCTCGATGGAAGGAGTGGATATCCTGCCGAAGGAGTTTTCAGACGCACTCGCCATTCTGCGTGATTCGGCGAACACCATGCCCGATTCACAAGTCCGCCGGGTCATGGGACGTGAATACGGTAAAGGTTGGGAAGCGCGGTTCGTAGATTTCGATTATGAGCCCATCGCTGCGGCCTCGATCGGCCAGGTCCACCGGGTGACCACTCCGGACGGCCGCGACCTTGCCTTGAAAATCCAGTACCCCGGCGTCGCGAAAAGCATCAACAGTGATGTCGACAACATGGCCATGTTCCTGCGCATGGCGCACATTCTGCCGATCACCATGGACGTGAGCGGAATCGTGGCCGAAGCCAAGCGCCAGCTCAAGCAGGAAGCCGACTACATCATCGAGGCCAAATACCTGAGGGACTACCGCAAGCTGGTCAGTGACGACGACCGTTTCGTGGTGCCGAAAGTGCACGAAGACCTGACCACAAAGCGGATCCTCGCGATGGATTACGTCAGCGGTGAACCGCTGGAATCCCTGGGCGAACCGGGTGTTCCGCAGGAGCTTCGCGATCACGCGGGTACGCTGCTGGAAGAACTCATGTTCCGGGAGTTGTTCGAATTTCGCACCATGCAGAGCGACCCGAATTTCGCCAATTACATGTTTCGCCCGGAAGACGGCCGCATCGTGTTGCTGGATTTCGGCTCCACCGTCACGTTCACCAAGTCTTTCACCTCGCACTACGGTGAGATCTCCAGGGCGTTGATTGAAGAAGATGACGGGGCCGTGCGGCACTACGCCGAGCAGATCGGTTACCTCCAGCCTGGCGACGGCGCAGATCACGCCGGCCGCCTGCTGGACATGATTCGCATGATCTGTGAACCCATACGCCACGCAGGTGTTTACGAGTTTGGCGATTCCGACCTGGTATCGCGGGCCCGCGATGCCGGCTTCGACATGCTGTGGAAAAGCGGTGGGCACCTCAGAGCACCACCGCCGGAGACGGTCTTCCTGCACCGCAAACTGATCGGGTCGTTTCTGATTTGCGCGAGGATCAAGGCACGGGTCGACGTGCAGAGCCTGATTATCAAATATCTGTGAGCTGCTCGCCTAGCCCCGTCTGCGGCGTCGCTTCCTGCGGCGACCAGGCACCGCGGCAGGCCCGGCCGGACCCGGAGGCGGTGGAAGATCAGGCAGTGCGTCCTGCGATTTCAGCCCGGAAAAAATAATCGCCCGCATTTCCTCATCGATTGCCGGATCGGTCTCAAACGGCTGGTAGTTAGCCAGGCGTGACTCAACCTGCTCGCAGGCCCGCTCGACCAGGTTTGGGCCAGGTTCCAGCTCTGACGTGTCGCGTGTTTTGCGGTCAATTACCGGATCTGTCATGTAAAGCTCAGTTGGCCAGTGGTCGAGGGTCTGCTGCGCGGTGATCAGGTGCCCTTCGTTCGTCAGGTGGTCGACCAGGTGATCACTGGGCAGGTCATCCAGTACTTTGATCTCGCGGCAAAAATGCAGAGCCTGGCCGCATACCTCGTTATCGAAAACCAGCTTGGGCAGGCTGAAGGTCAACACGAAGTCGAGCATGCCGGGGCCTGCTACCGAATTAACACCCGCCAGCGCCGCCAGAAGCGCGCTGCTGAAAGATTCGCCGCCGGCCTGGGCATCCAGTTCCTTACCATCGCTGAGGGCCATATAAGCCTGTGAAGGCAAGCCAAGGTGTTTGGCGATGGCCACGTAGGCCACGTTCAGATGCTGCGCTTCGATTGCTGCCATTGGCGAACTCGCCGCCTTCATGTGAAACGTAGCCGGTGCGCCGCCAAACAGCACCGGGTGTCCGGGCCGCAGAATTTGCGCCATGGTCAGGCCGGTCAGCACATCGACACAGTGAAATACCAATGCACCCACCAGCGTGACCGGAGCGATCAGGCCCATCAAGGTGACCGGCACGATCTCCACCGGTATCCCTGCTTCAACGCAATCAAGCAGGTTCTGGCAGGAATCCTCGCCATAGCGGAAGTTGCCCGTGGCCGTGATGGTGAACAAGGACATCGGTTTTGCGGCGAGTTCAGCCGCGTCCTGTCGAAACAGCTGTAACAAGCTGACCAGGCGGGGCACTCCGTTTTCGCTAAAAGCACCCGACACCATCGGCCGTTTCGAGTTGAGCAGCAACATGTACATACGCCAGGCGTCAGAAACCTGCGGCTCGATGTCATTGTTGGTAGAAAAGGCGGTGGCCAGGTAACCCAGGTGCTCCATGCCATCGGCCAGGCGGACATACTCGACAAAATCAGCGGAGTTGGCCAGGCGGGTCTCGCCGCTGCGGTGATCCAGAATTTTCAAACCGCTCGACCCAGGCACGAAATTGACGTTGTACCCTCCGAGTTCCGCATGAGGCTGACCGTCGCGGTCGAACAGAGTAAAGCTCGCTGGTGCTGTCTCGATAGCACGCTCAACGACGTCCCTGGGAAACAGGAGGCGCTCGCCGCCGGCGTCCGTTTTCAAACCAAAATCCAGCATTCGTTCCCGCATCCGGGCGCCCCGAATCTCCATGCCGGTTTCCGCCATGATGCGCATCGCCTCATCCAGAATCTGTACGATCATTTCTTCGCTGAGAATGTTAAGTGTTGGCCGCATGTCTGCTCTTCCATTGGTGACAGGAAATCATAACAGGACATATTGGCCCTGCGATAGCAGCGTGACCGGGGATTTCGAGCGTCATTCTTGTATTTAATTAATCAATTAATTAAAATATCGATCTACACCAATAATCCAGAGTTGTGTTGTGACAGAAATCGCCAGACAGCAAGGCCGGCCATCCCGTGAGAATGCCCAGAACATTCGCCAGCAGATCATGGACAGCGCAATTGAGCTTTTTGCCAGGCAAGGCTATGCGGCGACTTCCATCCGGCAGATCGCCGAGACCGTTGGCGTGAACACGGCAATGATCCATTACTATTTCGGCAACAAGGAAGCCCTTCTTCACGAAACACTGGAGCAGGTCCTGGAGCCGCTGGCCAACGCCGTGGCGGAAATGAAGCAGAAAAAGATGGCGCCGTTGCACGATATCATTTCACTCTTGTTCGGCACATTCAGCCAAAAACCCCACCTGCCCATCCTGCTGACCCGCGAGGTCCTGCTGCCGGGCGGCGTCATGCAGAAGCATTTCATGGACCATTTTGCCCCGAGGCTGGGCGGAGCCCTGCCGCAAGTGTTGATCGAAGAACAGCAGGCCGGCCGACTCAGAGAAGATGCCGACCCGGTACTGGTCGCCCACACACTGCTTGGCCTGTGTACATTTCCGTTTATCAGCCGGAGTATGGCCGAGCCGGCTCTCGGGGTTTCTTACGACGAATCAGGTATTCAGGCAATCGAGCGCCACATTATGGAACTACTGGAAAGAGGATTGCTGCCATGAATCCAACTTACTTGTTTTCATCATTTCTAATCTCCACGGCGCTACTGAGCCTGACCGCCTGCAGCAAGGAGCCCGTCACCTACATGGTTGGCACCCTTGAACGGGACCGAATCGACATCGTGGCCGAGAGTAATGAGCCCATCATTGCCATTCACGCAGCTGACGGGCAGGCCGTGGTAGCCGGCGATCTGATCCTGCAACAGGACCCGGAACGGGCGCAGGGGCGCCTGGCCCAGCAATCCGGCCTTCGCAACCAGGCGGCGGCGCGACTGGCTGAGTTACAACGCGGTCCACGCGAAGAACTGATCCGCGAAGCGCGGGCCAGGCTGGAGGCCAGCCGGGCACTTGAAGTCAACGCGATGGCCAGCTTGAAACGGACCCGCGATGTCTTTGAAAAAGGCCTGTCCACCCAGGCTTTGCTGGATCGCCAGGAGGCAGACTACAAAACCGCAGTCGCCCGGGTCAAAGGAGATTCTGAAGCCCTTGACCGTCTACTGCACGGCACCACGGTTGAGGAACTGGACCAGGCCATTGCGGTACTTGAGGCTGCCGATGCCCAGGTCCGGCTGGCGCAGCTGGAGCTGGCGCGGACAACACTGACGGCGCCGGTTGCCGGTGTCGTCGACAAGGTACTTTTCCGGCTCGGTGAGCGACCGCCCCCAGGAACCACCATCGCCGTCGTGCTGGACAGTTCCCGCACTTATGCCCGTGTCTACGTGCCGGAATACCTGCGATCCCGTGTCATTCCCGGAGTGGAAATCGAGGTGCACCTTGACGGCCAGCCTGAATCCTTCGCCGGCAGAGTCCGCTGGGTTTCTTCAGATGCAAGCTTCACACCCTACTTCGCGCTGACCGAACATGACCGCTCCCGTCTGAGCTTCCTTGCCGAGATCGATATTCCGGAAGCAGCTGACTTGCCATCCGGCGTACCCCTACAGGCCGATTTTCCGATCGAATGAGCAAAATGTCCTCTTCCACATCACCGGATTTGGCGATCCGGGCACGCGGCCTGACCAAGGACTTCGGTCACGTTGTGGCGGTCAACGAACTGGACCTGGATGTACCCCATAGCCGGATTTATGGCTTTCTTGGTCCCAACGGTTCGGGAAAATCCACCTCGATCCGCATGCTATGCGGATTGTTGACTCCAACCCGCGGCGACATCGAAGTCCTGGGCCTGGAGATTCCCAGGGAAGCCGAAGCCCTGCGCCGTAAAGTGGGCTATATGACGCAGAAATTCTCCCTGTTCGAAGACCTGACCGTGTCAGAAAACCTCAGCTTCATGGCCAATATCTACTCCCTTCCCCGGGCAGAACAAAAAGTCCGCATCCCTGAATCCGTCGAGCGCTACGAACTCGGACGCCTCCTCAGGCAACGGGCAGGAACCCTCAGCGGCGGCCAGAAACAGAGGCTGGCGCTGGCGGCAGCAACGCTGCACAACCCGGAATTGCTGTTCCTGGATGAACCAACGTCTGCGGTTGATCCGGAAAACCGCCGGGCATTCTGGGAAGGCCTGTTTGACCTGGTCGCCGAGGGCACAACCATATTGGTTTCCACGCACTACATGGATGAAGCGGAACGCTGCCACAGCCTGGCGATCCTGGATCTCGGCGTATTGGTCGCGGCCGGCAGCCCGGAGGAACTCTCTGATGGCATCGATGCCTCGGTTGTTGTGGTTGCATCACCCGAACCCAGAACGGTCAGTCGCTTCCTGGACCAGCAGAAATTCGTTCACAGCACAGCGCAAATCGGAAATACGCTGCGCGTGATGGTTGACGAAAACATTCCTGAACCGGCTGCGTTTACCGACCGGACTATTCGTGAGGCGGGCATTCCACTCGATGGATGTGAAGCCGTCCGGCCCAGTCTCGAAGACGTTTTTGTCGCAGCGACCCAGGCCAGGAAGGCCGCCAGGGATGCAGCCGAATGAAATCCCTGCAACGCATCTTCGCCATTGTCGTAAAGGAACTGCGGCAATTGTCCCGCGACCGACTGACTTTCGGCATGATCGTGGGCATCCCGGCCCTGCAATTGCTGCTGTTTGGCTTCGCCATCAACATGGATGTGCGCCACCTATCTGCCGGCGTGGCCGACCTCTCGAACTCCGCCGCTTCACGCCAGACCATCATGGACATGGCTCAAACCCAGGTCATCGATATCAATTACCAGGCTGCGGACGTGCAGGAGCTTGAAGCGCTTATGCGCCAGGGAAAAATCGTCGTGGGCATCTACATCCCCACGGACTATGAACGACGCCTGCAGCAACCGGAGCGGTCAGCGATGCAACTGCTGGTTGACGGATCAGACACGGTGGTCCAGGGCGCAGTCGTCGGCATTGCAAACTCCAGCCGGACCTCTCCGTTCAACGATCGGCCACCGGCAATGGAGGTAAGGACCTACTACAACCCGGAGCGTCGCTCGCCCGTCAATACCGTGCCGGGCCTGATCGGCGTGATCCTGACCATGACCATGACCCTTTTTACCGCCGTAGCCATCGTCAGGGAACGCGAGCGGGGCAACCTGGAGTTGCTGATTACGACGCCGGTCAGGTCGGTCGAGCTGATGCTGGCAAAGATACTACCCTACGTATTCATCGGCCTGCTGCAGGTCACACTGGTATTGGTTTTAGGCGCATTGTTGTTCGATGTGCCCCTGCGCGGGGCCTTGCTCGACGTTTACCGGGTCTGCCTGGTGTTTATCATCGCCAACCTGGCGCTGGGGCTGGTTATTTCGACCATCGCCCACACCCAGTTCCAGGCCATGCAAATGACCTTCTTTATCCTGCTGCCTTCAATTCTGATGTCGGGGTTCATGTTCCCCTTTGATGGTATGCCAAAGGCTGCCCAGTGGATTGCGGAGGTTCTTCCGATGACCCACTTCATGCGCTTGATCAGGGGTGTAATCCTGCGCGGAGCAACACTTCCTGAGCTGTCTTCAGAATTAGCCGTGCTCGGAGTCTTTATCCTGGTCGCCATGACCATCGCCGTTCTGCGTTTCAACAAACGGCTGGATTGAAGCGCTCAGGTTTGCAGTTCGATATCCACCATCAGCTCGTTGGCCAGATCTTCCAGGTCATGCTGGAGCTTTTCGAGGTCAACTTCAGGTGGAACGAATATCCGCGCATGAGCCATGAACAGGCTCTCGCCGGACATGGAAGCACTCTGCACCGTGGTCTCCAGTTCCTGCACATTCACCCCGCGTTTCGCCAGCACTTCCGTTATGTCATGCACGATACCAGGCCTGTCCTGACCAACCAGGTCAATCGAATGCTCACGACCGGAACCTGTCGTTGCTGCTGAGTCAGAGCGCTGTGCAACGATTTGCAAACCGCTGGCCTCCAGGCCTTCCAGCGCCTGCAGAAAACTGTCCGCGTTTTCCGTCGGCACCTGCACCATCAGAATGCCGGCAAATTTACCGGCCAGCGACATCATGCTGCTCTCTGTCCAGTTACCGCCGTACCCGGCAATAACCTCGGACAAGGCCTCAACGATGCCCGGTTTATCGTCACTAACCACGGTCAAAACGATCGCAGTGCTCATATTCTGGGTTCCTGTCTCAGATTGTCACATTCAGAGATGCACAAAGAGGTATTCAAATTCTCATTTAAGGCTGCTGTTGGCATCGGCCAGCGATGTCGCGTGGAATATCAGGATATTTGCGCCCTCAGGCGCTGGACCGTGAACCCGGGGACCATCACCCGACGCGCGAAGCGCGCCGGGTGATAGCAGGATACAACAAACGACCCTGTTAAATCTCTCTTACTTGTCGCCCGCACCCTTGGATATCGCTTCCATCACGTTATCAAGGTTGAAACTGCCGGGCTTCTGACGTGGCGGAAATTCACGGAAGCTCTGTAACCACTTGCCAACATAGGCACCCGCCGGCGCGAAGACGAACATGTGATCTACCCACCATCTTGGGTAACCGATGGATTCATCATGAGCCCGCTCAAACGGATCCATGCGCAGATTGGCTAGCATCGGAGCACGGAGTGCCGTGAACGGGTTCTGCCAGACGTGATACCCATGAGCATCCTGGACCAGGAACGTGATTTTCCAATTGTTGTAGCGGAGGGCTGCAACACTGCCATCATCGGTCCAGTAGAGGAATTCCTTGCGCGGCCAATCAGTAGTCTCGCCTTTAAGCGCGGGCATCAGATTATAACCGTCAAGGTGAACCTTGTAGTTCCGGCCATTGGCCCGTTTGCCTTTCAGGAGGTCCTGCTTGACTTCGGCATCACCAACTGCCGCCAGTAAAGTGGGCAGCATATCTTCATGCGCAACCACGTCATTGATCACCGTGCCTGGCTCGATGAGACCAGGCCAGCGGATCGCGGTTGGGACCCGGAAGCCACCTTCCCACTGTGTGGCCTTCTCGTTACGGAACATGGTCATGCCGCCATCGGGCCAGGTGAATACCTCAGCACCGTTGTCGGTGGAATACATCACGATGGTGTTGTCTGCCACACCCAGTTCATCGAGCTTATCGAGCAATTCGCCGACCATTCCGTCGTGTTCAACCATGCCATCGGCATAAACACCAAGGCCGGTTTTACCTTCAGACTCCGGCTTAAGGTGCGTCCAGATGTGCATACGGGTGCTGTTCCACCAGACAAAGAACGGCTTGTCAGCCTTGACGGCGCGGTCCATGAAGTCCAGCGCCCTGGCGGTAACTTCCTCATCAACCGTTTCCATGCGCTTGATGGTCAGCGGACCCGTGTCTTCAATCCGGCCATCCGCAAAGCTGTGGATAACACCGCGCGGACCGAATTTCTTCTTAAACTCCGGGTCCTTCGGGTAGTCGGGGTGCTCGGGTTCCTGTTCGGCGTTCAGGTGATACAGATTGCCAAAGAACTCATCAAAGCCGTGATTGGTCGGCAACATTTCATCCCGGTCGCCCAGGTGATTCTTGCCGAACTGACCGGTCATATAGCCCTCATCCTTGAGCAGTACTGCGATCGTCGGATCCTCCACCTTCATACCTTCAGGTGCACCCGGCAGTCCTACTTTGGTCAACCCGGTGCGCATAGGCGACTGGCCGGTGATGAATGCAGCACGGCCTGCTGTGCAGCTCTGCTGACCATACCAGTCAGTGAATACAGCACCTTCCTTGGCGATACGGTCGATGTTGGGGGTTTTGTAACCCATCATGCCCATGTTGTAGGCGCTGACGTTGAACTGGCCGATGTCATCGCCCCAGATAACCAGGATATTGGGCTTGTCAGCGGCAACCGCCGACTGGGCCACTAGCAGCAATAACAGCATTGATGCAGTTAATTTGAATATAGATTTCACGTTTCTCTCCATTGCTTCAAGGTTGGACTTTCGTCCGGTAGAACCTTTCATTATGCCAAACTGCTGATGACCTATCCATCATTACGCATTTATTCGCAAATAGCGCTTCTGGCAACCTACGCAACAGAACAAATTTGGAGGGGGCCGGGAACCTGACGGATCCCGGCCAGTTTGGATCAATTGTCGAAACTCTTTTCAAGGCTGTGACAGAGGTCACAGCCAATGATATCGCCTTTGGACACGGTAGCCCGGACCTTGCCTTCAGCGTCCCTTAAAACGCGATCAACCGGGACACGTGACAATCGCGTGCCACGGTGGTCGGCGCCGTGACAGGCAGCACACTGGTCTTTACCGTTTTTATAAACAAAGTCTTCGTGATAATAATCGCCCTTGCTCTTGATCCAGTTACGGTCATTGACCGGATGCATGCCGTGCGGGCCGTCCAGCGTGCCGTTCGGGAAGCTGTTGGGCTCATGGCAAACGGTGCATTCGCTGAGGGTACCGGCGTGCCCCTGGAGCTGGATTACGGGAACATTATCATTTGCCGAGAGATCACGGTTTGGCCAGATTGCATGCGGACTGCCATGGCAGGCTTCACAGGCGATACCGGCATGGTTATCCAGGCTGTTGCGATAAAGCGTGCCCGGGTTTTCAGCGAAGCGTGAACCGGCAAACTCGATGGGTGTCGCTGCAGGATCAGCCGGGTCGAACGCCAGCCGTCCAACCGGGTCATCGCCATGTCCGCTATGACAGGAACTGCACTTCGGCTCGTCAGCCCAGGGCTCACGTTTTTCCCCGTTGGCCATCAGGAACTCACCGCCCATGGCCAGCATGTCGCCATGGCACTCATCGCACTTCTGGCCGGCGGTAAACATCGCCCCGCGGAAACATTGAGTGACTTTGCCGGGATGGCAGGAGAAACAGCTCTCTTCCATCGATACACCCTCACCCGCCGGGATCAGCGGCAGTTCATCGCCGGTCATCACGGCCGGTTCAATCAGAACGGGCTCGCCGGAAGTGTTCCGGATCAACTGCGCCAGTTCATCAACCTGCAGGCGACCATGGAATCCGTGCATGGCGCCGGACATGCTACTGAGAGAAGGCATTCCGTGGGGGCCACCCACTTCTGCCAGCGCGTTGGAGCGGTGACAGCTGGCGCAAAGCACCGGCTTTCCAGCCGCTACGAATGAGCTTGCGTGTTTGTAATCGTGCAACACCAGGATATTGTGCTTGGCGGCAGCTTCCACATCGACGCGATCAGGGCTTGCCGGTGATACAAACACCGGACCGCCCGGCCGTGCTGCAGGATCAGCGGCCGCACCGCCGAAACCATGGCAATCCCGGCAATCGACCTCGGTAGACACCGGCACCACTGCATCCGTGGTGGCCAGCACCTGGTGGTTTGCGCTGTCCATGGCCTGCACACGAATCAACGGATAGGAGTTCAGGCGACCCAAGTCGTCAACCGAGGTCATCGGAATGCCTTGCGCGGTGAACCAGTTGTGCGAACCAATGAAGCCGCTGAATTCCTGTGGCTGGTTTGCGTAATACGGGTCCGAAATTCCCGGCATGTAGCGGCCGTGGTCAAAATTATCTACTGTCTGGAGTCCTTCATCCGGTATCGGATTGAGGCCTGGAAACAGCCAGGCAACGATGGACTGACCGTCGAGCAAGTCCCAAAAATCCGATTTTCGGACCAACGCGGTATCGGCAGAAGCGCCCGGCGGGTAATTCTGGCTGGTCGAGTTGATTGAACCCGGACCCGCCGGATCAACCGCACTTGATGCTGCCGAGTACTGCAGGTACACGTCACCATCATCGAGAATCTGCGGGCGGTTGGCCCCACGCGAACCTTTACGCACGACCTGCGCATTAACGGTATTGAACAGTGGCAGGATGCTGAAGGGGTATGAGCCCAGGTCGGCACAATGCATACCCAGGTCATTGAACGCCAGCACGACATTGTCGCCATCACCCGCCTGAGTGCTGCCCGGTGCGGGTTGTTCGCTCACTTTTGGTGGTAACCCGACCGGCGGCAGCCCCACCTCGACCATCACCTGGGCCGTGCATCGGGCCTCCTGCTCATCAGTCACAATCAGCGTTGCGATGAATACGCCATCCGCAACGTCGAACATCACATCACCTGGCACCGGGACGGTTGGCCGGGTATCAGCCCCGCCGCCAAAATCCCATTCCCAGCTGAGCGGCCCGTCTTCCGGATCCGTTCCTGAGCCTTCGAACCAGACGCTGTCGCCCAGCTCAATACTCACATCACCGTCCGGCTGGACGATGGCGCATTCAGGTGCCTGATTTCCTGGCGGTGGCGGTGGCGGTGGCGGCTCATCATCGCAATGATCGGGTGCATCCTGAACATCTTCCACAGTGGAGCGCCCTTCGAATTCGACCCTGACGACGCAGGGAACATCTTCACTTGACAGCTCCTTGATGCGGAACCTGAATTCTGTTTTGGTCGTTCGTTTCCGGGCCAGCAGTTCATCCGATTCACCGTCGTAGAGGTAAACCGTCTTACGGACCGGGTCTTCTATTGATACATTGACCCTCAGTTGGGATTTCGAAGCCACGTAGCGGGCCTTTTCAATCGAAACCTCGGCGGACTCATCCATCGCCGATCCTGCTGTCGAAGACAAGATCAGAACAAGTCCGAATGTGAGGTATAACAGGCGGTTGCAAGCTGTAACGCGGGTGGTAGTTTTCATATAAAACGTCCTTGTTCGATGAAAAAAGCCCCTCAATTACATTATAAAACCATAATATATTGACTCATTCTTCAACTTCGCAGCCTGCTGATGACTCAGATCAAGGCATTACATTTAAGGTAAAATTAACATTAGCCGCGTTCATACAATCTGTGAGAAGGAGAAGAGAGATGCGTAAACTAATTATAAGCACGCTTTGTGCAGCAGCGATGCTGGGCACAGTTGCAGTCAACACCGCGAATGCGTTTGATCAGGGCGATTGGCTGGTCCGCGCCGGTGCTTCCGTTGTCGATCCGAAATCCAATAATAGTGATATCGTAGACGTTAAGTCAGCGACCAGCTTCACCTTCAACATCAGTTACATGATGACTGAAGCCTGGTCACTTGAATTATTGGCCGCCTACCCTTTCAAACACAACATCGAATTACTTGATAAAACCAAGGTAGGTTCAACCAAGCACCTGCCGCCTACATTGAGTATCCAGTATCACTGGGCGCCTAACTCCAAGTTCCAGCCCTATGTAGGTGCCGGCATTAACTACACCAGCTTCTTCAGCGAAAAAACCGAAGGCCCTCTGGAAGGCACCGACCTGTCACTCGGCAGTAGCTGGGGATGGGCAGGCGAAGTCGGCGCTGATTTCATGCTGAACGATCAGTGGTTCCTGAATGGCAGCATCCGCTATATCAGCATCGAATCAAAAGCGAAGCTGGATGGCGCCTCTCTCGGCAAAGTAAAAATTAACCCATGGGTTTATGGCCTGCACGTTGGTATGCGTTTCTGAGCTGACTGCATAAGCAAGAAAAAGGGCCGCTTGCGGCCCTTTTTTTATCAGGCAGAAAAGCTAAAACCATGTAGTTTTAGCGGACGAGGCAGACAGGGCAACGCATTTTCTGACGCAAAACCTGCAGGTTTTCCGGTGCCAGAACCCCGGGTGCGACAGACAATACCAGCATGGCTGCACTTTCCTGGGTGGCAAAAGCAGCCAGGTTACCGGCATCGTAGTCCGGAATTTTCTTAACCCGCCCAGGGGCACCCTTGAGGCGCTTTTTATACAGTCTCTTCAGAGCCCCGGGGTCACTCGCAGCAAGCTGCGTCAGAAAAACCGTGATGCGATCCGTATCACCGTTCACCAGGCGTGCAGCCACTGCAAGGGCCCTGCCGGCCGGGGCCAGCTCATCGATGGCGACCACGATACGGTTTGCAGACAAGCCGGGCCGCGGCCCGGCAGCCATAGCCATGGCCATCGTACGGACCGGTTCAAATACCACGATATCTGATTGGCTTGCAGTTTCCAGCAATAAGTGGATCGCCGAACCGCGGATATTCTGGAAGGAATGAGCCACACCGGCGCGCCGGGCCAGGACAGACAGGGCCCGTTGTGCCGTCCGAATTCGCAGGGCGAGTACTTGCTCAAACTGAGCGCTATCGAATTCGCGGACATCGAAGGTCAGCCGGCATAGCTCTTTTACAAATGGCAGGTCAGCTGCATGACGCAGTTCCGCTTCTTCCAGGAACACACCATGCATTTCTGTCGTCCTGCCCTTGCCCTTGCCCTTATCCAGCAGGGGCAGCACGACATCCAGGAGGCTCCGGCTGGAACCCCCGGGCCCGAGAATCACCGCAACCCGGCGTGCGTCGTTTTCAGTCTTGCTTGCCGTCATCGCCCGCGCCTTCCCCGGATGGTGGGGGTTTGCTGAAATCGCGTTTGTTCTCGGCCAAACTCAGCAAACGGTCCTGAACTTTCCGATTGATGCTGCCGTCCGGGAAGTGACCGCTGGCATCCTTTGATCCCGCGGCAAGGCCGGTGAGAAGCGACAGCGCCTGGTCCACATGATCAACCGGGTACACCTGGAACTTTCCGGCTTTGACCGCCTCAACAACATCATGCCGGAGCATCAGGTGCTTCACATTAGCGACAGGAATCAGCACACCCTGCTCACCGGTCAGGCCGCGTTGACTGCAAATATCAAAGAAGCCCTCAATTTTTTCATTGACGCCGCCAATAGCCTGGATCCTGCCGTGCTGGTCAATTGAGCCCGTGATAGCCAGCGACTGATTGATCGGCGCATCCGCCAGGGCTGAGACCAGCACACACAATTCGGCTGCAGAGGCGCTGTCACCATCAACGCCCCCGTAGGACTGTTCAAACACCAGGCTGGCCGACAAAGAAAGCGGTACGTCCGGCAGGTAGTGAGAACCCAGAAAACCGGACAGTATCAGCACGCCCTTTGAATGCAGCGGCCCGCCCAGCTTCACCTCGCGCTCAATATCGATGACACCGCCCGAACCCGTCTTGACGGTAGCCGTGATCCGTTGGGGGCGTCCGAAGGCGAGATCGCCAACCTGCAATACCGCCAGCCCGTTCACCTGGCCCGCCCTTGAACCGGAAGTTTCCACCAGGAACGTTTCACGCAGCAGTTCTTCCTGCATCCGGTCTCTGACCCGGCTGCCGCGGCGAATCCTGCTGTCGATAGCTTTTTGTACATTCGCAGCACCGATCAGGGAATCCCCGTTCTGCCCTGCCCAGTAGTCTGCCTCCCTGACCAGATCGGTCGATCGTTGAATGTTCGATGACAGGCGGTCGTTGTCGCCAAGCTGGCGTGCACTGTCCTCGACCAGCCGGCAAACACCATCGCGACCGAGGTGCCGCAGATTGTCGGCGCGGATGATCGTGGCCAGCCAGCGTGCAAGGTGCTCGATATTTTCCGCGCTACGCGGCATCTGGTCTTCAAAATCGGCCGGTACTTTAAACAGCTCGGAAAACTCAGGGTCATAACGTTCCAGCAAGTAATAGTAAATCCGCTCACCCACCAGGATCACTTTCAGATCCAGTGGTATCGGCTCCGGCTCTAACGTAACGGTGCTTACCAGCCCAATGTCATCGGCCAACGAGCGGATACGCAACTCACGGGACTTGAGCGCCCGCTTGAGTCCGTCCCATGCCTGCGGATAGGACAGCAACCTCACGGCATCGATGACCAGGTAACCACCATTGGCCCGGTGCAACGAGCCCGGGCGGATCAGGCTGAAGTTGGTAACCAGCGAACCAAACTCCGACTCGTGCTCGATTCGTCCAATCAACTCGCTGAAACTCGGCTTGTCTTCAAAAACCACCGGCGCGCCCTGCAATCCGCTTCGATCGACCAAAACGTTGACCGCATATTTCCGCATCGGGGCGGTTTCTTTAGACTCCATCACCTGTTGAATCTGTGCAGGCATTCCCTGGCCTTCCTGCGGCTGCAGAAAGATCCCGACGTTATCCAGGATATCGCTCTGCATTTTTTCCAGGTGGTCCACGACCGCCGGAATATCGTGATATTTCTGGACCAATTCATCGACCAGCCCGCTGACTGCCAACCCGGCGACGTCGCGTTCCAACCGGCGTATTTTCCGGCGCATTTCGCGGGCACGCTTGGGCATTGACCGCATCACCTGCTGCAACTGCAGCGTGAGTTCTTCAATATCCGCATGAAACTTCTTCTGCTCTTCATCCGGCAGTTTCTTGAAGTCCTCACTGCTGACCGCCTCCCCTTCCCTGACGGGTATGAACGCAATTCCCGTTGGTGTCTGGATCACCCCGATATCCTGTTCTTTCGCAGCATCCTCTACCTTTTTGAAGGCCTCCTCCTGGCCATCCTTGAACTCCTCGGCAATAGCATCTCGCTGGGCCTGAAAGTCCTCACTTTCGAACGCGGCCGGGATAGCCGTCTGGGCATCCTGTATGACATGCTCCACATCAAGTCGTAGCTGCTTGCTGCGACCCGGTGGCAGCGACAGAGCCCTTGGTTTTCTTGGCTCGTCAAAATCGGTGACATAACACCAGTCCCGGGGAATCGACCGGTCCCGGGCTTTTTTTTCCAGAAACCGTCGCACCAGCGCATTGCGGCCGGAACCGGGGGGGCCAAGCACGTACACGTTGTGCCCATCCACACCGATTTCCGTGGCGAAACTGATGGCTTCGACGGCACGATCCTGGCCGGGAATTTCTTTCAGTTCTTCCAGCTCAGCTGTGGTTTCAAAACATAAATCTGCGGGGTCGCAATGCCGGTAAAGCATCTGCGGCGAGAGAGGTTGGCCTGGCTTCAAATTCATCACTTGTCCATACGAATGATAAAAGGGATCCTGTCGCACATTCATCGTGACACGGATTTTCGGCCTGTTACATGCCAAAAAAGCGATCTTGCGACCCAAATCACGTGCTTTCAGATAGAATGAACATATACAAATCTGGAGAAATCTAATGAATGAAGCTGTAGAAATGATGAATCCAGAGGCAAGCGCGTCTCAGCAAGCTGCAGAACTACTCACAGCTGCATTCCGGAAACAACGCAAAAACTACCTGGCTGACCCCATTCCCGACCTCGACCAGCGTAAAAACGACCTGCAGACCCTGAAGCGAATGCTCAGCGAGAACCTGGACGACATCCTCGAAGCGATCAGCAAGGACTATGGAAACCGTTCACGGCATGAAAGCCTGTTCGCTGAAGTCATCGCGGTGACAGACGGCATCAACGACACCATCAAGTCGCTGAAGAAGTGGATGAAGCCGCAAAAACGCCACGTTGACTTCACCCTGTACCCGGGTGCGAAAAACCGCGTCATTCCTCAACCACTGGGTGTAGTGGGACTGATCATCCCGTGGAATTTCCCCATCAACCTGGCGTTTTCCCAACTAACCGGTGCGTTCGCTGCCGGCAACCGGGCAATGGTAAAGATGTCCGAAAACTCGGTTGAGCTTTCACGCTTGTTGATGAAGATTTCACCACGCTACTTTCCAGAAGAAAAGCTGGCATGGTTCGAGGAAACCGGTGGCGTAGGCATCGAATTTTCGCAGTTGCCGTTCGATCTCATCATGTTCACCGGTTCCGGCCAGACCGGTCGGGCCGTGATGGCCTCTGCGGCCAAAAACCTGACGCCTGTTGTACTTGAACTGGGCGGTAAATCCCCGGCCATTATCGACCCCGAATTTCCGTTGGAAAAGGCCGTCGAGCGCATCCTGTTCGTCAAGCAATTCAACGCCGGCCAGATCTGCACTAATGTCGACTATGTATTCGTCCACGAAAGCCAGCGTGATGCGTTCATCGAGGCATCACAAAAATGGGTGAAAAAACACATCCCGGATATTTCCAGCAAAGACTACACGTCCATCATCGACGACCGCTCTTTCAGGCGGCTTGAAGAAACTCTTGAGGACGCCCGCGATAAAGGCGCTACGCTGATCAACCTGTCCGCTGACCAGCCTTCAAACCGCGAACTGCGCAAGATGCCCGTGCACCTGGTCCTGGACACCACGGAAAACATGACCGTCCGCAACCGGGAAACGTTTGGTCCCATCCTGATGGTGCTGACTTATAAGGATCCAGAAGAGGTCATCAGATACATCAATAGCCAGGACCGGCCTCTCGCTCTCTACCCGTTCACCAAAAACAAGGAACTGGCGCAACTCTACATCGACCGGATCATGTCCGGGGGCGTGACCGTCAACGACGCGCTGTTCCATGTGGCGCAGCACGACATGCCATTTGGAGGGGTCGGGCCCAGTGGCATGGGCCACTACCACGGCCATGAAGGGTTCGTCACTTTCTCCAAGCTGCGGCCGGTGTTTTACCAGGCCAATTTCACCTCGATGAAATTCCTGGCTCCGCCCTATGGGAGGTTCGCAACCAGGGTGTTCAACTTCCTGGTGAAATCCAAGGGCTAGCTACGCTGGGTGGAGCTGATCCGCTGGTTGGCGATCTTCATCGCACGGGTCCAGCTGTCTTCATCCTGATCGCGCACC
>Ga0316189_10002341_pt1 | contig 18702 bp, 11 predicted proteins | sample LowCovwburrow_MG_FD_204930 | JGI IMG/M metagenome (GOLD analysis project Ga0316189, IMG submission 204930) | Coastal sediment microbial communities from Maine, United States - Lowes Cove worm burrow | ecosystem: Environmental > Aquatic > Marine > Coastal > Sediment | place: USA: Maine...
TGATAGGCAATTGCACGGGTGAGGGTTGCAATTTCCCCCGTGTCAGATTTTTTCAGCTTACGCAATATCCCTTTGGGATTGCCGATAAAGCTGTTGAATTTTGCCACTGATCTGGCATACCAGTAATCCACGTTCGGTGATTGGGTTGAGGGCCTACCCTGGTATGCTGCAACAAAGGTTTCCAGATCGGAAATACGTTGTGAACTTAACGGATGGGTCAGTGCATATGCATCTTGTCTGCCAACACTTAGGGCCTCTTGTCCTTGGAAGATTTTCAAAACATCAATAGCAGCAGACGGGTCAATGCCTGCGCGTGCCATGTAACGCACACCGGATTGATCAGCGGCGCTTTCTTGACCACGACTGAAAGAAAGAAAATTGCGTTGCCCTATGGATTGGGTTGCTGCTGCCACGCCTAATGCACCACCCCCACCACCTGCGGCAGCCGTTAGAACGCCCAAAATAGCCCCAAGACCGGCAGCAGTATTGGCACTTCCTATATTGGCAGCCCGTTGGGTTATGTGTCCGCCTGTAATATGCCCTATTTCATGGGCAATCACCGATTGCAGCATTTCGACCGATTTTAGACGTCGAATAAGTCCGGAACTTAGAAAAACATTGTTGCTACCTGTGGTGAATGCATTCGGATTATTGCTGTTTATGATGAAAACATTAATCCGGCCAACGCCTGCGGCTTTTGCAATAGGTTCGGTGACAATCCGCAAAGTGCGTTCGATCTCTGAATCTCGGATCAAACCTTGGGCAAATACATTTGACGTCCCAATAAACATTGAGAAAAATAAGAGAACCCAAAAGATTGGCTTGATTGATTTTATCATGTGATCAGAGCTATCACCCTATTAATTATTTCCATGATAGAAAAACAAAAGCGCGTCAAACACAAGGTTTAGACGCGCTTTTGCCGATAAAGTGAGCGATTTTTAGCCGCGTGACCACCAACCGCGCCGTTTGGGTTTTTCTTCCACAGGCTTTTCGGCAACAATTGTATCGGCCACAATAGTTTCGGCAACAGGCACCGGTGCCGGTTCGGGTTTCGGCTTTTTGGGTGCCGCTTTGGGTTTCGTCGTTTTTGGCTTGGTCGCCGCTTTTGCCTTAGCCGGAGCCTTGCGCGTCGTTGTCTTTTTAACGGGCTTTTCGGCAACCGTATCTGTGGGCGTATCTGTTACCGGCGTATCTGCTGTAATTGCCGCTTCGGCTTTTTGTGCTGCTGTTTTGCGCGGTGCCCTTTTACGCTTAGGTTTTTCCGGTTTTACGTCGGGTGTTTCATCGGTTTGCACGGGCGCTTCTTGCGGTGTTGCGTCAGTTGCAACTTCTACAACAGCGTTTTTGTCTTCCGGGGCACCTGTCGTTTCGGGCAGCTCTGACTTTCCATCAGCTTGCTCAGGTTCAATTTGCCCGTTCTCAAGACCCTCTTGTTTTGGTTTTCCACGCCCACGCCCACCACGACGACGACGCCTTTTCTTCGGCTTTTCTTCGTCGTTTTCGTTGTCGGTTTCTATTTCAGGGGTGGGCACTGATGGTGTGACCACGGATTCATCAAAACTTTCCATGGAAACATTTTCCATAGAAATCGGTGCATTTGCAGGTTGTGTAATAAAGCGCGTCGCTGTTTTGAATTTCTCTATGGAATAATCCGTACCGATCAGGCTGGTATCAGCTTCAATCCGTACGGACAGACCATAGCGGGCTTCAATCATTATGATATGGTCACGCTTTTCGTTCAACATGTAGTTAGTAACGTTGATCGGGGCTTTGACCAGAACTTCGCCTGTGCGTTTGCGTACGCCTTCTTCTTCCAATTCACGTAAGATGGACAAGGCAAGGCTGTCGTCGGAACGCAGCAATCCGGTTGCATGGCAATGTGGGCAGGGTTGTGTGGTCGCTTCCAGCATGCCGGGGCGCAGGCGTTGACGTGACATTTCCAAAAGGCCGAAACCCGATATACGGCCGATTTGGATACGTGCGCGATCGGTTTTCAATTTGTCTTTTAGACGCTTTTCAACGGCGGTATTATTGCGACGTTCTTCCATGTCGATAAAATCAATCACGATCAGACCGGCCAAATCGCGTAGGCGCATTTGGCGTGCAACCTCTTCTGCCGCTTCCAGATTGGTTTTCAGCGCTGTTTTTTCAATCGAGCTTTCTTTGGTGGCTTTGCCGGAGTTCACATCAACCGCCACAAGCGCTTCGGTGATACCGATCACCAAGTAGCCGCCGGATTTCAATTGAACGGTCGGATTGAACATCGCACCAAGATGGCTTTCGACCTGGTAACGTGAAAACAATGGCATCGGTTCTTTGTACTGTTTTACCTTGTCCACGCGGTTGGGCATGAACATTTTCATATACTCGCTAGCGGCCTCGTAGCCGCGATCACCTTCGACATGGATTTCGTCAATATCGCTGGTGTAAAGGTCGCGAATAGATCGTTTGATCAGGTTGCCTTCTTCATAAACCGGGGCAGGTGCGATGGACCGTAGGGTCAATTCGCGAATTTGTTCCCACTGGCGTGTCAGAAATTCATAATCGCGGTTGATGTCAGCCTCATTGCGGCTGGATCCGGCTGTGCGGATGATAAGGCCCGCACCTTCCGGTACAACCAATTGGTTGGCGATAGCTTTGATTTTCTTGCGGTCAACTGCATTGGTGATTTTACGCGAGATACCACCACCGCGTGCGGTGTTTGGCATCAAGACACAATAACGCCCTGCAAGTGACAGATATGTGGTCAGCGCAGCACCTTTGTTACCACGTTCCTCTTTGACAACTTGTATCAATAGGATTTGGCGTACTTTGACAACTTCCTGGATTTTATAACGCTTCATACGTGGTTTGTGCGGGCGAACCTCTTCCGAAACATCATTATCGGCGACTGACTCTATTCCAGGTTTTGGGGTATCATTGAGTATTTCATCATCGTCATCGTCTTCATCATCAATATCTGTTTCTTTAGCCGTGATATCAGATGTTTCGTCATTTTCAATTTCGGTCGAAGCCTTTCCTTCGGCAACAACTGGTGCTTGTTCGGTGTCGCTGTCATCGGGCTTTGCCTCTGGTACGTCGACCAATTCCGGTTCCGCGCTTTCAATATCGATTACGCCGTCATCTACGACATCACTGGCGACAACAGCATCATTTGCAGATATTGCACCTTCGGCTTCTGCCAGAGCTGGTTTTTTCTTGCGGCGGCGCCCGCGTGACTTTGGTTGTTCGACGCGTTTTGCGTCTTCTTCGGCCATGGCTTTGGCGTATTCGGCTTCTTCTGCCAGTAGTTTTTCGCGATCTGCGACCGGGATCTGGTAATAATCCGGGTGGATTTCATTGAAAGCCAAAAACCCGTGACGGTTGCCGCCATAGTCGACGAACGCCGCCTGAAGTGAGGGTTCAACCCGGGTTACTTTTGCAAGATATATATTGCCAGCAAGCTGGCGTTTGTTCAGGCTTTCAAAATCGAATTCGTCGACTTTATTTCCTTCAACCACCACCACGCGGGTTTCCTCGGGGTGGGTGGCATCGATAAGCATTTTCTTTGACATTTGGTATACTCTGAACGCGATAAAGACTGCCACCCGTGGGGCGCAGATTTATTGGCGTTATATGTTATGGCGATTGGCTGTGGCACAAGGGAAGGCGCGGGTCTTACACCGACGCAAAAATCCAACATTAGTATCCACACGCGCTGCATCGCGGGGTTTCTCCAACGTCCGCTTTCAAAAGGGACGTTCAGTTCGGGCCGCATTTCGGTATAACACCGGACAACACGACAATTCTTTGGCCATTTGGCCTGTTGAGAGGATCAGAGGATAACTTTGGCAACGCCTGTTTTCATGGTCTCATTCAACGAAACTCTTTTATCAGCGGCATTGTTTCAGCCTGCTGTAACTTACTTAGGGGGTGATTGTACGAAATACAATCGCATTTTTCAAAACCATAGGTTATAAGGTACAAAAAAACATAATAATGATCGGGCAAGGCAGTGTTTGAAAAAATTGCTATATTCGTAAGCCTCATGCTGTGGATATGCACCGGCAATGCGTTTGCGCAGGATTTACGGGCATTGGCACGTATCGATTTGGAACAATCCAGTATCGCTGACTTATCCTACCGTGAGATGGAAGTAACGTTACAGTTGTCGCAACCCATACCCTTTCGTATTTTTTCATTAGAAGGTCCCAATCGCATTGTTTTCGATTTTAAAGAGGTCGACTGGCGTGGTTTTTCCGCGGAAAAAATCTTGATGACCGAAAAGGTAACAGAAATGCGATTTGGTGCCTTTCAGGCGGGGTGGTCGCGAATGGTTATAGAGTTGAACGAGCCGATGCTTTTGGGTGAGGTCGATATGCGCACGAATGTAGATAAAGGTGATGCTGTTCTCGTGGCTAAATTCAAGCTAACCAGTCCAGAAGATTTTGCTGCCAGTGTCGGGCCGCGCAAAGAGGCGGGTTGGGATTTGCCTGAACCTGTTGATTTTGATGCGCCAAAAGAACGCCAATTAGGTGACAAGCCGCTGATTGTGGTTCTGGACCCGGGGCATGGCGGTATTGATTCTGGGGCGCGGCAGAAGGGTAAGTTGGAAAAAAACCTGGTATTGAATTTCGCAAAAGAGTTAAAAGAAAGGTTAATATTAACAGGTCGTTACGAAGCACACTTAACGCGTAGTGAAGATGAATTCGTCTCATTGCCAGGACGTATTTCACGCGCACGGGAATTGGGTGCGGATGTCTTTATATCCCTGCACGCAGATGCGTTGGAAAGCGGCTGGGCAACCGGAACAACAGTATATTCACTATCCGATGAAGCGTCCGACGAAGCGTCAGCTTTTCTTGCGGCACATCAAGATCGCGAAGATTTGCTTGCAGGCGTTGATTTGCGGCATCAATCGGATGCGGTTGCAACTGTATTAATGGAGTTGGCCCGGGTTGAAACCAAGTCGCGCAGTGATCTTTTGGCTGAAATGGTGGTTTCCGGGGTAGCGCAATCCATAGGTCGTTTACGAAAACGACCACATTTATATGCAGGCTTTAGTGTGTTGAAAGCACCGGATATTCCATCAATCTTGATTGAGTTGGGCTTTATGTCGAATGAAAGCGATCTTAATAACCTACAGAACATTAATTGGCGCAGTAATGTCATTGAGGGAATCATTTTGGCACTCGATACGTGGTCGGTCGAGGATGCTGCCCAAGCACAATTATTGCGACAATAGATTACAATTTCCGGGGTAATTCCTATCTTACGGTGATAATATCGGGCTTTTTACAGCTGAAATAAATCAGAAGTGATTTTGACCTTCTGGTGTGGGCGGCATATAAACGGCTCAAGTTTTATGAAAGGGGCATTTTCGTGCTTCGAACTATTATATCTTTTATCGGTTGGATATTCAGTTGGATAACCATTGGCGTTGTTTTGGTATCATTGATCCTTGGAGCGGTGTTTTTTATGTATGGTCGTGATCTGCCTGATCACGCACGACTTGCCAGTTATGAACCCAAGACAATCAGCAAAATATATTCGATAGAAGGTAATGTAATCGATGAGTTTGCGCACGAACGCAGACTTTATACCCCGATTGATGAAATCCCCGATGTGGTGAAAAACGCATTCATCAGTGCCGAGGACAAGAATTTTTATCACCATAAAGGCTATGATCCACTTGGTATGATCAAGGCAGGGATCGATGCGGCGCGTGGTAAACGCTTACGCGGGGCCTCGACCATTACGCAACAGGTGATGAAGAACTTCCTGCTATCAGGTGACAGATCGGTTGAACGCAAAATCAAGGAACTGATTTTGGCGTCACGTCTTGAAAGCACTTTGAATAAAGAACAAATTCTGCAATTGTATTTAAACGAGATTTTTCTTGGGCAAAATTCTTATGGTGTATCGGCAGCTGCTGAAACCTATTTTGGTAAAGTGCTGGAAAATGTAACCGTTGAAGAGGCGGCATATTTGGCGTCTTTACCCAAAGCCCCCAGTAAATATCACCCAGTACGTCAACGTGAACGGGCTGTTGCACGACGCAACTACGTTTTGGGCCAGATGGCAAGTAACGGGTATATTTCGCAAAACCAGCTAAAAGTTGCTTTGGAAACACCATTGAAAACTGTGCAAGCGGGCGATTTTGCGTCTTTACGTTCGGCACGCCAGCCCCGTGATTATTTCACGGATGAAATCCGTCGTCAATTATCTGATACCTTTGGCGAGGATGAGTTTTTTGGTGGCGGTTTGGCTATTCGGGCTACGATAGATCCGGAGTTGCAAAAAGTAGCGGCACTTTCATTACGCGCGGGGCTTGAAAAATACGATCGCGGTTTGCAGGTATATCGTGGACCTATTGAAACGCTTGATCCTGCGTTATTGGATAGCGAAGTTGCGTGGCGTGCTGCCTTGGGTGATGTAAAAATCGCCCGTGATATTGAAACATGGCACGCGGCTGTGGTGCTGGAGGTTGGCGCGAAAAACGTGCGCATCGGTATTGAAGGCATAGATGATGATGCAAATGGGCATTTTCTGCCGATGTCAGAACTGACATGGCGGCGCAAACGGGGCGGAAAAACGTTAAACAAGGCCAAGAAACCCAGTGATATTATGGGGGTAGGCGATGTTATTCACGTCAAAGCCATAGAAAAAGACGGAGTTTTCCAAAACTGGTCTTTGCGCCAAATTCCCGAACTTCAGGGTGGGTTTATGGCGATGGATACCAATACGGGGCGTGTTATCGCCATGCAAGGTGGGTTTTCCTATCAATCCAGTGTGTTCAACCGTGCAACCCAAGCCACCCGCCAACCCGGTTCGTCGTTTAAGCCGTTTGTATATGCTTCGGCATTGGACAGCGGTTATTCGCCGGCCACGATCATTATCGATGCGCCGATTGAAGTTGAAACGCCGCAGGGTCTGTGGCGGCCCAAAAATTCTTCAAATACGTTTTATGGCCCGGCGCCAATGCGTTTGGGAATTGAGCGATCACGTAATCTAATGACAATCCGTTTGGCCCAGGAAGTTGGGATGAATGTTGTGGCTGATTATGCTGAACGTTTCGGCGTTTATGATAATATGGATGAATTTTTAGCCAATGCATTGGGTGCGCAAGAAACTACGTTATTTAAAATGGTGGCGGCATATGCGATGTTTGCAAACGGTGGTGAACGGGTTGAACCGACCTTGGTCGACCGTGTGCAGAACCGTCGGGGTGAAACTGTATACCGCCATGACCGCAGATCCTGTGTGGGCTGTGGTTCTAAAACAGTTGAAGCAGGTTTTGCCCCTAAAATTCAAAGTAATCGCCAACGTATAATGGATGATGTTACGGCATATCGTCTAACATCAATGATGCGTGGTGTGGTTGAAAGGGGGACGGCAAGTAGAACGGTTAGGTTGGGCGTTCCTGTCGCTGGCAAAACAGGAACTACTAATGATGCAAAGGATGTTTGGTTTATAGGTTTTACGCCTAATATCGTAGCGGGTTGCTACATGGGCTTTGACATTCCCCGCAGCATGGGGCCTGGTGCCTTTGGCGGTACGATGTGCGGCCCTGTCTTTGAAAGCTTCATGAAAGAAGCAATTGTGGCTTATGGTGCCGGTGAATTTAAAGTGCCGGAAAATACATATTTCAGAAAGTATGATCGTTATAATGGTACCCGTTTACCAAATGACGCCACCGGTGAATTTGTTGTGGCCGAATTGTTTCGTGTTGGTGAAGAAAACTTGAATGGCTTTGCCGATATTATTGATGGGGGCTGGGGATTAGGGTCTGATTTGTTGCTATTCGGACGCGGAGAAAGCGAACAGGATACTACAGTAAAAACCTCAACCGGCGAAGTTAAGAAAATTCCCAAGAAAGCAACTTTTGGGTCTTTATCTGCAGGTGGCATATATTAGGGTGCTTTACCCTATCGCATGGGTTTTGTAGAACAGCCCCGAACACTTTAGGTAAGCAGGACGTATGCGCGCAGAAATTGAAAATATAGTTATCGAAATAAAGGATGTTTTAGCTCTTCTAAAACAGCGTGTGGGGTGGGATACCGCATCGCATCGGTTGGAAGAATTCAATGCGATGTCCGAAGACCCTGACCTGTGGAATGATCCCGCAAAAGCCCAGAAATTGATGCGTGACCGCCAGATTTTAGTAGATGCGCTGGATGCCTATAAGACTTTGGCACAGGAACTTGACGACAATGTCGAGCTTATTGAATTAGGTGAGATGGAGGAAGACCAAGAGGTAGTGGAAGAAGCAGAAAAAGCCATCAAAAAGCTCCAAACACTTGCCGCCAAACGAAAGTTGGAGGCCCTTTTAAACGGCGAAGCCGACGCTAATGATGCATTTTTGGAGGTAAAATCAGGGGCAGGCGGTACGGAAAGCTGCGACTGGGCCGCTATGCTGGCGCGTATGTATATGCGTTGGTCCGAGAAAAAAGGTTATAAGGTTGAGCTGCAGTCGGAAACTGCGGGGGAAGAGGCCGGGATTAAATCCGCGACCTATAAAATTTCCGGACATAATGCCTATGGCTGGTTGAAATCCGAAAGTGGCGTGCACCGTTTAGTGCGGATTTCACCGTTTGATAGCGCCGCCAAACGGCACACCTCATTCAGTGGGATCACGGTATATCCCGTAGTCGATGACAATATTGAAATTGAGGTCAACATGTCGGATGTGCGCGTTGATACGTATCGGTCATCCGGGGCAGGCGGGCAGCATGTGAACACCACCGACAGTGCCGTGCGCATGACCCACATTCCGACGGGAATTGTGGTGACATCATCGGTGAAATCACAACATCAGAATCGCGATATTGCGTTGAAAGCGTTGAAGTCACGCCTGTATCAGATGGAACTGGATCGCCGCAATCAGGCAGTGAATGAAGCCCATGAAAACAAGGGTGACGCAGGGTGGGGTAACCAAATTCGATCATATGTACTGCAGCCTTATCAAATGGTCAAAGATTTGCGCACAGGTACGGAAACCTCTGACACCCAAGGGGTTTTGGACGGGGATTTGGATGATTTCATGGCTGCGGTACTGGCACAGGATGCGGTGGGTAAAAGCCGTGGTGAGGCGAACACAGAACTTTAAACGCGCCCCTATAAAAACCCGCTTGGATGAAGCGGGTTTTTTGAATTAACAGTATCGATAAATCAAGACGCTTTCGGCTGTACTTTTCCAATGGACTTAGAGGAAGACAGTGGATCTTCTTCACGTCGAACCGTACCTTCGAAATGCGCACCGCTTTCAATAGCGATGGTTTTATGGATAATGTCACCTTCAACCCGTGCTGTCGCAGTCAATCGTACTTTCAAGCCACGTACCGTGCCTGCGACGTGGCCATTAACCACAACATCATCAGCAATAACTTCGCCCTTGATGCGGGCGCTTTCGCCAATTGTCAGAAGGTGAGCACGTACATCGCCAACAATTTCACCTTCGATCTGGATGTCACCGGATGTCTTGATATTGCCTTTGATATGCAGGTCAGTTGACAGAATAGACGCAGGCGGTTTGGCCTTTGGAGACACGGACGATGATGGTGCGGAAGACATTGATGAAGCTTTTGCTGCATCAGGTTTTCTGTCCATTATCGGATTCACAGTTTCCGGTTTCTTCGCAGGTTCGTTTATTTTGCTTTTAGAAAACATCGTTAGCAGCCTTTATATATTTCAATGCGTTTACAGGGTTTCCGTCTATACGGATTTCGTAATGCAGGTGGACGCCTGTACTACGGCCAGAATTCCCCATAGCACCTATCTTATCACCGCGCGACACTTTTTGTCCCTTTTTAACATCGATACGGTTCAAATGAGCGTAATATGTCTCAAAGCCTTGTTTGTGCCGGATCTTGATCAAGCGGCCATAACCGGATTGGCGACCTGCAAATGTGACAACGCCGTCCGCAGTTGCAACAATTTTGGTTCCCAACGGGCCTGCCATGTCTGTTCCATTGTGTTTGCGCCAACCACCGGTTTTTGGGTCGTGTCGGCCACCAAACCCGCTGGTATATCGGTAAGAGCCACGTACGGGGTTTGACAGTGGAACTTTATTGCCTGCAATTTTAAGAAGGTTTATCCTGTCAAGGGCTTTTAATAGTCCGTTGGCACGCAGGCTGTTGTGATTGTCACCGGTGCCTTTGCTGGAAATGGTTAATTCGGTCAATGGTCCACCGGTTCCAGAATAGCCACGGCGAACATCGTTCAATAAGGCATCCGTATTGATACCGGATTTATTCAAGGCACGTTCCAGTGGTGATAAAGACACTTCAACAGCGTCTTCAAGACGGCTGAATATTTGTTCATTTTTAAGCTGGGCCAGTTCAGTATTAAAAGTCAATTCTTGTGCATATTGTCTAGCTTCGGCAGCATCCGTTGCAAGTATTTGGCGTTGATCTACCGACGTACTTAATTCTTGCGACACTAGGGCAAGGGTTTTATTTAACTCTTCGGTGGCATCCAAGTGCAATGATTTATTGCCGGTGGCATCCTGTAGCTCTGCCAGCAGGTTGTCCGAGTTGCGCATGGCAATATCACGGGATTTAATCGCATCTTGCAGTTTTGTCTGCATGATATGCAATCCGGTTGCCAATTCACGTCTTTGTTCCTCGGCTTCCAAAAGATCGGTTTGTTGTTCGGAAATTTGATTTAGTGCCACATAGAATTGTTCTTGTGCTGCTTGCGCTTCCAGTGCCCGTCTGTCACGTTCTTCTGAAAGTGTATTGATCCGAAGTTCGTAAGCTTGTTTCTGATCTTCTGCACGGTTGCTGTCAGAACGTGATTCCAACATTTCCATACCGAGAATTGCCGTTGCAATCATCATCCAGCAAAAGCTGGCGGTGGCCATAAGTCCGATAAATAATTGGGATTTTGACTTTAGCGTTAAAAACCGTGTTGAGCTATCGGTCCGTATGTAAATCCGTTGTTCAGGCAAATATTTATTTAAAACATTTTTCATGCTTTTTGATCACCACTCACTTTCTGTCACCTCGCGCTCCTGTCTCCAATGGAGACAAGTTCGATTTTTTTAAGCAAAAATTGCATACTAATCAACTAAATAACGAACAATATGGTCAATTTGCGTCGTATTTTAGAGTATTGGGCGATTTTACGCTTATTCAACTTTTGCTGGTGTGAATTATGTCTTTGGTTTCATTCCTTTAACCATGGGCCAGTAAAAGTCGGGTGGAATGCCGGCTTCGGCCCTTTTTTCATCATTAAAGGGTGGTTTTAACCCGCCGGAAAAGTATTTTTTCACCAGTGTATGAAAGCAATCTTTCGGGTCATATTCATGGCGACCACATAGGAAATGAAACCATTTCGACCCGTAGGCAACATGACCAACTTCCTCGGCATATATTATTTCCAAAGCATTCACTGTTTCCGTATCTTTTACTGACTTGAACAGATTGATCATGCCGGGTGTGACATCCAATCCACGGGCTTCCAATACCATTGGCACGATTGCCAAACGGCCAATGAAATCTGTCGCGGTATCTGTTGCGGCCTGCCACATACCGGCATGGGCAACCAAATCACCATAAAACGATCCCATAGCTTCAAGTCTGTCACATAACAAATTGAAGTGTTTGGATTCTTCGTCAGCAGCCTTTACCCAGTCATCATAGTAACCATGTGGCATGTCGATATGGGCAAAACGTGGAATAATGTCCCAATGCAAGTCAACCGCATTCAGTTCGATATGGGCAATTGCGTGTAATAGGGCGATCCTGCCCTCGGGTGTGCCCGTACGACGGCGTGGAACATCGCGTGGGGCCAGCAGTTCCGGTTTTTCCGGTCTGCTGGGAAATAATGGTGGTTGCGTGTTCCCGATATCCAGCGGTTTGCCAGTGGCAACGCTGTCAAACCATAATGCGGCGGCTTCATGTGAAATACGCGTTTTTTCGCGTCCATCGGCTGTTGTTAAAACGCGGCAAGCCAGTTCTGTTAGGGTGGGGCGTGTCATAAGGTAAGCACCGCATTCAAAACCGTATCCACATGGCCTTTGACGCGAACCTTGCGCCATATTTCACGTATAATACCATCACCGTCGATTAGAAATGTTGCCCGTTCGATACCCATGTAAGTTTTGCCGTACATGGATTTTTCTTTCCAAACCTCAAAATTTTCACACATTTGGCCCGTGGTATCGGATAAAAGCGGGATTTCCAAATTGTGTTTGGCAATAAACTTGTCATGTTTTGATACGCTGTCTTTCGATACGCCAATCACTGATGCGCCGGCAGCATTGAAATTTGCTAGATTTTGGGTGAAGTCAATAGCCTCTTTCGTACAGCCCGGCGTGTCGTCCTTCGGGTAAAAATAGATCACAAGTATACGGCCTTTGTAATCGTTCAAGCCCAAGGTGCCTTGGCCATCACGCGGTAAAATAAAATTTGGCGATTTTTCTCCGATTTTTAACAAGTTACACCTCTATCTCTGGAGTTTGTCGGTAAGAATGATTAACTATAGTATATATGCCGAATTAACGTTTGAATATATAGATCGGACGTAATTTAAAAAAATAGGAAGTTTCCCAGAATATGAGCGCGAAACGCGACGCAATTCAGAACAAGGTGAAGCCCAAATCAGTTTTGGGCAAATGGATAGGGCGTGTCTTATCGTTACTGATCATGGTCAGCTTTCTTTTGGCCTTGGCAATGGGGGCATTGTTTATACGCTTGAAATCCGGACCTTTGGAACTGCCCGGAGTGCAGGATGCCGTTTCCGAACTGGCCAAGGACGCCGTCAATGATTTCGATGTAAAGATTGGTGCCGTTTCATTGGTTGCTGCGGATAAAGGTATAAATATACTGGCGCAATTAACGGATTTACAAATTTTTACCAAAACGGGACAAAAAATTGCAGAGTTTCCGGTTGTGCGAACTAAACTTGATCCAATCCGGTCAATCCTTAAAGGGATTGAAGTTGAAACGATAGAAATCATCGGGGCGGAATTTCGATTTTTGCGTGATGAGAACGGTAAATACAACATTCTTCCGCCTGACAATGATAATACTGACGTCATCAAGACTGAAATGATATTTGATGTCGCTAATATCGTCGCACGGAAATCGCCTTTGCGCAATCTGCGGCTGATTGATATGATTGACACCAATCTTGTTTATATTGATCAGAAGAAGTCACGTGTGTGGACCACATCAAAAGCACGGATGCAGTCAATACGCGAAGGTGATGTTATAACCGCGAATGCAAATGTTGTTATGGCGACGAAAGATCGGACCGACACATACGTGGGGCTACGGTTTTCTTACGGTCTAGATAATAATTTTTTTGGTTTTGGGTTTAAATTTGAACAGGCTGCAACGGTCGATTTGGCCGACCAAGTTCCCGCATTGGATTGGTTGCGCAGTTTTGATGCAGCCGTAACCGGCTCTATAAACGCGGAAGTAAAGATTGACGGTGTTCTTGAAAGCTTGTCCGGGGTGTTGGAAACCGAAAAGGGCCAGTTGCACGATAGCCCTGATGCAGAACCGATTAAATTCAGTAATGTGAAGACGTATTTCGAATATGCAAAAGAAACGGACAGTTTGAATTTTACGCAAATCACAGCAAAAAGTGCTGTAGGCAGTATAAACGGTGAAGGGTCAGTTGCACTGTTTCGCAATAAGGCCGGTGCGGTGGATGCGGTGTCAGGGTCAGTTGCGTTGTCGGAGCTGCAAATCTTTCCGCAAGGTGTTTTTGCGCAACCGATAATTTTTGATAATGCCAAAGCGAACGTACACATTACGTTGTCGCCTTTTTCAGCTACACTGGAAGGCGGACAGCTGACAGCTGGTGATTTGAAATTATTGGTGGTTGGCTCTTCTGTTGCAGGCGATACATATTGGAATAGTTCCTACTTTGTTAGGTTTAATGCGGTCACACACGATCAAGTCATGAAGTACTGGCCGCTTCATGCGAAACCAAAGACCCGCTCTTGGCTTGAAGAAAACATTTTGGGCGGGGTCGCAAAAGACGGCATTGGACAACTGCATAGTCGCAATGGCAAGGCGAGTGTGGATTTGAAGTTTGATATTGATCAGGGCAAAGTGCGTTACCTGAAAACCTTACCCGTTTTGCAAGAAGCAAATGGGCGTGGGCATCTGACCGAGAAAACGTTCAAGGCAGAATTGTCACATGGCTATGTTATTGCCTCGAACAATCAACGAATTGATGTGACGGATTCTGTGTTTTATGTCCCTGATCTAACTGTAAAACCTGCATATGGTGAAGTTTCCTTAAATATAAAAAGTGGGTTGCAGGCAGCTTTAAGTATACTGGATGAAAAACCGTTTGCGTTTTTGAAAAAATCCAATTTAAAGCCAACTTTGGGTACGGGCGACGTCGTTGCGACTGGAACGCTTCGTGTGCCATTGGCCAAGGGAACCAAACCTGATCAGGTGAAATTTCAAGCGACTGCCCAAATCACAAATCTGATGTCGAAAACATTGGTGAAAAACCGCACAGTGACAGCAAAAAAGCTGATTGCTAATGCCAGTGACAGTAATATTGAATTAAGCGGCAGGGTTGAACTGGATGGTATACCCACCCATACGCAGTGGACTATGCCCATTGGCAAAAAAAATAAAAACCAATCCGAACTGATTTCGGACGTTATGCTGAATGAAGGGAATTTACGTCAGTTGGGTGTGCAATTCGAAGATGGTACAATATCAGGTGAAGCGCCGGCACAGATGCGGGTTACCCTGAAGCCAAAGCAAGTGCCAAAGTATACTTTGACATCTGATATGGCAGGACTGGGTTTGAATATTGGTGCATTAAGTTGGGCCAAGCCAAAGAATTCAAGAGGGAAAATTTTGTTAAATGGCACATTGGGTGACAATTTTACAATTGATAACCTGTCGGTAGTTGCAGCAGGGCTGGCTGCGAAAGGGATTGTACGATTGAATGCCGATAATAGCTTCAAACGGGCAGATTTTACAAACCTGACAGTTGGGAACTGGCTGAATGCGGTGGTTTCCATTGAAAACACGGGTGGTAAAGCATCACAGATAACGGTCAGCAGTGGTTCGGCAGATTTGCGCAATGTCAGTTTTTCCAAAGGTGTAAAGACAGGTGCGCCAATGGACGTAATTCTGGACCGTCTTATTCTTGCAGATGGTATTATCGTAACAAATTTGCGTGCCAAACTGCGCAACGAACAGGGTTTACGGGGGAACTATAGTGCACGCGTGAATGGTGGGGCAAAAATTTCCGGATCAATTTTTCCACAAAAGAACGGAACTGCGGCAGAGATAAATGCGGTTGACGCCGGTGCGGTATTGCGATCGGCAAACCTTTATACAAAAGCTGTCGGCGGAATTTTACGTCTGATTATTGTGCCGCTGGAAAAAGAGGGCCAATATCAGGGGACGTTCCGGATCAAAAAGGCAAAGGTCAAACAAGACAGTGTTTTGGCCGATATTCTGAATGGTATTAGCGTTGTGGGGCTTTTACAGCAATTGTCCGGTGACGGGATTGTGTTTGAAACGGTCGATGGCCAATTTACTCTTAAACCGGCAGGGGTTGAGCTACGTAAAACAAGTGCCGTTGGGATATCGATCGGGATAACATTGGACGGTAATTATAATTACAACACGAAACATGTAAACTTAGAAGGCGTTCTGACCCCGCTTTATGCGGTCAATGGTACATTTGAGCGTATTTTCGGTAAAGTTTTTGGGCGCCGTAAAGGTGAAGGGGTTTTCAGTTTTGTTTACAAAGTGATAGGCCCTTCCAACGCCCCCATAGTAAGTGTAAATCCGTTGTCGATATTGACGCCCGGTGTTTTGCGCGAGGTATTCCGAAAGGATATTCCTGACGTTGGCAAAGCGGACGTTCCCGAAACTGAAGAGTTACCGCAGACCAGAGCAATATTGGCGCCTGAATCTGATCGATAAGCGGCTTGAATTTAACATTGCATCAGGCCACAAGGTGCCCCATGAACTTATCTGATTTTGACTTTGATCTGCCTGAAGACCTGATTGCATTGCGACCGCTAAAGCCGCGACCATCATCGCGCATGTTGGTCGGGCAAGAAGGCAGGATTGAAAACAGTCATTTTGCCGAGATTTGCAATTATTTACGCCCCGGCGATCGGTTGGTTTTAAATAATACCAAGGTCATTCCAGCGCGGTTGAATGGCCGACGGCGACGTAATTCGGACCAAGGTGAGACTTTTGCCAATATACAAATCACACTTATTTCATGTGATGCAAAGGGAGATTGGTTGAGTTTAGCAAAACCTGCACGGCGCCTGAATGTTGGTGAAGAGGTACATTTTGAAGCGGGATTGAAAGCGACAGTTCTGTCGAAAACAAGTGATGGCGTCGGGCTTTCGTTTAATATGTCAGGGGCTGCGTTTGATACGGTTATTGCGCAGATCGGTACAATGCCTTTGCCGCCTTATATCGCGGGGAAACGGCCTGCCGATGCGAAAGACAATGATGATTACCAAACTGTTTTTGCTAAGGAACTAGGTGCTGTTGCCGCTCCAACGGCGTCATTGCACTTTGATAACGCTTTGCTGGAAAAACTACGTCAGCACGGTGTCGGCTTTTCAGAAGTAACGCTGCATGTGGGGGCGGGGACATTCCTGCCTGTGAAAACCGATGATATTTCGGCCCATAGAATGCACTCGGAATGGGGCCAAGTAACCAAACAAGCTGCGTTGGAAATAATGCAAACGAAACGGGCAGGCGGGCGGGTAATCCCCGTGGGGACAACCGCCTTGCGATTAATTGAAACAGCAGCACGCGAAACGGGTGAGATACAGGCGTGGGTAGGGGACACGGATATTTTTATCAAACCCGGCTTTCAATTCCATGTCACAGACGGGTTGATCACGAATTTCCACCTGCCAAAATCCACGTTACTTATGCTGGTATCTGCTTTAATCGGGCTGGACAGATGCCGCGAAATTTACGATTACGCAATCAATGAAAGGTATCGATTCTTTTCCTACGGGGACGGATCGTTGCTTTTCCCTAACAATGATAAATAAAAACGACTACATGCATGTCGCGACCGGAAGCCAATGTTTCTATTGGGCGTGTTAGCGTAGCACGATAACGTGAACGGAGCCTGATGATGGGTACGGTTTTAAAGAATTCCTGGCCCTTGTTTCTGGGCATGATGCTGTTGATGCTGGGTAACGGGTTGCAAGGTACTTTGCTGGGTATTCGCGGCGCATTGGAAGGTTTTAGTCCAAATACGATGGCATGGGTCATGTCAGGGTATTTTATAGGGTTTTTAGGTGGTAGCCGTATGGCCCCTGAGATGATCCGCCGCGTCGGGCATGTTCGTGTTTTTGCCGCCCTTGCTTCACTGGTGTCCGCTTGTTTGGTTTTATATGCCGCCGTTCCAAACGTTATTGTCTGGATGGGATTACGTATTTTGATCGGGTTTTGTTTTTCCGGTGTCTATGTTGTTGCCGAAAGCTGGTTAAACGATAGTGCGACGAACGAAACACGAGGCCAAACCTTGTCGCTTTACCTGATTGTTCAAATGATCGGTATCGTGGCGGCCCAGGGCGTTTTGAATTTTGGCGATCCAAGCGGGTATATATTGTTTATTGTTTCATCGGTCTTGGTGTCTGTATCATTTGCGCCAATTTTGCTGTCCATCAGCCCTGCGCCAATGTTTCAAACAACGAAACCCATGTCATTCAAAAAGTTGTTTGATGCATCCCCGACGTCGGTGGTCGGTATCTTTTTGCTTGGGACAATCTTTTCAGCGCTTTTCGGAATGTCTGCGGTTTACGGCACTGAAAAAGAGCTGGGTGTGCGTACCATTACGATCTTTGTTGCAATGATTTATATTGGCGGCATGCTGTGTCAATATCCTATTGGTTGGGCTTCTGACCGTATGGATAGAAGACGATTAATCATATACTTGACCGTATTTGGCACTGTTACAATGGCTTTGGCCCCTTTGGTGGCAAGTAATCTATATGCGCTAATGCTACTGATGTTTATTGTTGGTGGTATATCCAACCCACTGTATTCACTATATATTGCCTATATGAATGACTATTTGGAACCCGAGGATATGGCGGCCGCATCAGGCGGTTTGATATTTATTAATGGAATGGGTGCAATTGGCGGGCCGTTTTTGGTGGGCTGGATGATGTCGGAATTCGGGGCTGACAGTTTCTTTGTGTACCTTGCGGCATTACTTGGGTTCAGCGCACTTTGGGCTATCTATCGATCAACCGTGCGTGATGCACCTAACGTGGAAGATACAGCAGCGTATGCGCCTATTTCGCCCGGTACATCTGCCGTTGCTGTCGAACTTGCAACTGAAGTTGCCATTGATATGGCTGAAGAAGCTAAAGAAGAGGAAGCTTGACCTTGCTTTGCCTTTGATCTTTTCTAGATAAAAATTAAAGGTGAATACAATGGAAAACCATAAAAATATTTTGGATTTTTGGTTTACAGAAAATGGCCCCGAAAATTGGTACAATGGTCCTGCTGAGATAGATCAGATGATTTGTCAAAGATTTATGAAATCTTGGAAGCTTGCTTTTGACGGCGGCCTGTCTGATTGGACTGAGACCGCTTTGGGGTGTCTGGCTTACTTGATTTTAACCGACCAATTTCCCCGAAATATGTTTCGCGATGATGCGCGTGCCTTTGCAACAGACCGTTTGGCGTGTTCTGCCGCGACAAATGCGATCGAAAAGGGTTTTGACTTGCAAGT
>Ga0316189_10002343_pt1 | contig 18695 bp, 17 predicted proteins | sample LowCovwburrow_MG_FD_204930 | JGI IMG/M metagenome (GOLD analysis project Ga0316189, IMG submission 204930) | Coastal sediment microbial communities from Maine, United States - Lowes Cove worm burrow | ecosystem: Environmental > Aquatic > Marine > Coastal > Sediment | place: USA: Maine...
AACGACGACGACATGTTGTCTTAACATAAGGATGGCGTTTCCTGCTTTTGCTTGTAATGGCAAAAGCAGGTCAGGCTTTCGGCAGTCGCTTCCCGATAGTCATCGGGAGAGCTTCAACAAATGCCTCAATCCTTAACGCGAGCAAAGAAATAATGAAGTAAAATGTAAACGCTATGACAAATAAAACGATTATACTCTTAACGATTTTTGATTTTGTTTCCACTTTTTTAATTTTAAACGGTTTCTTTCAGTATGAATATTTGGTTGAAACGGTTGCTGTAGCTGCTGTTTCTTCGGTATTCGTATTAGTTGTGTTGATAGCCACTCGTAATTGGAAAAGGGAACAAAAGGAAAATTTCGAATAGGTTTTCTATGATGAATAAAGTTATTCTAACTTCTATTTCAGTATGTCTTATAAGTGCTGGAATCGTATTCTTTATCTATGCGTCTAATAACCATTCAGAATGTGATGCGTCAACAAGGGTGACTTATGGAGATGATGGCTCAAAAACAACTACAGAAACTCATGTCTGTAACGAAAAATTCAATTTTTAAAAGCATAAAAAACGAGTTAAGGCAATATTATGACCACATAATTGCCAAAAGCTAAGAGCAAAACTATGATTGTAACACCATTAGATTCAGCAGTATTAGACTCTAAAGAGCAGTATGTGTTTTATCATAAAATGATAGACTTTTCTCTCAAAGAACTCATTGTCGCTGTGCAACAAAACCAATTACTCAACGCACAGGAAGTGCTCTTATTTAAACAGTATTGTGATTTGTTGTTGTATTCTATTGAAGCCATGCGAGTGAAATACATGTATGACGACGAAGAAAACATGAAAGTTGATTTAACCGATTCCGGATTTCCTAACTACTTGGAGTTTCGTTATTTGTTTAACGATTTAGAACTTCGAGAAGACTATCTAGGCAAACTCACAAATATTGATGTTTTAAAAGAAGAATTTCTAGATACGCTGTTACGAAAAAAGGAGCCTATAGCAAAACGAAAATTATTTCAAGCGGCTTCAATCGTGTATTACACATCGGCAAAAAAGGAATATATCTTTAATCGTTTTGTACAAGGTAAAATTATCGAAGCACCACAAGGATCTCCTGGAAAGTATCTAGTAAGCTGGAGTTTTTATGAAGTATCTCATAACCGACCATTTATATGTTACATGTATTTTGATTATGATGGTAGTGATCCCTTAAAAGAAAGAGAAGAGATTTATTATGCGCTTAAGACGGTTGCAGATAGAGAGATGAAGTTAGATATTATGGCTTATGGTATTGATAAACGCTTACCAAAAGTATTCCCAAAATTAATTAGACGTGTTGATTTAGGACCAATCCATAATGTGTTTGCTAAAGATGAAAACAAGTTGACACATGCTTTACTGCAGGGAATTGCGAGTAAAACCATTCCTTTAGAATCCTATGCCATTTCATTTAAAATTGATGAGGTAATTTCTAAAAGTGAATTTAAAGAAGGTAGTTTCTTTAGTAAGCAAACCTTTCAAAGGTGGGATGATACCTTTAGACAGCGTTATGTATTTGCGCCACATAGAATTATACAATTACTATACAATAAAACACCTGAAATTATGAATAAGTTAGCGAAAGCACCTATTCAGATTGCTGATATGAAAATGAAATAAGTACAAATTTGTAATAACAGTTTCATCGAATTTGTCATTCTGCGCTACGACGCAGAATCTAGTTTAAATGAAAAGGAATAATTATAAATATTATGTATAATTAATTTGGATTCTGCGTCGTAGCGCAGAATGACAGCAATTACTTATAACTTTTAATCAAAAAGAATGGAACACAACTCAACATTTCCTATAAAACAAAATGAACTCGATATGCTTCGTGATGAGGCAACGTCTTATATAAAAAGTATACAATGGGAACAAGGTCAACGTGCTAAGAATAAAGATAAAGATGCCAAAGACGAGTCTATATTATTGTATTTGTCGCGCGCCAAAGGAAATGGAGGAACCGATGTAACGTCGGTATCAAAAACGATTCTCGAACTTAAAAAGCGATTATTACCAGAATCGATTGCCATTCCTTTAAATCTAAACCACACCCTTTTTGCTGTTCAAGAAGGCATTACATTGGGTATCTGGATTAAAGACAGCTATTATGATGCTTCAGGATTATCGAACTTATCTGAAAACAAATCGGCTTTGGATAACTCAGGAAGGCGCGAATACGAAAGTAAAATGCAAACTGCAACAGCATTTATGTTGTTCGCCATGTCATATAAAATCTTACACGATTTAAAAACAGTAGCTTCAGATGATTTAAGCGTCATGAAGAATAAATTTGCAGGCATTCCAGAAGTCTCTTTAATGTCACCATTAAAGGGAATTTCTTGTGCATTGTTCTACTACGATAAATATTTAGGGCATCCAGAAATTATCAAGTCTGATAAAGATGTGATTGATTTTACAGTCGTGTATTTTGAAGCTTTGATTGACGAAATCCAAATGCGTAAAAGTAGTTTGGAGTATACCGAAACGGTTTCTGATAGAACCTACAAGTTAGAAAACTCTGAGTTTGCGGTTTCAGGTTGGGATAATGTATTTCAAGGCGCAGCGAAAAGTGTCGAGTTTAATAAAATTGAGTTTGAGCAAATTGTAGGTAACAGAGATGCAAAACATTTTGCGAGACGTTTAACCGAGCGTATGCTAAGCTATGATTTTGAAGCAAAAAAGAATCCGTTTCAGGAGCTAGGTGGTTTTATGCCAGTATTTATGGGCTACGGAATTCCAGGAACAGGAAAAAGTATGTTGATCGCAGCTATTGCAACCCGATTAAAAGAACATTGCGACAATTTAGATATTCCGTTTTTATTTCACCCAATGCCAGATACGTTGATTTCAACCTTTCAAGGTGGTTCAGCAGAAAAAATGGTCGATTGGATGAAACCAATGCAAGATCCTTCAAAACTAATCTTTGCGCCAATTGATGATGCCGAAAATAATTTGCAAGAGCGAACAGCTCAAGGTGTTTCCGCGGGTGTAAAAGAAGTCATAGGTGTGTTTTTAAGATATACCGAAGGTGCTTACGCGGTAAACTACGGAAATAGTTCAATTGGTTTATTTACCAATCTTCCCGAAATGTTAGATAAAGCAGTGATTTCACGTGTGCAAGGACGTTTTAAAATTGATGGTGCACGAACGGAACATGACTTTTTAGATCAAGATCATTTATGGTGGCGAAAACTGGATGATACCATGCCAGATTTTGTAAATATGCAAGGTCCTGAGAACTATAGTTATTTGCAAGATCAGGGTTTAGCAAAGAACATGGGTGAGATTTTTAAAGTTTCAGATAAACCAACAGAGGAGCGCGTTTTGGATGCTTATGATAAAATTGAAAAGCATTTTAAAACCAATCAACATTTGTTTTATGCGAATCTGTATCAAGAAATTCAGAAGATATTTCCGTTCTTCTCATCTCGTGATGTGCGAAATATTCAAAGTGCAGTATCCTTACGTTTAACCGATTTTGATTTGGAAGAAGACTGGTTTGAAAACCCAGAAATCTATTTCAAAAAAGATTACGACACGAAGTTTAATATGCTTCAGGAGTTAATGCGATCAAATATGAAAGGATTAGATTTTTCTGAAATTAGACGACAAGAAGTAGTACGTTATTTAGATAATGTAGCAACCATTGCAGATACCGACTTTAAACGTAAAGTAGATGCAAGAGTGAATCAATTAAATATTGATATGGAAGCTCGTGAACAGTTTGGACATAGAGATTAGATGCAGAATCTGAAAAACATAACAAAGACAACGCTCTCCAAAGAATGGGCAACATTAGATAGAATAGATTACGACTATCAATTTAAAAATGGTGAATGGAAACGTCTATCTAGGGAAACTTATAATAGAGGTAATGGTGCTGCTATTTTGTTGTACAATGCAGAAAAAGGAACAGTTATTTTAACCAAACAATTTAGAATGCCATCTTACGAGAATAATAAAAATGACGGTATGTCTATTGAAGTTTGCGCTGGAGCGATTGATAATACAGATAGCCCTTTCGAAACTATTATTAGAGAAACGGAAGAGGAAGTTGGATATAAAATTGACAGTGCAAAGCAAGTACTTACAGCTTATATGTCACCAGGAGCATTAACAGAAAAAATGTATTTGTTTACCGCTCAATATACAGATGACATGAAAATTAATGCTGGAGGAGGATTAGATGCTGAAGATGAAGACATAGAGGTTTTAGAAATTTCATTTACTGAAGCTATAGAAATGATAAAAGAAGGACGCATAATAGATGCAAAAACAGTTATGTTATTGCAATACGCACAAATTAATAAATTAATAAATTAGTAAAGTAGCAATGCTTTAATGTAACAATTTACCATAGTAACCATTTACTAATGGAGTAATGAAATTAAATAGTTTGTCATTCCGACAGAGCGCAGCGACGAGGAATCTCAAGCAAATATTATAAATCATAAGATTACCGCTGGAGTTTACCTTGAGCGAAGTCGAAAGACGTATTAAAATGCAAAAATTAAAAGCAGCAAATCTGTACAGAAGCGAACTCATTCCTATTAGCGGAAAATTAGTTGAGCGTTATAACAAGTGCCTAAAAAAATTAGGTTTTACTGAAACGAAACTTACTAATTTTCATATCGATGGTATCGGTTGGAGTCCAGAGGTTGCCGAAGAAAAAGACAACGAAAACTACTTATGTAACGGAGAATCAAATCCTCATGGCATTATAATTTCTCCATTGCAAAACAAGAAGCCTGTCTATTTACCATATCATACATTTGATAGGGATATGATGCGAGAAGTATTTAAAACTCATGGTGATAAAATTAATGATATTACGCGAGATTCGGCCATATGCATTGATTTTGATCAAAGTATAGATGCCTTTTACGAGCCATTAGATGTCTTAAAATATCAAACCATTACTATTAAATTTCATCTCATTGATAATCTTGATAATGTAAGAGAGGAACAATTACAGCTCATTGAAAAATTTAAGCACGCTAATAATTTTATTCATGAAGATATTCATGAAGAATTACTAGCATCTGCCAATAAATATGGTGATTTAAGAGAGCGTGATTTGTACCTCAGATCTATGAGTTTTGTAACCGATTCTTTTTACACAAAGTCTTTTGGAGGTGTTTATATATTGCGCGATTTTATTTCTCCAATTATTGTTTTTGAAGATATGAAATGGTACAAAGAGGCTATTAAAGATACCGTTCATGATGTGATTATTTTCCATATTTCACAACCAGAACTCTTAGAAAAACTCAGAGATCATATCATTATAACTTATGATTTGGAAGACATGGTAAAAACCAAACGTTATGAACGTATCAAAAAATTTGAATTTGCCCAATATTTAAAAGATACGCAACATCCTGTTAGAGAGATTCTTAATAATCCATTATTATTTAAAAGCTATTTAAACAAAGTCGATATTGATACGCGTAAAAAGGTGATGAGTGTAGAGCGTTATCTTGAAAAAATAGAGATTAGTAATCAATTTAAAATTTCAGATATCGTAGATGAAGGTTTATTTAAAGCCATGCATGAGCCGCATTCTAGCTTGCATCCCAAACATCAGGATTTAATTTGGAAGTTACTCGTTAACATTGCACCAAAGGATGTTTTGTATTTATATTGGTATGATAAACAAGAATTTTACAAACAATATGACACTTGGAATGACTCACTAAAAGATTGGGTGATTGATACAATTGGTAACAATATATAAGAAAATTAGACTAACTTAGTAGAACGTTCTGTCATTCTGCACTTGATGCAGAATCTACAAAGAAAAATGAAAGGAAATAATCATCAATATTATATTTATATCCTTTCAAATAAGAAAAATGGAACACTATATATTGGAGTTTCTAAAGATTTGGAAAGTAGAATATTTGAGCACAAGAATAAACAAGTTAAAGGTTTTACATCTAGATATGGTTTAGATAAACTTCTATATTTTGAACAATTTCAATTTATAGATGATGCTATAAAAAGAGAAAAACAATTGAAAAATTGGAGTAGACAATGGAAGATTGATTTAATCGAAAAAGATAATATAGAATGGAATGATTTATCTTTTGATTGGAAATATTAATGGATCCTGAATCAAGTTCAGGATGACACAAAATTAAAGTAAGAACCTGTTATTCCGCACTTGATGTGGAATCCAAATAAATTTAAGATTGATTCTGCGTCACAGCGGAATAACAAATAAACAAAACAACTATGGGACTAGAACTAATTATATTTATAGTAGCAGTACTCTTCGGAATTTTTCTGTATTGGAGAGAGTCTAATGGTAATGCTGTGTATCGTTTTGTCAATAAGATTGTCAATAGTAAAGCATTACAAATGTCACCTAAAAGCAAAAAGGGTTTCATCTATCAACAAGCATTTTTACCACGATTAATTTTTGTAGTCACGCTGGTTTTAGTCTCAGCATTAATTGTTGAATTTCTAACGCCTATCTCAGTATTTGGCAGCTACAACGGAATTTCAGCATTTTCATCATTTGCTGCAGGAACATTACTTGGTACCTATTTAGCGAATTTTGTATTGAAATCTAGTAAAGTCATCGAAGAACAAAGTGTATCTCTAGAAGGTAAATTTGATAATGTAGTGGAAAAAAGTAAAGATTTTATAGAAGATTTAAAAACTAGAGATGCCAAGGTTGTTGAAGAAGCTAAGGAAGAGATCAAAGTTGAGCCTAAACCAAAAACTGATGATAAATCAGCACGTGACCGTTTGAAAGATAAGGGTCTCATGTAAGAACTTGATTGTCATTCCACACTAGATGCGGAATCTAAATAAATTCAATATTGATTCTGTGTCTAAACGCAGAAAGACAAAACATAAAGAATGATTAAAGCATACTGGAACAAAGGAAAAAAACAAAAATTCATAACCATTTTTATAGGTTTAATTGTGCTTATCGCGCTATTTGTACTTCGTGATGATTACCAACCTGGATTATTGTTTATTCGAAAATATATTTTCATCATCATATTGAGTTTGATCGTATTATTTTTCGGTCTTAAAAAATTCAGGAATTCAGCAAGCACAGGAAAACGCTTAGGTGTTTTGGCACTTCTTATCATATTCTTCGGATTAATTTATGTCGCAGGCTGGCATTTAAAGTTGTACGATTATATGAAAACCTATAACGTTTTCAATGATTTAAATAAGGTCGAGATTAATGAGCTCCCGTTAACTCAAAACGAGCGTATCCAACCGTTGCGCAATGTTTTTTCTATGGCTAATGAAAGTGTAGGTGAAACTAAAGATGTGTCCCTTCCTCATCTGGTTAGAATTGGTACTGAGAATAAATGGACAATGGCAATTCAGCCAAGTGAGAATTACGTTATGCAGCAAATTAGCGATAATACGGAAGAAGTATTTGCTGTGAGCAGTACAACACCATTTCCAAGATTTTCTAATGAAAACCGCATTCCTGTGACTTTTTCAATTGGTGAGTCTTTAAAATTTAGCCGAAACACATACAATGCAGTTGTACAACGGTTTAATCCTTGGATGCTGTTTAATTACGAGCCAAGCGATACGTTTTACATGAAAAACGATTCAGATGATTGGGTGCAAGTGGTAAGTTTAATTAAATGGAAAGGCTTCTTTTTTCCATATCCAAGTTTTGGAGGTGTAATGGTCATAGAGAATGGCGAGCATGATTTTAACGATTACATGGAACGTATTACCATTGGTAAAGGAACATTTATAAGTCCAGATGAAATTAAAAATTATCCATTTTTGAATAAGCAAAACACCTTAGCAGAAAAGGTATCTCAGTTACAAGCCGAATCTCTAAAGTTTTTAGGCGGATTTACAGATCCATTACCTTGGAATATGGATTCAGCTGTTAAAATCCCAATGATGCCAAAAGATCAAAATCAACAGCCATATGTTACAGATTTTGATTTTGCAGGCAGTAATTCGGATGCCTACAGCGGATTGTATCATTGGTTCGGACTTGAGCCAGTAGGAGAGAAGCGTACGAGTTTAAGTTACAGTGTATTTATTCCTGCAGATGGTACAGATAAAATGTATTATTACGATCATGCAACTAAAAAAGAAGGTTATGCAGGTGTGTCTGCAATGCCATTAAAAGTGAAAGAATCACGAAAAGAATACGACTGGAATGCGAGCACACCTGTGGAGTTTAGACCTTACGTAAAAGAAATAGCAGGTAGAAAACGTATGTTTTTCCTCGGAACAATATCTTCCATAAGTGATACAGATGCAGAGCAATTTGATGGTTCTGCTACACCAGATTTAGTTTTGATTGATAGTGAATATCGTGATGTGATTTGGATTGATGTTAAGCATCCTAGCACCTGGGATGAAGCAGTTTATAATCAATTAGGAGAAGCTTGGAGAGCTAGTGAAGGGATTGGGTATTATTATGAAAAAGAAATTACAGATAAAGATTTGCAACAAGTGATTGATTCTTTGACGACAATTCCTAAGGTTGATGATAAAACTAAAGAGATAGAAGCATTGCAGCGTAAGTTGGATTCTCTAAAAGCTTTAGATGGAGGTCAGAACTAGTTAATCTTTCATTGAGAAAACGATCCAGAATTTAAAGAAAACATCAACATTCACGTAACAAACCGCTTGATTTTTAGACTTATAAGTAAAATCTATTATGGGTGGATATATGGGGATTGGTATGGCATCTTGGATATATAAACAAGGTCCAAGAAAAGCGTTTTCTAAAAGAAAACGAAGGCCAACATGTAACACACTCACAACTTATAATCGTCAATTTAAGCTTCAACCTTCAAAAGAAGCAAGTAATCTTTACATCGTTCTAAGCATCCTATTTATTGCATTAGTTGCTATCGGATTGTATTACAATACGTCTGTATTTACCCAACACAATGCTACTATATATGCTCAAAAACAAGAGCTAATAGAACAATCTAATAATGAGGCATTTCAATTTTTACTGAAGTCCGGTATTAGTAGATTAGAAAATAATAATATAATTGGCGCTTATTCCGAATTCAAATTAGCACATAATATTTATCCTTATCATGATAAATTAAATCAGATACTGATTGAAACTTTGATCGGATTATGTGAAGATGAAAATAAGTATTATGATGATTTAGATGTTATTTTACACAGTTCATTATAATGTTAAATGTGTTCACGTGCTCTAATAAAATCAGTAATGAGATTTGTAATGAGTTTTCCAACTTGAGTTTCGGTATCTGGAGTAGGAGCTGCCTCACAAATATGTAGGTATATTGCGTTTTCATGATGTGCAAAATAATTAACAAATTGCCTCGCTTGATTTACTGAAAATCCACTAGGAGTCATCGCACTGCTTGGTATGTTTTGGATGGCATCACAATCGATTTCTATACCGAATCTTTTAGAAGATATGTGATTCAAAGCCATATCCATTTCAGAATTAAAATTAGTGTCTTGCCTAACCATAATACTCTCAAATGTACTGTATTGAATAGCTTTTAGCTTTTTTAAGGTTTTAAAAATTTGATCTGATGTATAATTTTCGTGTAAGCCAAAAATAAAGTAGTTTTTAAGGAAGCCTTCAGCAAATGCATAACTAAAGCCATTACCACTATGTCTCCCTTCTTCGGCTCTAAAATCGTGATGAGCATCAAAATTAATAGTATTTATAGGCTTTTTAAGTGCTAATGATGTGCCTTTAATAATTCCGTAGGCATTGTTATGACCACCTCCTATAACAATTGGTATTTTTCCTGCCTGTACTATTTGAGACACTAAAAAGGAAACCGATTGGTCTATAATTTCAACTTTTTTTCTAGCTGCTATAATGTGTTTTTTCTTGCTTTGACTTAGATTTTTAATCTCATTTTGTAATTCCGGGAACTCTAAATGACCTAAAACCAATACCTTTTTAGGATGCGTATGGGCATTACTTTGTGTATTTAACAAAACTTTTATTGCAGCGTCCCAGGCGTTGCAAGTTCCTGTTTTTCCGTAGTTTGCGAATACTCCTACATCTTCTTTGATTCCGAAAATAACATAGGTAACGTCCAATTTTATCAGTTGTTCGTATATATTGGTGAAGTTGGAAAGTAACAAGATGTGTTCTCCAAATTTGGTCTCTTTAGGACGTTTCTTCAGAATTGTTTTTAATTCTGAAATTGTAAAAGGTTTTAAATGTTCCATTCAATAAATTGATTACTTTGGCGTTTTTAAAAGTACAGTTTTTTATTTTCGACTTCTAGTAAAATTAAAAGAATTAACAACAATTAATAGCAAACTAAATTAACAAAAAAGTAATTTATGGAAAATTCAAATAACAAGGGAATAGGTTTAAAAATAGCTTTAGGAATATTATTAGCTTTATTTTTAGGTACAGGATTTTACACCTCAAAACTTTACAAAGAGAAAAAGGAAAATGAAGCATCTCTAACTCGAGAAAAAGAGCAAGTGATGGCAGATTTGAGCACTATGGCAAAACAATATGATATTGCTATTAGTGAAAATGATGTTGCTAACGAAAATTTATTAGGCGCTAGAGAGCGTATTCAAGGACTGATGGATTCTTTAAAGATTTCTCAAAATAGTGTAAACAGCTTGTGGAGATATAAAAAGAAGTTCATGGCTTTACAAGAGGAAATGGATGTATTGATGATACAAAACGATGAACTTAAAGTTGAAAATTCATTGTTGGCAACAACTTTAGACAGCACAAATGTGCAATTGGCTGAACGCACTGCATTTACAGATTCGTTATTAGTACAAAACACAGAATTAGCTACAGTTGTAGAGAATGCTGCTGTACTTCAAACTACAGGTCTTAAAGGTTTTGGTGTCATTGAACGTAGCTCAGGAAAACTTATTCCTACTGAAAGAGCAGGACGTAGTGATAAAATTAGAGTGTGTTACACAGTGGCTAAAAACGCTTTGGTTGGAGCAGGAGATAAAGAACTTTACGTTCAGGTTTTAGATCCTAAAAACAACGTATTAGGAGCTAATGAGCAAATTGAATTTTCTGATACTGTACTTAACTATAGTTTGATTAGTAAATTTAATTATGAAAACAGAAACTTGAATATTTGTGAGTTTGTAACTCCAAATGATGACTTTGAAAAAGGACGTTATGTCGTAAATGTTTTTAACAACAAAGACTTAATTTCATCAACAGAATTTACATTGAAATAATAACGTCATATACGTTAGATAAAAATCCGAAAGTTCATTGAGCTTTCGGATTTTTTTATTTTATATACTGATTTCTGTTTAGAGTTGTTATTCAGAAATTTTATGGATACATGCTTCTCTTATCGTCCATAAGTCTTCAAAACTTATAAAAAGTTGCTCACGTTCAATCCAAGATTTTAAATACGATTTATGTAGCGCTAATTTATAATCACCTATTTGTTTCGGAAGGATGGTTTCTTCGTGCAAAAGCGTTTCAGAAAAAGGCGAGTGGTTTTGTTTATTGAAGGTAATGTCTAGTATGACCTCATTCTGTTTTAAATAGCAATGGGCTTCAGGAATATACGTTAAATGATGTTCTGATAAAATGGACTTAATCTTAGGAGTATTATCAACATTCATTTTAAAGATGCCTATGAAGAGCTTTAAATCTTCCACATTATTTTCAATGGCAATAGCTTTTAAAAAGGCATGTTTTGTTGAGCAGGTGCCTTTATTTTCATTGATGACTAAGGTATAATCACTTCGGTCGCTATTTCTGCCGTAAGATAATTGCTTGATGTAATTAAAAACAGCTTCAAAGTCTTTAAGACCTATTGCGATGCATTGTTTTGAAAGTGGTTGGATGAGTGATAATTTAAAATTTCTGTCCATTGATAATCACAGTATCAATTAGGTTATCGCCAAAAGCATAAGGCAAGTGATGATAATTTGGAATGGCTTTAGTGATAATCACATTTGCTTTTTTTCCTCTGCAAATGCTACCGTAGCGATTAGAAATTCCCATGGCGTAAGCGCCATTAATAGTTGCCGCATTAATGGCTTCTTCCGGAGTAAGTTTCATTTTAATACAAGCAGACGAGACTACAAAATTCATATTTCCGCTAGGTGTAGAACCTGGATTATAATCAGTTGCTAGAGCAAGTGGTAAACCTGCATCAATTATATCACGACCTGGTGTATAGGGAATAGTCAAAAAATAGGAGCAAGAAGGCAGTGCAACAGGCATGGTTTTAGAGTGTTGTAAAGCATAAATATCTTCTGGCTTCATTTCTTCAAGGTGGTCTACAGACAAGGCATTATATTTGACACCAAGCGCAACACCTCCAAAAGCATTAAATTGATTGACATGTATTTTAGGGATGAGTCCATGTGCTTGCCCAGCTTTTAAAACACGCTCTGTATCTTCTAAATCAAAATAGCCTTTTTCGCAAAACACATCGATGTATTCCGCAAGGTTTTCTTTGGCTACCTTGGGAATCATGTCATTAACCACTAAATCAATGAAGGCTTTTTTATTGTTTTTATACTCTTTTGGAATGGCATGTGCAGCTAATAAGGTAGGTTTGATTTGTATCGGAAAATCACGTTTTAAGCGTTTTATAACACGAAGCATTTTTAATTCGGCTTCAACTGTTAATCCATAACCAGACTTAATTTCTACAGCTCCAGTACCTAGTTTTATAATTTCGGTTAAACGTTTAGAAGCCTGATTATAAAGATCGTCTTCTGAGGTGTTTTGTAGTTTTTCGGCAGAATTTAAAATTCCGCCTCCACGATTTGCTATATCTTCATAAGATAAACCATTAATTCTATCTACAAACTCTTGTGTTCGGTCTCCTGCATACACAATATGTGTATGAGAATCACACCATGTCGGTAGTACTATTTTTCCAGTGGCATCAATGATGTCATCCACACCAAGATCAATCAAATCATCCATACTACCATACTCAACAATAGTATCATGCTCAATTAAAACATAAGCGTTTTTGAGTGTTGGTAAGATTTTCATATCACTGCCTTTTACAATAGTGACATTGGTTTCTCTTACTTGCAGTAGTTCTTTGATGTTGGTGATGAGTAGTGACATAGTAATGATCTCGAATATAAATTTAAAAATTAATTTATAACAATAGTAGGCTATAACGTTCTATTTTTTGATAAACTTAAATACGGTATTGGTATCATTAAATTTCAGAAAATAGATACCACTTTCAAATTTTGAAACATCTATTGATTCATAGGGTTGAATTTGCTGAGATTTTATGGTTTTTCCAAGACTATCTATTACAGATATTTCTACAGAAGTTGTTAATCCTGTAAAGTATAATGTATCATCGGTTGGATTTGGGAACATAGTAATGTTTGAATTTTCAACATCAGAAACTGATAGTACAATCTTTTGATTTTTAAACATATTTACCCTGTCATCGTTATATGAAATAGTTGAGATATCTAAATCGCCATCATTTTCAAAGTCTGCAAACGTGATCGTATAGGCTTGACTTTGTGTCGCATCGATTATTTGTTCTGGACCAAATCCTCCTATACCGTCACTTTTAAACCAAACGATATCATTTCCAGCTCCAGAAGAAGCACTAGTAAGCACAAAATCATTTAAATTATCATTATCTAAATCTCTTAAGTCTAGGCAAGCAGGATTGACAATACTTGTACTAATTACTGTTTCTACGTATGTTGCAGTTCCGGGAGAAACTTCTGTTCGTTTGAACCAAGAGGCATCTCCTGTGATATCAGTGACTAATATATCTAAACTAGAATCGTTATCAACATCTTCTGCCATGACGCTAAAAATATAATCTTTAGAATTTAATGAAACAATATTCGTATCTGCTGTGAAACTGCCGTTTCCGTCGTTATAAAAGACTTCAATTCTGCAGTCGTTTGGCACTCCAAAAGCAATGGCATTTCCAATAACACAATCAATATCACCATCAAAGTCAATGTCTTTCATGGCAAAAGCACCAGGATTAATTATTGTATTATCAATGGTTATTTTCGTTCCGAAATTTCCAAAACCATCATTTGCAAACCAAACAACTTCATTTCCGTTGTACGCTGCAACAGCAACATCTAAGGTTGCATCACTATCAATGTTTCTTATATGTATTTGACCTGGACCATTTACTGTGGATGAAATAATTTGTTCTGTACTAAAATTTCCAAGTCCATCATTGGCAAACCACACTAGTGTTCCGTCAGCAGATGACGTTGAAACAACATCGTTAAAGCCATCATTATTGAGGTCTGCAATGGCAACACCACCTGCACTATTCAACAATCCGATGGGCATTGTTTGTAAGTCAAAATTCCCAGTACCATCATTCTTTAACCAATACACAGTTCCTCCAATAGTCGTGCTTACGACAATATCAGAAAAGTTGTCATCATCAATTAATCCTGATGCTATGTTGTAAGGCGCATTTCCGCCAGGTAGCGGCAGAGCAATGGATTGTGTTTTATTAAAAGTCGTTTGAGCAAATACATTAACTATTCCGAAGAATAAAATAACAAAGCAATATAGAAAGTGACGCATGTGTATAGGTAACGGTTTAAAACAAAATAAGCAAGTAAATAATAATTCACTTGCTTGTTCTGCGATAAGAATGAATTTTTATTGTTTAATAAACTTATAAGTTGAATTATAATTTTTTAATTTAATGAAGTATAATCCTGAATTCAATTTTGAAATATCTAAACTTCCATCTTGAGCTATTGAAGCTTCAAGTACTGATTTTCCAACAACATCATAAACCGAAAGGTTTAAAGTTTCTGAAGTTAAACCTCTAAAGTTTAAAACGTCTTGAGCCGGATTAGGGTAGATGTTTAAGGATTGTAGATCAATGTCACTAATTCCTAAAACAATTAAGTTATTAGAAAAGTAATTTAGATCGTCTTGATTGTATGCGCAACTAGCAATGTCTAAATCACCATCACCATCATAATCTTCTACGTTATAAACAAACGCCTGACTAGAGGTTGCATCAATAACTTGTTCACTACCATAAGTGCCACCATTGTTTTTAAACCATACGAGATCGTTTCCAGCACCATTAGTTCCGCTACTTAAAACAATATCTTTAAGATTATCTCCATCTAAATCTTTATGTTGAGCAACAGAAGGATTAGCAATAGTTGTTGTAAAAACAGTTTCTGTAAATCCTGAACCATTATCTTCATACCAATATAAGTTACCTATTGGACCTCCTCCAAATGAAACTTCAGTAGCAAGTATGTCTAAGTCTGCATCACCATCAAGATCTTCAAAAGTTGCGTTAAAAAGGCCTGTCTTTCCTGTAGCAACAGATGTTACATCCTTTGTAAACGAAACTGTACCACTAGGAACTAAATTATTTCTAAAAATTTCAATAACATCATTACCATCGTATACCGCTGTAGCAACTAAAGCATCTAAATCACCATCACCATCAATATCTTTCATATTAATAGCTCCTGGAGCTGCTAATGTATTATCTATAGGGTTAGCTGAACCAAAGGTTCCCGTGCCATTATTAGAAAACCATACCACCTCACCATTATCATAAGATGTTACTGCGACGTCTGGAACTGCATCACCGTCTATATCTCCTACAAACAAACCACTTGCACCATTTACGGTTGCGATAATTTGTTCAGCTCCAAAGTTTCCGTTTCCATCATTAGCGTACCAAGCTACGAAATCTGAAACATAAGAAGTTACTAATATGTCAAGGAATGTATCATTATTTAAATCCACTAATTTCAATCCTCCAATACCATTGATAGTTGTGGTAATTTCAGTTTGTATTTCAAAAGTTGCATCACCATTGTTTTGATACCAAACAAGTGTATTACCAAAATAAGTACCAACAATTATATCTAAAGATGAATCATTATTAATAAGACCAGTGGCTATAGCGTATGGAGCGTCTCCAGTATTTGAGTCAATAGCTACTTTTGGTTCAAAAGTAGTTTGGGCATAAGAGAATGTAATGGCTCCAAGTAATGTAAGTAAGCTAAGTAATTTTAGTTTCATAAGTATTTTATTTTAAGTGCGAATATAAGTAATAATTTGATTGATTGTGCGTTTTGTCGATGTTTTTTGCGTTTGGTCGTTATTTTAATTCTCCTACCATATTCTCAGGTTTTACCCATTCATCATAATCCTCGGCAGTAACATAACCCAAATTAATAGCTTCTTCTTTTAACGTTGTTCCGTTTTTATGTGCTGTATTTGCAATTTCAGCAGCTTTATAGTAACCAATTTTAGTATTTAGAGCTGTGACTAACATCAAGGAGTTATTAAGTAATTGTTTGATGACTTCATGATTTGGCTCAATACCAGAAGCACAATGTTCTTCAAAACTCATACAGGCATCACCAATTAACTGTGCTGATTGTAATACGTTTGCAGCCATCATAGGCTTGAATACATTAAGCTCATAATGACCTTGAGTACCACCAACAGTTACCGCAACATCGTTACCCATAACCTGAGCGCAAACCATTGTTAATGCCTCACATTGGGTAGGATTTACTTTTCCTGGCATGATTGAACTTCCTGGTTCATTAGCTGGTATAATAATTTCTCCAATACCACTTCGAGGACCAGAAGCCATCATACGAATATCATTAGCAATTTTATTTAAAGAAACTGCGAGTTGTTTTAAAGCGCCATGTGTTTCCACTAAAGCATCGTGAGCAGCAAGAGCTTCAAATTTATTGTCTGCCGAAACAAATGGTAATCCAGTAAACTTGGCAATGTATTGCGCAACAAGTTCGCTGTATCCTTTTGGTGTGTTTAGTCCTGTACCTACAGCAGTTCCTCCAAGTGCTAATTCAGAAAGATGCGGAAGTGTATTATTAAGAGCTTTCAATCCATGATCTAATTGTGATACATATCCCGAAAATTCTTGACCGAGTGTTAGAGGAGTGGCATCCATTAAATGCGTACGACCAATTTTTACCACATTTTTAAAGGCCATAGATTTTTTATGAAGTGTATCTCGTAAGTGTGTCACTCCTGTAATTGTAGTCTCTACAACTTTTTTATAAATTGCAATATGCATTCCTGTCGGAAAGGTATCGTTAGAGGATTGTGATTTATTGACATCATCATTTGGCTGAATCGTTTTCTCTCCAACACCAATAAATCTACCTGCAATTTGATGTGCTCTATTGGCAATGACTTCATTCACATTCATGTTACTTTGAGTTCCCGAACCTGTTTGCCAAATCACCAAAGGAAACTGATCATCATGTTTACCTTCAAGGATTTCCTCACAGACTTGAGCAATCAGGTCACGCTTGTAGTCATCTAAAACACCTAATTCTGCATTAGTGTATGCGGCAGCTTTTTTAAGATAAGCAAAGCCATATACAATTTCTAAAGGCATTGATGCCGTAGCACCAATTTTAAAGTTATTACGAGAGCGTTCAGTTTGTGCTCCCCAAAGTTTATCGGCAGGCACATTTACGTTACCCATCGTGTCTTTTTCTATTCTAAACTCCATAATTAGTTGTGTTTTTATCTTAGTACAAAGTTATGAACTTTGATTGTTTTTTGTGAGAAAAGTTATCGCTAAGTTTTTAACTTTTATTGAGATGTGATAATCAAATGAGGGCTAAACGGACTGATTCTGAAATATCGTTCACAACCTGTTAATAAATCTCATATTTCCTATTGCAAAACAAAACAGTTTATTATATCTTTGCAGTAACAAAAAAAAACCACATGTTTGAATTTGACCAATATTTAGGATTTTTAGCTTTTTTAACCATTTTAACGATTGGGTTCTGGTTAATGATTTTTTTATTGACTTTCGTAATCCCTTATTGGATTGGTGGTTCACTGATTGAGCGTTTAAAAGAAATCAAAGAAGAAAAGAAAGCGAAGCGTGAAGCTTCTACTCATTAATACGAGTTTATAATATAAGTAAAAAGGAAACCAAATTGGTTTCCTTTTTTTATACTTATTTTTTTCTATTTACAAGTCTCCTTGAATTCTAGAGTAGGAGTGACGGTTTCGTTGAATTTATAACTTTTGAATTCTGTTTTTTATCATATAGAAATGATCTTAAGGGAACCTTGTTTTAGTCATAAGTGTAAGTTCTGCAAACCTTAGATTCAATTCTATCCTTCGAAATCAAAATTATCACCACCACCAGATCCTCCTCGTTCTCGTTGTTCACGCTTCTGCTGATTAAAACGATACGTAAACGTTAAATTAAAGCTTCGTTGTCGCCATTGAAATTCGCTTTCATTGATAAATGTATCTGTTGTAGCAGTCGATTGACGTTTTCTAGAATTAAACACATCACTAATGTTGACAGCTAAAGATGCTCTATTTTTTATAAGGTCTTTACTAAAGGCTAAATCGGTCGTAAAAATTCCTTTATTCTTGTTTTGTGCATCTTCTCGCGGTCCACGATAAAAAATCCGTGTTTGCCAATCAATGTCTCCTGGTAAGGTGTATTTGTTATTAATTCTGGCAAACCAGCTAAAGTTTTCTGCTCCAAAATCTGTACCTTCAAAAAAGCCCTCTGTAACGGACTTAAATAAGTTTAAATTCGCATTTAAATTCCACTTCTTTGATGGTCTATAGGTTAAGGTAAATTCAAATCCGTAACGATCATTTGTTGCTAAATTGATTGGTGTACGTTGAATGATAGGAACTTC
>Ga0316189_10002344_pt1 | contig 18693 bp, 18 predicted proteins | sample LowCovwburrow_MG_FD_204930 | JGI IMG/M metagenome (GOLD analysis project Ga0316189, IMG submission 204930) | Coastal sediment microbial communities from Maine, United States - Lowes Cove worm burrow | ecosystem: Environmental > Aquatic > Marine > Coastal > Sediment | place: USA: Maine...
TACAACTCAATTTGTTCAACTCTTCGACGGGGGGTGGTTTTGAGAACATGGGAAAATCTCCTTAATTTGAACAAAAACAACCCTTTTTTGGCTATCTCATCTTTAGTCGGATGTCAGTAATTAAAAATTATGTTCTATAATGATTTATATCAATTTTTTGATGTGAATCGCAGATTACATTTACAACAATTATTAGACCTGAATTATTATGAAATCATATACTATAGTCTCAATCCTTTTGATAGTGTCTTGTGGCGGTCCCACCTTTAAAGAGGAAGGAAAACAAACTAGTCAAGAACTGGCACAAACCAGTTCTGCTCAAGGCTATCAACAGGTAACTATTGAAGAAGTAATCCAAGTCACTGGATATACCTACTTGAAAGTAAAAGAGAACGATCAGTCTAAGTGGTTGTCTGTTCCTACTATGGAAGCAAACGTAGGTGAGCAATACTTCTATACGGGAGGGATGGTAATGAAAGGATTTGAAAGTAAATCATTGAACAGGACATTTGAAAGTATCTTGTTTCTTCAAGAAGTAACAAAGAACCCTAACAAAAAAGAAGTGGCCAGCATTAGTTCTGTCGAGCCCGCTCAAATTAAAGCAGAAGACATTCAAGTTGCACCAATACGGGGCGGTATAACGATAAGTGAGTTGATGAGGAATAAACAAAAATATGATAAAAAGGAAGTTGTGATAAGCGGAATCGTGGTGAAGTATAACGAGGCTATCATGAAGACCAATTGGATTCATATTCAAGATGGATCAGGTGAAAATGAAATCCTCGATCTTACCGTTACATCAAGCACAAGGGTTCGTGTCGGAGAAACTATTGTTGTAAAGGGAGTAGTTATTTTGGATAAAGATTTTGGCGCTGGTTATAAATATGATGTGATTATCGAAAACGCCACTTTGTCTATAGTCAAGAAAGGTTAATCCCCACTTGGAGTAGGTTGTAGCTACGGAGCTAGTACGAGCCTGCCTTAGGCAGACAGGCTTGGAGCTTGGGCTTCAAAGAAATCAGAATCGGTTGTTAATTGGGATTTGCTGGGTGGAAAAAGAAAAATTTTAGTGCGACTTGGAAGAAGCCTTCATTTTTTGGCAAAATGAATACTCGATAAGGAAAAATGTGGGCTCAGGGGGTAAAAATGGAAATCCAGCCACTCCTCCTCTAAACCAAACTACTGTCCGTACAAAGTACTCTGATCAACGGGATGCCGAAAGAACGCACGACCTAGCCAATAAATTAGGCTGTAGGTGCAGCAATATGTGATTGACACCAAGATTAATAGCCATGGGGGTCAGAGCCGCTTTGGTTGCCTCCTGGTTAGTACTTGCCAGAAAACAGGGAAAAAACCCAATGAAAAAAAGCTACCTCCGAATGTTTGTTTTATGTCTCATGCTTTCAAATGCTTCGGTGGCTCAGGAGAGTAGTAGTCAAAAGAAATTTCCATTTGACATTGAAACGCAGTTAAATATTGGAGTGGGTGCCCCGTATATTTTCAATGGAATGGCTTCAGGCACTATACGTGTTCGCAATTTTCCGTGGTCTCCGCTCCTAATTGCAGGAACACGTGCTCTTCATTATGGCTACCAGTACAACCTGGGTTTTGGTGTTAGGTATACCACTTCACCCACTACATACTTTGACGTCTCCTACGCCACCGTAGAAGCTTCGTCAGGCATTAGGTGGGCAGATACAGGTCCAACTGTACACTTCTGGGCTAGCACATTGATATCCGTTAGGCACTCGAGGATCTTTGCTGAGGGGAAAAGGCTCGGATGGTTTGGTGAAGTGTATGGGGAATTAGGTAGATCTGTCAGTATCCCTAACATAGAAAGTCGAATAGACGGACCGAACCACTTCGGGGTGTCGCTGGGCTTTATTTGGGTTCCTTTTTAAGTGTGCATCTACGTAAAAATTCAAGCCCTTTCCAACACCGTCTGAATCAACCCTTCCATCGCTTCGTCATGATTTTCGATGAACTCCTTTTTCTCACGATTGGCAAGAACCAGACAGCAGGTGCAGCAATGATGGCCGAGCATTTTCCCCAAACCATACAAGGCAGAAGTTTCCATTTCAAAATTTATGATACGATGATCTCCACTAGCGAAGGTTTGTAAAGACTCATTCATTGTCTCGTTGCTTAGCGGAAGTCCGAGCCGCCGACCTTGTGGCCCATAGAACCCTGTAGCAGTTGCCGTGATCCCTTTCTTCATGTCGTGTCCGATTTGCTCCATCAACTTGGGAGAACCCTTGACCAGGTAGGGGGTCGCTAAATCGGGGTTCCACTTAAGGTGTGCGATAATCTCATTTCTCAACGCTGCCTCTTCTGAGTCAAATTCATAGTTGTAGTAGTAGATCAGTCCGTCGAGGCCCAGGCCAAATTGGGAAACAATGTATGCACCTGCAGGGATATCCGCTTGCAAAGATCCTGAGGTTCCAACCCGAATCAAGTTCAGTGAACGATGATCTGCTTTGAACCGCCTGTTTTCCAGATCAATGTTCGCTACTGCATGCAATTCGTTCAGCACAATGTCGATGTTGTCAGTCCCAATACCTGTCGATAAAGCGGTGATTGACTTGCCCTTGTAAACCCCTGTATGTGTTACAAACTCACGATTCTGAATTTTGTGATCCACACGATCAAAAAACTTGCTAATCGCTGCGACACGTCCTTGATCACCAACCAAAATGACGGTGTCAGCAACATGCTCTTCTCGCAATTTTAGATGATAAACACTTCCATCTGGGTTTAGTATGAGCTCCGAGTCCTGTAGAATTTCCTTTTCCATTTTGGGTCTTGATCCATTAATATTAGCTAGTTTGATCCTAATTTAACGCGAGTTCGGGAGAAGAAAAGTCAATTTTTGATCAAAATGATAGCTTTTAGTCTCCTCTAGGGAGGAGGAAGAGGTGGGTCAAAAAAAAATGTCTTTTTGATCAAAGAAAGAAAGCGCCATTTGGCAATAACCCACCCCAACCCCTCCATGGAGGGGAATAATGATGTTTTCTTATTGATCTTGGATCGTACTCACGTTAATTTACCGATTGTTCATTAAATCTAACAAGGCCTATGAGCTTCCATATTGGTGCTAAGAAAGGAGAAATTGCAGAAACCGTTTTACTGCCTGGTGATCCGCTTCGCGCAAAATTTATTGCAGATAATTTTCTTGATGAGGTCATGTGCTACACCAATGTCAGGAACATGTCGGGCTACACGGGACTATACAAAGGCAAAAAAGTCTCTATTCAGGGGGCTGGTATGGGCATTCCATCTACCGCGATTTACACGAATGAATTGATTGATGAATATGGAGCTAAGACGCTAATAAGAATTGGTACGTGCGGTTGCCTCAAAAAGGAGATGGTATTAGGAGAGGTAATCCTGGCGAGCAGTGCGAACACAGATTCGAGTGTGAACAGACTCAGGTTCGGAGGAATGGACTTTGCGCCTACGGCCAGTTTTGAATTGCTGGACAAGGCCTATCACAAGGCACAGGAATTGTCCATAGACACGATTGTTGCCCCTGTTTTTAGTACAGATTCTTTCTATGATGATACACCAGACAGGTATAAAATCTGGGCGGATCACGGTGTGCTGGGGGTTGAAATGGAGTCCACCATTTTGTACACATTGGCGGTCAAAAAGAATGTAAGAGCATTAAGTATTTTGACGGTCAGTGATAACCTGATTACTGGTGAAGTCGCTTCGACAGAAGATAGGCAAAACAAAATTTCGGATATGGCGAGAATCGCCCTCGAGATAACCCTCGACTCAGAATAATTTCGCGATTTCTTCGGCTAGTAGGTCCGCCGCATCTGGATTTCTTCTAAACCACATTTCTGGCTCGATAATTTCCAATTCCATGATAGCGGGAACCCCATTAAGGTCATTGGCCATATCAACTCGTGCATACAGAGGCTGCGTTTCGCAGGCATTTACCGTCTTGATCGCCAATTCGATTTCTTCATCGGTGGGTTGATAATCTTCCACTGAACCTCCAAAATCATCCTGCACACGGAAATCGCCCGGCTTGGCTTTTTTTATAACCGCATGAGTGAAGGTGCCTCCGATCATCATCAGCGATATTTCTCCTCTTTCTAATATGCTATCCTGAAATGGTTGTAGCAGCATTGCTTCTTCAGCAATGAGTTCTGAAAAAGTAACTTCATGAGCTGCGAGGGTCTCCTCAGAAAGTTTGAAGGTGTTTTTGGCTGAAGCAGAAATGGCAGGTTTGAGCACGGTGTTTTTCCAACCTAGCTCTTCATGAATTTGTGTTAATGTCCTTGAATCTTTCGGCTGGACAAAATAGGTCTCCACGATGTGGACACCCTCCTGCTTGAGATCATTCATGTAATGTTTATCGAGATTCCATGAGACCAAATCATACGAATTGATGAGCTTGGTTTTAAAGGCAACATCCATCAGCCAATCGGCAAATTCATCAAATTTTTCCGCATAGTCCCAGGTAGTTCTAAACAGAATGTATTTTGTGGACTTCCAGTCAAAGTTGGGATCCGACCAGGCTACTTTTTTTACCGACACCCCCCTTTTTATTAGGCCAGTGAGAACCAACTGATCTTCAAATAGCACATTGGTCGTGTACTCGTTGGACTCCGTGGGGTTAACAAATCGCTCATCAGTAAGAATAACTACGTCAAGCATCTCCTATCTGTGATCTAAGAATTTCTAGTCCTTCTGCGAAGGAATGAGGCTCATAGCCAAGCTGCCGTCTTGCCTTATCCAAAATAAAGCCTGTTCGCTGCGGTCTCTTGGCCAGCTGGCTAAAGACTGAGCCATCAACTTCCTGAATTAAGGATGGGTTTAGCTTGAAAAATGCTGCAGTCTGAATGGCCATATCGTATGGCGTAAGTGTGTCTTTTCCCGAGATGTGAAAAATTCCTGTTGCTTTTTTTTCAATCACCAAGGCGCAACCTTTCGCTAAATCTTCAGCAAGGGTCGGGGTTCGCCATTGATCATTTACCACGCTAATTTGTTTGCCTTCTTCAAGATTTTGCTTGGCCCACAAAATAATGTTGGATCGATTCATATCTTGAGCAATTCCATAGACAAGCATTGTCCTGACGATGGCCCATTTAATGTACGTGTTCTTAAAAAGCTCCTCTGAGGCTAGTTTGCTCTTCGCATAATGACTTTGTGGATTGGTCCAATCATCTTCTTCGTAAGGGCCATTTTCCCCGTCGAAAATGAAATCGGTCGATAAGTGAATGAGTTTACTCCCGTACGTTTCGCATGCCTTAATGAGGTACTCAACAGCCTTGACATTTAGATCCCAGCACGCCTCTTTTTCCATTTCGCAAGCATCAACGTTGGTCATAGCTGCCGCGTTAATGACAACGTCCGGCATAGACATTCCGATCACTGAGTTCACGTCTGCCTTCGAGGTAATATCTAAGGTAAGGTATTTGTAAGAGCCGTCTTGATTTCTATTTGCTTCTTTTCCAGTGGCAATCACCTGCATCTTGGGGTCGACTTCATAGTATTCGATCAACTTTTGCCCAAGCAATCCATTTGCGCCGGTTATCAGAATCTTCATTTTGAATCTGGGTAGATGTATCCGTACTCTTTGGTGATCTTCTTTTTCTTCACCGTTTCAACTTCCATGGTCATGTGAATCGTCTCTGTCGGTCGATCTCCAGAGAGAACCTCAACTGTAGCGATTTTGTCTATCACGTCCAAACCCTCTACTACTCGCCCGAAAACGGTGTATTGATCATCCAGGTGTGGCGTTCCACCTACAGTTGTATATGCTTCAAGTCGTGCCTGATCAAATTCCTTGTCAAGTTCAACTTCCATCACTTGTTCACATTCATTCTTATACTCTAGCATCAGGTCATTTATTTTATCAAATTCACGAGCTCTCTGTAGTGCTACAAATTGATCGTATAGTTCTTTATACTCATCCCTCTGAATCATCCCCTGAATTGCCTGAGTGAGCTTACCTTGATCAACAGTTAGCTCTTCTTCTGTATAAACTTTGCCATGGACAATATAGAATTGAGAGGAGGATGACATGCGTTCTGGATTTACCTGGTCACCTTGACGAGCGGCAGCTAATTCACCTTTTCTGTGGAAAAGACCATCAACTATTTCAGCTGGAACCCGCGCCTCTTTTGGCTCCTGAGTCCCCTCTTTTTCATAGACATTTCCCCCTTGAATCATAAACTCATTGATTACCCTGTGAAAAATGGTACTGTCAAATCGCCCGGAACGAGCGAGATCAAGAAAATTTTGCTTGTGCAACGGTGTCTCGTCATAGAGGAGCACCTTCATGTCGCCGTAGGAAGTTTTTATCGTTACGAGATAGTCCTTGTTTTTGTCCCCGCAGGCGGTGAGGAATAGAAGATTAGCCAGTATAAAAAGAAATGATTTCATGTTTTTCATTTTAAATAAAGTCGCAAGTTAAATAGCAGATTTGATATCATCCAGAACTTTTTTCCCTCCACTTTCAAGTATTTCCTCTGCCAGTGAAATTCCAAGCTCATCTCCTGTCCCGTACATGGTTCGTTTTATTAATTGTTTTCCATCAAGACTTGCGATCCCACCAGTAAGCTCTACTTGTCCATCTTGCTCCATTTGTGCCATTCCAAAAACAGGAATGCTGCATCCACCATCCATTCTTTTAAGAAAGGCCCGCTCGATAGAAATAAGTGTTTCTGATACGCGATGGTTAGTAAGACTTTTGATTTCTTCGGCCAAGGACGAATCGAGACGATCGTGAATTTCAATGGCAACTGCCCCCTGTCCAACTGGAGGCGTAAATCGTTCGATGTCAAACCAGTATTTGATCATATGATCAAAGTTCATTCGAAGCACTCCGGCGTATGCTAGCACAAGCCCCCCCATAAGCCCGGTCTTCAACTTTTCGACGCGCGTTTGTAAATTGCCGCGAGCATCAATGGTTTTGATGTGTGGATAGAAATGTTTCAGCAAAGCTATTCTTCGTGTAGAAGAGGTTCCCAAAACCAGATTGGGGCTATTCAAATCAATTTCTCGATCGGAGACAATCACATCGTCTGGTGATTCTCTTTCACAGAAAGATAGAACGCTAAAACCATCAGGGAGTATGGAGGGCAGGTCCTTGGCGCTATGCACGGCGATATCAACTTTCCCGCGCATCAGCGCCATCTCAAGCTCCTCGGTAAATACTCCCTTGCTTCCAATTTTTGACAGTGTCACGTGTTGGATTCTGTCACCCTTTGTGTCCATTGGGACTAGTTCTGGCTGAAAACCACCGGCATCCAGCAAATCAGCAACATGGTTGGCTTGCCAAAGTGCTAGTTTGCTACTTCTTGTTCCAATTTTGACTTTTCTTCTTTCCACGTGGGATACTAATTAGCTGTTAATTTTTTTTACAATCGCGAGCGACAAATTCAGATGTGTGATTCTTGGATTCGAGTTTCGATCCAAATGCCGCAAAGCTTCATTCAAGAGTTCATACATCGTTTGAAGCTTTTCAAAACCAAGTTTCTGTGCGTATTTACCTATAAACGTATCTTCCTCCTGATTGATTATAGGGGGAGGACTTCCTGCAAGTTTTAAAAGGGAATTTCGAATCAGAGACATCGAATAGGTCAGAAAACCTCGCTGACTCGCCTTTCCACTTTTGGAAAAGTCTTCACTGACGCTCACGAGCGAGGTTAAATCTCTGTTCCAACAGGCCAGCATCCAATCTCTGAATTGATGATAAGCCATTTCATCCTCACTTTCTACTAAATGCAGCCCAACACCCAATCTACCTTGCGACATCTTAGCCAATTGCATGGCCTGCTGTTCGGCTACACCTTTTTGCGTCAAATATTCTTGTACTTCCGATACCTGATTAGGTGGCACATTGATTAGCTGACTTCTTGAGGTTATCGTTTGTAACAACAGGTCATAGCTAAAAGTTACCATCAGGTAAATGGTCTTTTCTGGCGGCTCTTCCAGCACTTTCAAAATGGCATTAGCTGCCGTCGGATGCATGAACTCAACTCCCCAGATAAAAATAATTTTGTAGCCGCCTTCAACGGATCGCATGCTAACATTCTTGAGAATCTGCCTGCTGTCCTCTCTACTAAGCTGTAAATTTTTGTTTTCCTGGCCGTAGCTACCAACCCAGTCCTCGAAGGTTCCATATGGAGAATCGGAAATAAACGTCCTCCAGTGAGGTAGTGCCTCACCCAAAACTTTTTCGTACTTGCTACCATCTGACGCTGATATTTTCGGAAAATACCAATGGACGTCTGGGTGAATGGATTTCTGAATGCGTGTACAATTTGGGCAGGTGCCACAAGAATCTTCATCGGTTCTATTTGGACACATCAGGTAGGAAGCATAGGCTAAGGCGATCGGAAATGTTGCCGTGCCCGAAACCCCAGAGAAGAGTTGAGCATGAGCGACCTTACCTTTTTTAAAGGCACCGATCAATTGCTGTTTTAATTCTGTAAGTCCTGGTATTTCTGAAAATTGCATAGGCTATTTTTTCTCCCAGACCCTAAAAGCAGACGTGCATTCGAAAATTGCGGTGAGAATCGCTTCATCACTCTCATTCAGCTCCTTGTCTCTTCTTGACATAGCAAGTTTCGCGGTTTCAAACGCCTTGCTGGTGGAATAGGTTGAAAACCCTGATGCTCCACCCCAGGCGAAAGACGGGATGAAGTTTCGAGGAAAACCATCGCCAAAAATATTTGCCGAAACACCGATGGTTGTACCCGTGTTGAACATGGTATTGATTCCACATTTGGAATGATCACCCATAACAAGCCCACAAAACTGAAGACCTGTGTCTTTGAATCTACTGCTGTCAAAATCCCACATCTTGACGTTGGCATAGTTGTTCTTCATGTTGGAATTATTGGTATCAGCGCCGATGTTGCACCATTCCCCAATCACGGCATTTCCAAGGAAACCATCATGCCCTTTATTGGAATAACCCTGGATGACAGAATTCGAAACTTCACCGCCAACTTTTGAATGCGGGCCGATTGTGGTATCGCCCTTAATTTTGGCTCCCATGTTCACGACCGAATCATCGCAAAGTGCGAACGATCCTCGTATCAATGACCCCTCCTGTACCTCTGCGTTTCTCCCGATGTAGATTGGTCCTGTTTCGGAATTGAGCACTGCCGATTTAACGGTTGCTCCCTTTTCGATAAATATCTGATCTCCGTACGTCTTTGTGTGCGGATCGCTGAGCGGCTGTGACGTTCTTCCTTTGGTGAGTAATTCAAAGTCATTTTTGATCTCCTGGCTGTTCAGACGGAAAATATCCCATGGATAGTCAATTGATTCAATTGATCCAAGCTGAACAACCTGGCGTGACTCAGTTTCGAAGTTTTCATCGGGAGAGAAGTAGCCAGCAATCAGACTTTCACCGTACGTGAGAACCTGATCTTCACTCAAATTTTGTAATGCCTTGATGGTATTCGGAGTAGGAAGAAGTCCGCCTTTGATGAAAAGCGTTTTTTTATTTGGCTTTGGAAACTGTACTTCCAGAAAGTGTTTTGTAATGAAATAGGTCTCTTCAATCTCAAGAACTTTCTCCCACTTTTCTCGAATTTTCAAGATACCAACCCTCAAGTCCGCTACTGGTCTGGTATAGGCGAGAGGGAGCATTCGGCTCCACGATTCTTCAGTATCTATGAAGGTGACTTTCATGTAGATCAAACTTAAATGGTTATTAATTCTTAGCAAATTGAAATCAAAACAATATATTTACACGTATACTTTTGTAGGAAAAGAAACGTATGACTACTAAACTCACATTAACAGTAGATAAGGAGACAATCGAAAGGGCGAAGCGGTATGCGAAAGACCAGGGTAGGAGTCTGTCCAATATTGTTGAGAATTATTTGAAAATGCTTTCCAAGGAAAAAAGGAGCAAAGAATCGAAGTCACCAATCGCAGATTCAATGTATGGAGCTTTCAGTGCACCTGATAATTTTGACTATAAAAAAGAGCTTCAGGATGCATTAGCGAAGAAATACCTGAAATGAGGGTGTTAATTGACAGCGATGTATTGATGGACTTCTATCTAAAAAGACACCCTTTCGCGATTGACGCCATGAGAATTTTCACAGCAATTGAGCAGGGAAAAGTTAAGGCCTTTGTTACACCCGTCATTGTTTCAAATGTGTACTACCTTCTTAGGAAACTCAGCACGCATCAGAAGATTATCAAAGAACTGCTTAAGCTGATGCAATTGGTAGATGTTGTACACGTTGATAAGGCATCGATCGTAAAAGCGCTCAACTCCTCGTTTAAGGATTTTGAAGATGCACTACAAAATTACGCCAGTGAGCAATCAAATGAGATAGACGTAATAGTAACTCGGAACACGAAGGACTTCAAACACAGTAATATAGCAGTGCTAGCTCCTGCAGATTTTATTAATTCAATTGAAAAGACATAAAAAAAGTCTTTGAACCAGAGATCCAAAGACTTTCAGAAGATTCTGTAGAATCTTACTTCTTGTATTTTTTGTTGAATTTCTCCACTCGTCCTGCAGTATCCACAAATAGTTTCTTACCTGTGTAAAAAGGATGCGATGCGGAGCTTACTTCCACTTTAATTAGTGGGTATTCGTTACCATCTTCCCATTTGATGGTCTCCTTAGAAGTCATCGTTGATTTCGTCAAGAATTTGAATTCACTTGAAGTATCAAGAAAAACGACTTCTTTGTATTCAGGATGTATATCTTTTTTCATTTTCTCAGTCCTAATTTTCAAAAAGGATGGCAAAGATAGCTATTATTTTTTGTCTGTCAAACCCTAACATTCAATCAAAATCAGATATGTTTGATTTATGAGAGTATCTCTCCTTCTAATCGCCTCATTTTTGCTCTTCGGGCAGGCATTTTCTCAGTCAACGGATTTTCCATTGGGGCACGCAACGTACCAGATTTTGGACAACGCAGACGTCAAAGGCGAAGGTAGTTTCTATTCTACGTTCAAGCCCTATTCCAGAAAAAGCGTCTATGATTTCTTCGACGGTGGGGCTGCTAGCTATTTGAAGAAGGAGATGAAGGAATTTTCGATGGATTCGGCAAAATCCGCAAAGCCGGTTTTGAAAAAGCTGTTTGTCTATCCTGAAGACTTTTACTACTATCATGACAAGAACCTGGATTTGCATGTAAATCCAGCTTTGCAATTCTCGGTTGGCAATTCCAATGAAGCTGGATCAGGAACACTTTTCGTAAATTCTCGTGGTGTAGAAATCCGCGGCACCATCGACGATAAAGTTGCGTTTTATACCTATCTCTCAGAAAATCAAGCCAGGTATCCGCAGTATGTTAATGCGATCAGGGATAGTACATTGGTAGTTCCTTACGAGGGATTCTGGAAGCAAATCAGTGGTTCTGGTGTAGATTTTCTGCGCGCTCAGGGCTATGTAGACTTTGGTCTTTCAAAAAGCATCTCTGCGCAACTAGGATATGGAAAGCACTTTGTTGGCAACGGAGTTCGGTCACTCATCTTGTCTGATTATGCAAACAATTATCCTTATCTGAGGATAAATACAGAAACGAAAATTTTTCAATACACAAATGTCTTTGCGGAATTGATTGCTGATGTGCAAGGCGGTACGTTTGGAATTTTGGGTGTTGGTGGCTTTTCAAAAAAGTACTTGGCATTTCACCACTTGAACGTGAAAATCAAACCCAATCTTTCCATTGGACTCTTTGAATCGGTGATGTATGGAGATTCTACGGGCGGCCTAAAGTTGGAATACCTGAATCCAATAATATTCTATCGTGCGATCGAGCAGCAGAATGGAAGCGAAGACAACGCTATTGTGGGTCTAGATTTTAAATGGAACATTAGAAACAGCGTTTCACTCTACGGTCAGCTAGTAATTGATGAGTTGCTAATCGGAGAGGCCTTTTCGGGGAATGGTTCGTGGGTGAATAAGCAGGGTATTCAATTTGGCGCTAAGTACATCGATGCTTTTGGTGTTAATGATCTGATGCTTCAAGGAGAAGTAAACAAAGTTCGTCCGTATACCTACGCACATGAGGATGGGTTTACAAACTACAGTCATTACAATTTGGCGCTTGCACATCCTTTAGGTGCCAATTTTACCGAGTACTTAGGCAGGGCCAATTATCGGCTTTCTGAGAAATGGAATTTCGAGGGAGTATTGATGTCAGCAAAGTACGGAGATGACATAGGTGGGGAGAATTTTGGCCGTGACATTTTAAAGGATTACACCATAAGAAGATTGGATGCAAATGGTGCTTCCCTGGAGTTTGGTAATGATCATCTACAGGGAAATGAAACGGAGCTGACTATTGCGTTTCTCAGAACATCTTACATGTGGAAACACAACCTTTTCATTGATGTGGATGCGACGATAAGAAATGAGAAAAACGAAGATCGTTCCATCGATATTTCGTCAGCAATTTTTGGACTCTCCCTTAGGTGGAATGTTCAAGGTAGACGCTTCTTGTTTTGATTTAGGACAGGAAATCAGGTATTCCGCTTAAAAAGCTCGTCGAAAGACAATCAATCTGATTGGGAAAAGGAACTTTCCAAATGAATTTCCTAACTTTCCCGCAGGGCAGAACCAAAATGAAAAGATTCAAACTGATATTTCATATTAGCTATGTTATCATAGCGCTATTTATCCTGTACTTCTCTATTGATGTGCTGGTGAATACAAATGAATATCTCTCGAAGATCAAGCTTTCTCAATACATAGAATTTCCAAAGTACGTCATGATTGCGTTCTTAACGCTTTCATTGATTATGATGACTGAATTTATCTTGGAAAGGGTCATTGTATATCGCGTGAAAGAGGGCATTGAGGATATGGAGCATGAGATCGTTAATTTAAAGGCTAAGCTTTACGATCAGGCTCAGGACGAAGATGAAGCAGAAGCAGAGGAAGAAGGCGGAGAAGATGAAGAGGATGACGACTAAGTTCTTCTGAGATGCAAGACCTAATTACAAGGGAGCTCAACCAGGCACACGAAGTTTTATCAACCTTTCTGCAAGACGGAAAAACGCACAAGAAGATTAGTGAAGCTGCTACGACCATGGCGAATGCCATTAATAATGGTGGAAAGATCTTCTCCTGTGGAAATGGAGGATCTCATTGTGATGCAATGCACTTTGCTGAAGAGTTGACGGGTCGTTTTAGAGAAAACAGAAAAGCACTACCCGCGATTGCGATATCTGATCCTTCGCACATTTCTTGCGTATCCAATGACTTTGGCTATGACCAGGTTTTTTCCCGCTACATTGAAGGGTTGGGGAAAGAAGGAGACGTAGTTCTTGGCATCAGTACCAGCGGAAATTCTAAGAACGTTGTGAATGCATTCAAAACGGCTAAACAACTCGGTATGAAGACCATTGCTCTTTCTGGAAAAGATGGAGGAGCCATGGCAGACCTTTCGGATATAGAGATACGTGTCCCACATCAAGGGTATGCCGATCGAATTCAAGAAATCCACATAAAAGTCATCCACATATTAATATTATTAATAGAAGAATTGACTGTTAAATAATGCTTGCGAAAACGTATGGTAGCGCCGTCTATGGCGTGGATGCCTTTAAAATAACAATAGAGGTAAATGTTGGTCAGGGCACTAAATTTTATATGGTTGGCCTGCCAGATTCTGCTGTGAAAGAAAGCGAGCAACGAGTAGAATCTGCTATCAAAAATCATGGATTTAAGATGCCACGTCAAAAGGTGGTTGTCAATCTCGCCCCCGCCGATATTAAAAAGGAAGGTTCTTCTTACGACTTGCCCATCGCGTTGGGAATATTAAAGGCATCTGAGCAAATAGTTGGCGATGGACTAGATGAGTATGTGATTATGGGGGAGCTGGCACTTGATGGAGGTTTGCGTCCGATAAAGGGGGCATTGCCTATTGCTATCGAGGCACGAAAGAATGATTTCAAGGGGTTTATCCTTCCAAAGGAAAATGCTACGGAGGCCGCCATTGTAGATGGGCTGGACGTGATCGGAGTAGAGAACATTGAACAAGCGATTCAACATCTCGAAGGAACGGAGATCATAGCACCTTTGGAGTATGATACGCGAGATGCATTTTTCTACGAACAGGACAGCTATGCGTCAGACTTTGCCGATGTGCAAGGTCAGGAAAACATCAAAAGGGCGCTGGAGATCGCTGCAGCTGGAGGACACAACGTCATCATGATTGGGCCGCCAGGTGCTGGCAAAACCATGCTGGCAAAACGACTGCCATCTATTCTTCCACCGCTCTCCTTGTACGAGGCATTGGAGACTACCAAAATTCATTCGGTGGCTGGCAAGCTCGGTTCCAATGGCAAGCTGATTGCGCAGCGTCCCTTCAGACAACCGCATCATACCATCTCCGACGCAGCATTAGTTGGTGGTGGAACAATCCCGCAACCAGGAGAAATATCGCTTGCTAATAATGGTGTTTTGTTTCTCGATGAACTTCCTGAGTTTCAACGATCGGTATTGGAGGTAATGCGCCAACCGCTGGAGGAGCGAAAAGTCACCATCTCCAGGGCGAAGGTCTCATTGGATTATCCCTCTAACTTCATGCTGATTGCTAGCATGAACCCATGCCCCTGTGGGTATTACAATCACCCGGAGAAGGAATGCGTTTGCGCACCAGGAGTAGTGCAGCGCTATCTAAATAAGATCAGTGGTCCCTTACTGGATCGTATTGATTTGCATGTCGAGGTAACACCAGTCTCATTTGATCAGATGACGTCCAATCGGAAGTCAGAATCGAGCGCTGAAATACGAGAACGCGTGATCAAGGCAAGGGAAATCCAGGAAAAAAGATTTAAGTCTCAGGAGGGTATTTTCAACAATGCGATGATGAACTCCAACATGGTGAAGGAAGTTTGTGAAATCAATTCAGCGGGAAAGGTTTTACTGAAAACGGCCATGGAGCGGTTGGGACTTTCGGCCAGAGCCTACGATCGCATCTTGAGAGTTTCCAGAACCATCGCTGATCTTGCGGGGACAGATTCCATTTCTATCGAACATTTGGCCGAGGCAATTCAGTATCGGAGCTTGGATCGGGAAGGTTGGGCTGGATGAAGCCTTGAAACCTTCGAGCCTTGTGGATGCTCCTACTAGTTATTAGAAGTATTTAGCGTATTCACCTGATCAGTTAAAAATTTGGCAAGGCCATCTAACTCCGTTGAAATATTGTGAATCTCTTCAGAAATAGCTGAATTTTGCTCAGTTGTCGTGAAAAATGATTTCAATGACATGTTAACATGCTCAATTGAAGAACTTTGAGATTTACTGGAGTTGGAAATTTCCCTGATGAGTTCAGCGGATTTCTCGACTTCTGGTATAAAATCCTGGATGAGAGATCCTACTTGTTCCGTTTCAACTAAACCCTGCTGCGCGAGTGCAATGATTTCTGTGGAAGCTTCATTACTTCGTTCAGCCAGCTTTTTTACTTCTGCTGCAATTACCGAAAATCCTTTCCCCGAGGCCCCAGCATTTGCGGCCTCAATCGTAGCATTAATGGCAAGAATATTGGTTTGGTTGAATAATTCTTCCAGAATGTCAATCTTATCAGAAATTCTCTTTATTTCTTTGATGTTCCTCAGCGTCGCATCTTTTATCTTCTCGAGTTGTTGAATGGTCGTTTCACTGATTGATTTGGTAACGTCGGCATTCTCTTCATTTTTCTTGGTGTGAGAGGTAACATTTTCTATTTCTTCTTCAATGCTTTTTGCTGTTTCATTTTGGGTTTTGGCATCATTTGCAAGTTGTCCAGATTTAAGTTTAAGGCTATTTCCAGTATTAGAAATTTTCTCGCTATTTTCTCGAATGATGGAAATCATTTGCTCTAATTCAGACGTTCTTTCTGCTACCTGAATTTTAAGTTGTCCTCTTTGAATATTGAGTGACCTCAATCGCCATTTGTAACCTGTAATCAAAAGGATAAATATGAGTGTAGAAGCAATGATCTGGAACCACCAGGTACTCCACCAGGGTGGTAGGATGATTATTTCAAGCTTTCTCTGATCTTTAGATTCAATTCCATCACTATTGGTGCCTTTCACATAAAATGTATAGGTATCGGGACTCAAATTCATGTATGTCGCTCGCCGTTTGTCAGCACTTGCATCAATCCAATTTTCATCAAATCCATCCAAGCGGTAGCTATACTTGTTGTTTTCTGGCGTGGTGAAATCAAGTGCCGAAAATTCAATGGAAAACACGTTTTCTTTGTAGGTAAGTGTAATGGACTCTGCTGGTGTCAATGGTTTTTCAAGGATTGTCCTTCCATTAATGGTATCTCGAAAATTGATTTTTTGGTCAAAAAGGTAAAATTCTGTTAACACAATTGGAGCGCTGTAGTTGTTGAGTTTAATATCCTCTGGACTGAAAATATTGAAACCCTCTGTGCCTGCAAAAACCATCATACCTGACGAGGTTTTCAATGAAGAGGTATAGTTAAATTCATTTCCCTGAAGACCATCATTCTTTCCAAAAGTTGTTACTTCATTTGTAGCTGGAGAATATTTGGAGATGCCGTAGTTAGTACTTATCCATAGATTGTTATTGGCATCCTCTAAAATTCCATTTATCACTTTGTTTGGGAGTAAATCAGAAGCAGGGTGTGGTTCAAATTGGTTGTCATTTGGCTTGTATTGGCAAAGCCCGTTTGACGTTCCAATCAGCAGATTGCCTTTCGAATCTTCTGTTATGGTTCTTATGTCAGAATTAGGAATAGCAGTTGGATCTTCGGGATTTGCATAGAATCGCTCAAATGTCTCAGTTTCATAATTGAATAAATTCAGACCTTTATCTTCAGTACCAATCCAGAAATTTTGATTGCTATCTTCAAAAATTACTTTTATAAGGTTACTACTTAGTGACCTATCGAAATCAGGGTCATGTGTGTAGTGTTTAAATGATTCAGTCGTTGCGTCGTACTTGTCCAGCCCTGAACCAAGTAAGCCCAACCAAAAATTACTCTTGGAATCCTCTAGAATTGACCAAACATTATTCCCTGAAAGGGAATTTGGATTATTCGGGTCTGATAAAAACCGCGTGTACCTATTGTTGTCTATATCAAACCTAGTAACACCTGCAGAATAGGTGCCCAACCACAGGTGCCCCTGGCTATCAGTGTAAATGCTTTTGATAACATTTCCACTAAGGGAGTTTGTGTCGGCGGGGTTATGTTGAAAATTCGTAAAAGAACTGGTTATTGGGTCAAAAAGGTCAAGCCCTCCACCATCGGTACCTAACCAGATTTTGTTATTGTTACTCTCCGATACACTGATAACAGAATTGAAACTTAAACTATTAGTCTCTCCAGGAATTTTATTGAAATGCGAAAATTTGGATTTGTAAGGACTATAGTAGCTTACCCCTCCCCGAAAAGTACCAACCCATATAATTCCAGAATCGTCTTGATGTAGATCATAAACGGCATTGCTACTCAGGCTACGAGGATTGAACAGACTATTTTGAATGTACTTATATGAATTATCAGCAGGAGTATAAATGTTGATGCCTCCTCCGTCAGTTCCAATCCAGATTTCATCATTTTCCATCTGATAGAGAAAAGTTATGATGTTGAAATTGAGCCCGGGTTCAAATGCACTGTATTCAATGTGGGAGAAGGTACTCGATGCAGGATTGAATTTGAAAATCCCTTGCCCATCTGTTCCTATCCAGATGATGCCAGACCTATCTTGAAGCAGTACTTTTCTATTGACATCAAGACTATACGCATCATCGTACACATATCGCTTACATTGCTGCAGGTTCAGGTCAAATAAATCCAGGCTTCCAGAGTTACAACCAAGCCAATACCTTTCAGGGGATTCTTCGATAATGGTAAATACATTATCACTGCTGATACTTTGAATATTCCCTTCCTCGTAGGTATAATGTTGAAACCTGTTATTTTCAGAATCAAAGACATTCAAACCTCCTCCAACAGTACCTATGAGTATTCTATTTTGGCTGTCTTTGATTATCGTTCTAATGTTATTTGAGCCAAGTGAATTAATATCTGCAGGTTCATTTTTGAAATGAGTAAATTTTTCCGTTTCCCAATCAAACACGCTGATCCCACTATTTCTAGTACCGCACCAGATTTTTCCATCTACATCCTCCGCAATTGTTGTAATAATATTACCCGCAATTGAAAACTTGTCTTTAGGGTCGTTTTTGAATACTGTGATATTGTAGGCATCATATCGATTCAATCCATCCAAGGTACCAAACCAGATATAACCTTTGCTGTCTTTGAAGATACAGTTTACGGTGCCTGTCGATAGTCCATGATCAGTATTGAGTTGATCAAAAGATTGAGAATAAGCCGGGATAATTATCTGTAGAAAGATAATGCTGTGCAAAAAGTATAAAAGACCCCTATGCAATTTGGTTTTTGAATTCACGTAATACGGTTGAGAGGGGAAAGTAAAAAATATTCATAGATTAACCTTAGTCGTATCCTAACTTATGTCCCCAGGACTCTAAAATGACGAAGCTAACATTCCCAGCCAATTGCAGGGCTTCTCAACAACTATTTCTGCGGAGTTATGAGAGAAACGATTTCAAAGCTTGTGATAATATTCTAACCCGTTGTGCTAATTAATTGTTGGAATGATTTTTCGATAAAAATGAGTGTATAAGCCTGATTATCAGTAAATTAGAATTACAACAAACCAATTTAACTGCTCAGGCCTATGCACAACATTAAAA
>Ga0316189_10002345_pt1 | contig 18692 bp, 18 predicted proteins | sample LowCovwburrow_MG_FD_204930 | JGI IMG/M metagenome (GOLD analysis project Ga0316189, IMG submission 204930) | Coastal sediment microbial communities from Maine, United States - Lowes Cove worm burrow | ecosystem: Environmental > Aquatic > Marine > Coastal > Sediment | place: USA: Maine...
TCGGTAAGCTCGAGACAGCGAAGAGACCGTCCCCTCGCGTGGCACTCCGTCCACGCTACGCGCAAAGCGGCGACGTACACATCGCCTTCACGACGCTCGGCGAGGGGGACATCGACATCGTCGTCGTTAATGGCTGGATCCTCCCGATGCGGGCGATGTTTCAGCATCCGAAGACACGCGGTTTCCTCGAAGGACTCGCGAAGATCGGTCGAGTCATCACCTTCGACAAGCGAGGCACGGGTCTTTCCGATCGCGTGAAAGAGCTTCCCCCGCACGAGCAGCGCATGGACGACCTGAGAGTCGTCCTTGATGCCTGTAGCTCGAAGAAGGCCGTACTCATCGGATTCTCGGAAGGCGGCGCGCTCGCGATGCTCTACGCAGCCACGTATCCCGAACGCGTCCGAGGCCTCATTCTGTGTGGGGCGTTCGCTCGAATGACGAAGACGGGCGACTACCCCTACGGCTACGCACCGGGCGAGATGGACAAGCTCAAAGGCTATATTCGCGGAGCTTGGGGACGCGGCGCATCCTTGCGGCCCATCGCGCCGGCGGACCTTCGCACTGACGAGGAGTTTCTCGACTGGGTGTCGTTCGCCGAGCAAGAAGGGACGAGCCCGGGCGGCGCACTCGATCTACTGGACATGAACATGCAGATCGATCTGCGCGCGACCCTTCCGGCGATTCGCGTGCCTACAGCGGTACTGCAGGTCGCCGAGGACCGCATGATCGATCCGGCTAGCGGCGTCTATCTGGCCGAGCACATTCCGAATGCGCGCTACACCGAGGCAGCGGGAAGCGACCACGTTTTTTTCTTCGAGCGGCAGGGGCAGCTGCTGGACACGGTGCGCTGGCTCCTCGAGCAAGATCCCCCCGAGCTAGAAGAAGACCGGTTCTTGAGCACCGTGCTCGTCACGCACGACGACGGCGGCCCAGACCAGGCGGCCTGGCTCGATTGCGTTCAGCGCTTCCGCGGTGAGCCACTTGCAGCAAAGCGGGAGGCCTACTTCGACGGCCCCATTCGGGCGCTACGATGCGGCGCCGCGCTCGCCGAGGTGTCCGGCGCATCATTTGGCGTGCATACGGGACCGCTCGTCCGCCAGGGCACCGAAGTCCGCGGCTCGGCATTCGAGCTCGCCAGGGCCATCGCGAAACAGGCGCCTCGAGGCAAGGTCTGGGCGTCCCGCGTGCTCGTCGACTTGGTCCCGGGAAGTGATCTTCAGTTCGAGAACACCGGGGTCTCGCTTGAGGCAGAGGGTCGCGAAATCGAACTATTTTCAGTGCAGGGAAAGAGCTAAGGGTTCGGTAAGGTCCCCGAAAGGACCTTCGCAGGCCTCCTCCGTACGGTGAGAACCAAGGAGGCCAACATGTCCCACACCAACGCCGCACAGATTCTCGAACTCCCTCGCTCGACCCACGAGGTCCGCGTCCCGAACCGCTTCAACGGACCACCAGGCTCGGGCAACGGAGGCTGGAGCGCAGCCCTGCTCGGCAAGCACCTCGGCCAAGAGGTCGAGGTCACGCTGAAGCGTCCGATCCCGCTCGACCGGGACATCCAGGTGATGACCAAGGGAGACAGCGCCACGCTGAGCGACGGGAGCGAGGAAATCGCCAGTGCGCGCCTCGCCAATCTCGATCTCGACATCCCAGAAGCCGTCAGCTTCGCACGGGCCGCCGAGGCGCGCGCCAACTTCGCGGGCTACCGGACACACCCGTTCCCTGGCTGCTTCGTCTGCGGCACCGGCCGCTGCTGCGGCGAAGGCATGTGCCTCTTCACCGGCCCACTCGACACGGGCGTCGTCGCGACCTCCTGGGTCCCCGATGCAGAGTTCGTGACGGCACAGGGACAGATCTCAGCAGAACTGATCTGCGCCGCACTCGACTGCCCAGGCGCATGGGCCTTGATCGACCGCTATGCCATCGAGGGCCCGTTCGTGCTCGGACGCATCACGTACCGCTTGGACAAGCCCATCTACGCAGGCGAGCGCTACATCGTGCAGGGCTGGGCCCAGGGCCGGGAGGGCCGCAAGGCCTTGTGCGGAACCGCCGTCTACGACGCCGCGGGAGAGGTGTGCGCTGCCGCGGCCGCGACGTGGATCGAGCTGAAGTAGCCCAGCCGAGTCGACGGGTCGTTGATCGCTGCGGGGGGGGAGCAAAGCGGCTGGGATGGGCGGGTCGTGGAACGAGAACTGACACTGCCCCTGAAAGGGGTTATCAACCAGCTCATGAAGATCGGAATCGTCCCCATCAACGTCGGCGGCCCGCAAACTGCAGAACGCATGATCGACGTCGTGCAGCATGCGGAAGCCGCAGGCATCGAGTCGGTCTGGACCTTCGAGCACGCGATGGTGCCGATCGACTACAACTCGAAGTACCCCTACGACCGCTCAGGGAAGATGCCGATCCAGCCGGAAGCTTGGTTCATCGATCCGCTCATCGCTCTTTCTCACGTCGCGGCTGCGACGAAGACCATTCGCTTGGGGACCGGGGTCAACATCTTCCCGCAGACGAACCCCCTGCTCTTTGCGAAACAGGCCGCGTCGCTCGACGTCTTGAGTGGGGGTCGCCTCACGCTCGGGCTCGGCATCGGCTGGCTCGCCGAGGAGTACCAGGCGATGGGGACGCCCTTCGAACGCCGCGGCGCGCGCTTCGACGACTATCTCGCTGCCGTGAAAAAGGTCTGGACGGGCGAGGCGGTCGAGCACGACGGGGAGTTTCTCTCTTGGCACGGCTTCAAGAGCTACCCGACGCCTGCCCAAAAGCCCCACCCGCCGATCCTGATGGGCGGAACCACCACGAAGACGCTTCAACGAGTCGTCGACGTCGCCGACGGCTGGTATGCGCCGAGCGATTCGCAGCAGCTCTTGAATGAAAAGCTCAACGAGTTGCGGCAGCTTGCCGAGGAAGCGGGCCGCCCTTTCGATTCACTCGACATCACGACGAGCTGGCGCATGGGCGCGCGTCCTGAGGCACTGGCCGAGTTCGAGGAGCTCGGCATCCATCGAGTGGTCGTGCTGCTGGGCGCGACGGGAGAGCGCGACCCGAAGAAGGCGATCGACCTGATCGCCTCCCGGGCCGGTCTCTAATGGGTCTGCATTTAGTTTATCAGGTTCCCGGTCACGCAAGTCGCCCAGGTGTCGAGCTGGGAGTCGCAAGCATCTCCGTCGCAGCCGTTGGCTGAATAGCAGTTGGTCAGTGCGTCGAGCTCCGAGGGGCAACTCTCGAGGATTCCATCCGGAATCTGACCGAAGCCGAAGTCACAAAACTCCTGGCAGTCAGCTTCACCACCGCCGCACACGGCACAGAGCGAGGCGCAGAAATCGCCGCCTGCGCTGCCACCTGTGCCCGCGCTGCCGCCAGTGCCGGCCGAGCCACCTGTGCCCGCGCTGCCGCCAGTGCCGCTGCTATCGTCGCCGCACCCCGTGACGGCGAGCATCGCACCGAACACTAGCGCCCAAAGGATCTGCTTATTCTTCATCGCCCAGCCTCCTGCACCACCTCCCAAAGATGGTGTCTGCAAACTGGGTACCAGAATACTGAGGTTTTGTTCAATTCCTTTGGGTGAGCGCGCCGGCGTCAGCCTAGAGGTGCGGCCTCAGCCATTGCATCAACTGAGATAGATTCATCGCCCCGGGCTGCCTGGCCAGCTCGCGGCCTCCTTTAAAGACCGCGGTCGTCGGAATGCTGCTGATCCCGTATCGCTGCGCCAGCATGGGGCTCTCGTCGGTGTTCACCTTGGCAAAGCGCACGGCGGGCTCGAGCTCCGCGGCCGCCTGCTCGAAGAACGGCGCCATCATCTTGCAGGGACCGCACCAGGGCGCCCAGAAGTCCACGACGAGCGGGAGATCGCTACGGCTCAGATGCTTGTCGAAGGTCTGGTCGCTCAGCGACACCGGATGACCCGAAAACAGGGGCGCCTTGCACTTCCCGCACTTGGGCCGATCGCCGAGGCGGGCCCTCGGAATCCGATTTGGCGACTGGCAGGCGGGACAAACGACGATGGAGGACTCGCTCATGGGACCAAAGTAAGCACGATTGGCCCAGTATCCAGGGTATCGAATCCGATTCGTTCGCTCGTCGGGAGGCCTGATTTTCGCTTTGATCATAGGCTGCTTGACGCCCTCTCAGAGCCAGCCCATATTCCGGCCCCTTCAGAGACAGAAACACCTACTTCTCAAGAGAATTAGCGCGAGAAATGAATGGCACTGACCGCCGATAGAAAGTCCGAGCTGATCGGTCAATTCCGCAATCACGATACCGACACCGGCTCGCCCGAGGTCCAGATCGCGATCCTTAGTGAGCGGATTACTTACCTGACCGAGCACTTTCAGACTCACAAAAAAGACCACCACTCCCGCCGAGGCCTGTTGAAGCTGGTTAGCCAGCGACGACGGCTGCTCGACTACGTACGATCGAAGGACGTGGAGAGGTACCGCAAGATCATTTCAGAGCTCGGCATTCGGAAGTAAGCTGGGCCCCCGGGCGTTAGCCCGGTTGAACAAGGTTCCCCTTCACGGCGGACCGGCGTTCGCTCTTCGCTTCGATGATTTGAGTTGTGGCTCGAATCCTGGAATCGGGGACCGAGACCGCTCTCGACGTGAACGCGGACCGCATGTGCGGTTGTGCCGCGCAGGAAGCGAAGTGGAGAGCGATGATAATCAGAGAATCCGTTAAAGTTGGTGATAAAGAGATCACCATCGAGACGGGCCGTATCGCCAAGCAGGCATCCGGCTCGGTATTGGTGAGCAGCGGCGAGACCATGGTCCTCGTCACTGTCGTTGGAAACAAAGAGGCGAGGCCAGGCGCGCCGTTTTTTCCGCTGACCTGCGACTACATCGAAAAGACCTACGCCGCAGGCAAGATCCCAGGTGGCTTCTTCAAGCGTGAGGCCAGGCAGCGCGATCACGAGGTGCTGACCTCGCGTCTGATCGACCGGCCCTGCCGCCCGCTCTTCCCGGACGGCTACATGTGTGAGACGCAGGTCATTGCGACCGTCGTCAGCGCAGATGGAAGCAATCAGTCCGACGTCCTCGCGATGGTCGGCGCGTCGGCCGCGATTCACATGAGCCCCCTGCCCTGGGCTGGACCGATCGCAGGCGTGCGTGTCGCGCGCGTCGAAGGCAAGCTGATCGCCAACCCGACCTACCAGGAGCAAGAGGAGAGCGATTGCGAGCTGATCGTTGCCGCGTCCAAGGACGCGATCGTGATGGTCGAAGGCGAAGCCAAAGAACTGTCCGAAACGGACCTGATCGCCGCCATTGAGTTCGGTCACCAGTCGGTCCAAGGAGTCCTCGAGCTCATCGAGAAGATCCGCGAAGCGGTCGGCAAGGAAAAGTGGGCCTTCACGCCGCATAAGCGCGACGAGAAGATCGACGCGCGGGTCAAAGAGGTCGGACTCGCAAGGGTCCTCGAGGCCTGCAACATCGCGGAGAAGCACCCGCGCTACGACCGCTTTAGCCAAATCAAAAAGGAAGTCGTGGCCGAGCTGTCGGCGGAGTTCCCGGATCTCGAAGGCGATATCAAGGGTGCCTACGAGAACCTTCGCTACAACACGATGCGCGGACAGGTGCTCGACGATAAGCGCCGCGTCGATGGTCGCGACTACAAGACTGTCCGACCCATCGCGATCGAGGTTGCCTTCCTCCCGCGCGTGCACGGGTCGACGCTGTTTACGCGAGGCGAGACGCAGAGCATCGTCACCGCAACGCTCGGCACGCGTCAGGACGAGCAGAAGATCGACGGCCTCACCTCGGAGTACTACAAGCCGTTCCTTCTCCACTACAACTTCCCGCCCTACTCGGTTGGCGAGACGAAGTTCCTCCGCGGCCCCGGCCGTCGCGAGATCGGGCACGGAACCCTGGCGGAGCGCGCTCTGACCAAGGTGCTTCCCTCGCGCGAAGAGTTCCCCTACACGATGCGAATCGTCTCGGAGATCACCGAATCGAACGGCTCTTCGTCGATGGCAACCGTGTGTGGCGGAAGCTTGGCGATGATGGATGCGGGTGTCCCCATCAAGGCCCCGGTCGCCGGTGTCGCAATGGGTCTCATCATGGAGGGCGAGAAGTACGCCGTCCTGACCGACATCCTCGGCGACGAGGACCATCTCGGCGACATGGACTTCAAGGTCTGCGGAACCGACAAGGGCATCACCGCCATCCAGATGGACATCAAGGTCGCCGGCCTGAAGTCGGAGATCATGCACGAAGCCTTGGAGCAGGCGCGCGAAGGACGGCTGCACATCCTCGAGAAGATGAACGAGGTCATGGCAACGAATCGTCCTGAGCTGTCGAAGTACGCACCGCGCATCGCGACACTCAAGGTCAAGCCCGATCAGATCCGCGTCATCATCGGACCAGGCGGCAAGATGATCAAGGCGATCTCCGAGCAGACGGGCGCCAAGATCGACATCACCGACGACGGCACCGTCAGCATTGCGTCGCCCGACGGCGAGGCGCTCAAGAAGGCGATCGAGATCATCGAGAGCCTCACGCTGGAGCCGGAGATTGGCACCAAGTACAAGGGCGTCGTGCGGCGCGTCGAGAACTACGGCGCGTTCCTCGAGATCGCACCCGGTAAGGATGGACTCCTGCATGTCACCGACATGGAGTGGGGCTTCGTCGAGAAGGTAACCGACGTGATGGACCTAGGCGACGAGGTCGACGTCGTGATCAGCGACATCGACCGCGAAGGCCGCATCAAGCTTTCACGCAAGGCGCTTCTGGAGAAGCCCGAGGGATACGTCGAGCCGGAGCGACGCGAACGCCGTGACAGCGGCGGACGCGACGGCGGACGTGGCGGACGCGACGGCGGACGTGGCGGACGCGATGGCGGACGTGGCGGACGCGATGGCGGACGTGGCGGGCGCGATGGCGGACGTGGCCGCGACCGGGATCGCGGAGGCCGGGGCGGCGCACGCGCGGGTGGCCGTGACGGCGATCGCGACCGGAGCCGCGGAGGCGAAGGGGATCGCGACCGGAGTCGCGAACGAAGTCGCGACGGCGGTGGCGGCGGGGATCGCGAGCGAAGCCGCGACCGAGATCGTGACGGCGGTAGCGCAGGCGAGCGCGATCGTTCGCGCACGGACGAGAAAAAAGACTGATGCCGAAGCTGCGCGTCTACAAGATGCGCGCTGACGCGATCGTTCCACAGTACGAAACGAGCGGGGCGGCGGGGATGGATCTCGCCGCCTGCTTGTCGACTTCGATCACCCTCGAGCCCGGCGGAACCGCCAAGGTGCCCACGGGCCTAAAGGTCGCCCTGCCCCGCGGCCACGAGGGACAGGTCCGTCCACGCTCGGGCTTGGCAGCACGTCATGGCGTGACCGTGCTCAACGCACCGGGCACGATCGACGAGGACTACCGGGGTGAGCTTCAAATTCTGCTGGTGAACCATGGCCCCGAAGCGTTCACGATCGGCCACGGCGATCGCATCGCGCAGCTCGTGGTGGCCCCCGTGGTGCAGGTCGAAATCGAAGGGGTTAACGAAGAAGCCGCGCTCGGCGGGACCGAACGCGGCAGCGGCGGGTTTGGAAGTACCGGGGTCTAGAGCGCTCGGTCCATGAGTTGGGCGATCGTCGTCTTCGGTGCAGCGCCGATATGCTGCGCGACGAGCTCGCCCCCCTTGAAGACCATCAGCGTCGGGACGCCTCGGATACCGTACTTCGAGGCGGTGCCTGGGCTTTCATCGATATCGAGGTGAGTGACCTTGACCTTACCAACGTACTCGTCGGCGAGCTGATCGATGAGCGGGGCGATCTGCTTACAAGGACCGCACCAGACGGCCGAAAAGTCCACGAGGACGGGGGCGTCCGCTTCCAGGACCTCCGTGTCGAAGTTCAGATCGTTTATCGCGTGTACGTTTGGACCGGCCATCTTTGCTCCTGTGGGGTTGTCTCAGGAGATTAGTTAAGGACGCTCGGTCGGATTGTCAACGCGGCCCGCTCCCTGACTACCGCCCAAAACCCCGGCATGGTAGGCTTTTTCGTGGCCTGCCCCACTCTCACGGAGGCCTGGACGAGACGATGAAAGCCGGCCTCTTCATTGCTACCGCGGCCCTCTACGCGATTGCCTGTATTCTCTACTTAATCAGGCTCACACGAGGGTCCGAAAAGGCGCCTCGCGCCCCGGGGACCGTCTTCGTGGCGGCCCTCGGCGCACACCTCGCCTTCCTGCTTCTGGATGCTCCCGGTTCTGGCGATCTCCCGCTCACGGACATCTCCCAGATCCTGAGCCTCTCCTCGTTCGGCATCGGCATCGCATTCTTGCTCGCGTCCTACCGCTTCGACATCAGGATCCTCGGCGCGTTCGTAGCGCCTCTCTCCCTGATGCTGTTCCTGGCCGCAGGTCTCGGTAGCAGCTACGCGCCGGTGTCGCCGAGAGTCGAGTCGGCCATGCTCTCACTTCACATCCTCGCCAACATTCTCGGCCTGATCGCCTTCGCTCTCGCGTTCGTCGCAGGCGTTGCGTACATGGTGCAAGAGGGACTGCTGCGCCGGCGCCAGCTCGCGGGCGCCTTCCAGCGTCTTCCATCTCTCGACGTGCTCGACACCATCGGCCTTCGCTCGGTGCTCACCGGCTTCCCTCTGCTCACTTTCGGCATGGTCACCGGCACGTTCTGGCTCGTGCGCTCGGGGGGCTCGCAGTTCTACTTGAGCCAGGCACTCGGCTTGGTCGCCTGGGCGATCTTTGCCGGGGTCATCACCTTGCGCGTCGCCGCGGGTTGGCAGGGCCGCAAAGCGGCTGTGGGCACGATGTTGGGCTTCATGTTCACGCTCTTGGTCTTGCTTGGGTACGCCGTTCGTGGCGCCGGAGGTGGCGTCTGATGCGCGACTTCGTGGTCGTCGGCTTGTCGCACCGCACGGCGCCGGTGGAGGTCCGCGAGCGCTTGGCGGTCGCGCCGAGCGATCTCGAGCGTGAGCTTCGCGATATCGCGGCCGAAGCGGGCCTCGAAGAGGCATTGCTGATCTCGACCTGCAATCGCGTCGAACTCTACGCCACCAGCCCCAACACTCTCGACGCGGCGAATGGCGCCAAAGCGACGTTGTCACGGCGTCTTGCCGGTAGCTCCGCGAAAGATGTGCTCTATCAGGAACGCGGCATCGACGTGGTGCGGCACGTGTTCCGGGTGGCGTCGAGCCTCGACTCCTTGGTCGTGGGCGAGCCCCAGATCCTGGGCCAGGTCAAGGAAGCCTTCGACGCGGCGAACGAGGCCGGCACCGTAGGCACCCTCCTCGGCCGTTGCTTCACCCAGGCCTTCGCGACCGCGAAGCGCGTACGAAACGAGACGGGCATCGCAGAAGGCACTGTCAGCGTTAGCTCCATCGCGTGCGAGCTGGCCAAGAAGATCTTCGGCGACCTCGAAGGTCGGCGCACTCTTCTCCTCGGCGCCGGCGAAATGGGCGAGGCCGCGGCGCGGAGTCTTCGCCAGACGGGCACCAATCTGCACGTGATCAACCGCAGCGAAGAGCGCGCGCAGACGCTCGCCGAGGCGTGCGGGGGTCGAGCCATCCGTTACGAACGACTATCGACCGAGCTCGCCGAAGCCGACGTCGTGATCGCCTCCACGGCGAGCCCCAAGTTCATTTTGACTCCGACGCTGATGAAGGGAGTCGTCCGGACACGCCGGCACCGGCCTTTGTTCATCATCGATATCGCGGTCCCGCGCGACGTGGATCCGCGCGTGGGCAACATGGACAACGTGTTCGTCTACGACGTCGACGATCTCCAGCAGGTCGCCGAGGAGAACCTCGCGGTTCGCGCACGAGAGGCCGCACAGGCTGAGCAGATCATCGAGGAAGAGGTCGCGGCGTTCGTGAGCTGGCGGCGTTCACTCGAACTGGCACCAACCATCGTCGCGCTCCGGAAACGATTCGGCGAAGTGGCGGACGAGGAGCTTCGCCGTGCATTGCCGCGTCTCGACGGTGTCAGCGATTCAGACCGTTCCGTGCTCGAGGCGATGTCGCGCTCGATGGTGAACAAGCTCCTGCATCAACCGATGACCGAGCTCAAGGCTGGTGCTGGAGAGCCCGACGGGGCGCTCTTGATCGACGCGGTGCGGCGCTTGTTCGCGCTTTCCGCGGAAGAAACTACGCAGAAGCAGGCCTCTACGGAGTCGACAGTCGAGCAGACCAAGGTCGCGACATTGACGCCCGCGGTGCAGGGACAGACAGGCGAAAGGAAGTGAAGCTACGGATTGCAACGCGCGGCAGCAACCTCGCTCTGGTTCAAAGTCGATGGGTCGGCGCCGAGCTCCAGGCTCGCTTTCCGGGTCTCGACATCGAAGAGATCCAAGTGCGAACCAAGGGCGACCGAATCCAGGACCGGCCGCTGGCACAGGTCGGCGGAAAGGGTCTCTTCGTGAGCGAGGTGGAGGCCGTCGTGGTGCGCGGAGACGCCGACTTCGCAGTGCATTCGTTGAAAGACGTGCCGGGCGATGTACCCCTTGCCGAGGGCATGGCGATCCTGAGCGTGCCGGTCCGAGAGGACCCGCGCGACGTACTGGTCACCGTCGACGGCACCGACCTCGGGTCGCTCGATCGGGGCGCCAAAGTGGGAACGACCTCTCGCCGACGCGTCGTGCAGCTTCAACGACAACGCCCCGACCTGGTGTTCGTCCCGCTAAGGGGCAACATAGAGACGCGAATCCGAAAGCTCCACGAAGGGCAATGCGACGCGATCGTGTTGGCGGCCGCGGGGCTGGCGCGAACCGGTGTCCTCGAGAGCACGCCCCATTCGGTGTTGGCGCCCGAGATCTGTTTGCCGGCAGTGGGTCAGGGCGCTCTTGCGATCGAAGGGGCGATGGCAGATGACACACTTCGAACGCAGTTGACCGCTATCGAAGACCGCACCGCTCGCATCCAAATCACGGCTGAGCGTGCGATGCTGCAAAAGCTCGAGGGCAACTGCCACTCCTCCATCGCAGGACACGCGACCGCGAGCGAAGGCAGAATCAAGCTCGAGGCGATGGTGGCATCTTACGACGGCGACCAGATGCTCTCTGCAACGTCTGACACCTATCTCGATCTATCGGCCGAGAACGCCATCGCGAGTGCGCATCGGCTCGGCGAGGATGTGGCGGAACATCTGCTCTCGCAGGGTGCGCGCGATTTGATCCGGCAGGCCGAAGTCACGGCCATGCGCGATCAATTGACGAGCAATTGAGTCGCGGTCAGCGGCGCGTAGCCGAGGATGCGGCGAACGCCTCCTACCGAACGGGCGACCCACTCGTCCCCCGTCGACCTCCCGACCGACGCGACGAACACAGTCTCTCCCTCGAGCGAGATCGATCGGACCTCGATGCTCTGCCCAATCAGGGCCCCGGGGATCCGACCATTGAAGCTCGGCGACCCCATGAGCGGGGCAACGGCTCCAAGAGCCTCGCAAACGGAACGCTCACCTGCGCCAGCAACCAGCAAGCCATTGTCGATGGCGACGACCAAGGCATCGAGCTCACCTTCCACCCGCACGTGCTCGAGCTGCATGCACAGCGCGCGGTACGGGTCCTGACTTCGTTCTAGACGGCGTTCCTTCATCGGGGCTCCTATCTGATGTAGGTGTATGTAGACTAATATCCTACGATAGCCCGAGCAAAGATTCTGCAGAACCTATGAGATTCCTGGGAAATCGACACCCCCCGGGAGACTGCTAGATTGCCGCTCCAATGGGTCTCAGAGACGTTCTCGGTAGCCATCGCGTGGTCGTGACGGTGGGCAGCGGTGGGGTCGGAAAGACCACCACAGCGGCTGCGATGGCGGTCCACGCCGCGATGGAAGGTCGCCGCGTGCTCTGCCTGACCATCGACCCTGCACGCCGACTCGCCAACAGCCTCGGTCTCGACGAAATGACGACGAGCGAGCAGGACGTGCCCGAAGCGTTGTTTCGGAAGCAGGGCCTCGAGCGCAAGGGCTCCCTTTCGGCGATGATGCTCGACACCAAGCGCACCTTCGACGCGCTCGTCGCCACGTACGCATCCGACGACGAAGCGCGCGAGCGAATTCTCAACAACCAGATCTACCAATACGTCGCCAGTTCATTGGCGGGGACACAAGAGTACATGGCCATGGAGAAGCTCCATGAGGTTCGCAAGGATCCGCAGTGGGATCTCATCGTGCTCGACACACCGCCAACGGCCAGCGCGATCGACTTTCTCAACGCCCCCGAACGCCTCATCGATGCGATCGACTCTCCGGCCATGCGCTGGTTCATCCAGGTATTCGAAGGCGCTGGCAAAGAAGCGTTTGGTCTCGTTGGGCGTGGTGCAACCGTGCTCATCCGCGGGATCGGGCGAATCACAGGCATCGGCTTTCTAGAGCAAGTCGCCGAGTTCGTGGGTGGCATCAACGAGCTCTTTGGCGGCTTCAAGGAACGGGCGACGCAAGTGTCGGATGCGCTTCGAAGTCCCGAGGTGGCCTTCGTGTTGGTCACAAGCCCTGATCCGATGGCGATCGGCGAGGCACGTTTCTTCAGCGAAAAGCTCGCGGATGCAGGGATGCATCGTGAAGCGATCATCGTGAACCGGGTGCACACCTTGATCGAAGAGCCAAATCTCTCCGATGCCGATCAAGTGAAGGCTCTTCGCGAGGTACTCCCCGATTCGATGGACGCGGACGACATTCAACCGCGGCTCTCGGAGGCGCTCGTCGCCGAAAGAACGTCGGCGACGGCGGATCTGGCGCAGGTGAAGCGATTGATCGAAGAAATCGGCAACAACACCCCCGTCGTCGAGGTGCCTGCTTTCGATGAGGACGTCCATGACCTTGCCGCACTCGCGCGGGTCGCGACTTACCTGACAAACGCCGCGAAGGTTTGAATCCATGAGCGACGAGTCGACCGACACCTGGAGCGCCATCATCCTCGCGGCCGGGGAAGGCACGCGCATGAAGAGCAGCCGGCCGAAGGTCCTGCACGACGTGGCCGGACGAACGCTGGTGGCGTGGGTGGTGAGGGCCGCTCTCGAGGCAGGAGCCGCGCGCTGCGTCGTCGTCGTGGGTCATGCTCGAAGCGAAGTCGAAGAGGAGCTTCGCGTCCAGTTCGGCAAACGCGTCGAAACCGTGCTCCAACCCCAGCGGCGCGGGACCGGCGATGCAGTTCGATGTGCGTTGGACGGTCACGATGAGCTCGAGGGACGCCTCGCGGTGCTTTATGGCGACTGTCCTTTGATTCCGCCGTCTCTCTTGGCCGAGCTAGTCGAGCGCTCGACCAAGTCCGCGGCCGACTGTGGCCTGGTGACCGCGACCTTGGCAGAACCGCGCGGCTACGGTCGTATCGTCAGAGACGGGGCTGGCGCTGTGCAGCGAATCGTCGAGGATCGCGACTGTTCCGAGGCGGAGCAGGCGATCGAAGAGGTGAACCCCGGCCTCTACGTCTTCGAAGGCGCGTTCTTGCGGGAGTCGATCGCCACACTCAGTCCCGACAACGCACAGGGTCAGCTCTACCTCACCGACGTGGTGGAGCTCGCCGCACAGCGTGGAACGGTCGTGGACATGCGAGGGGATATGAGCGATCTAACGGGAGTGAATGATCAGCGAGACCTCGCCCTAGCCAGCGCCGCACGCAGGCGCGTGATCGCCGAAGAGCTCGCTCGCTCAGGCGTCGCGATCACAGATCTCGACACCCTCTACGTCGACGTGAGCTGTGAGATCGAGCCAGGCGCATCCCTCGGCGCAAACGTTCACTTGCGCGGTCGATGCACCATTGCCGCTGGTGCTCACATCGATACGGGGTGCGTGTTGACGAACGTCGTCGTCGAAGCTGATGCGAAGGTACTGGCGTACACGGTCGCCACCGATTCGACGATCGGGCGCGAGGCACAAGTCGGCCCATTCACCCACCTGCGCCCGGAAAGTGTGCTCGGGCCGAGGAGCAAGGTCGGCAACTTCTCCGAGACTAAGCAGACGACGCTCGGTGAAGGTTCGAAAGTGAACCACCTTTCGTACGTCGGAAACGGAGAGATCGGCCGAGGTGTGAACATCGGCGCCGGCACGATCTTCTGCAACTACGACGGGGAGCAAAAGCACACGACGACTCTCGAGGACGACGTCTTTGTCGGGAGTGACACCCAGTTCGTCGCGCCGGTAACGGTGAAAAAGGGAGCGTACGTGGCGAGCGGTACGACCGTCACTCGTGACGTGCCGGAGGATGCACTCGCCGTGTCACGGACCAAACAAGAGAACAAAGAGGGCTATGCGGCCCGCCTGCGTGCAAGGCTACGCAACAAGAAGAAGAGCTGACGGCGCCTTAGAACTTGATCGAGAAGTTGCCGCCCGCGGGACTCACGCTGAAGTCGAACTCCGGGCCGTCCTCATGGGTGTCGTAGTACTTGCTCGAGCAGGCGATTCCTCGGTACGCCTCATAGGCCTTGGCCGCTTCGGTGGGTGCGGTAGCGGTCTGGAGCCCCATGCTGATCGCGGGCCCGAGGAACATCGCTGAGGTCAGCCCCTTGGTGCGTCCGGTCCACTGGGTGGCCTTGATGATGCCGCCGATCGAGCCGTATATCGTCGCCGTGACGACGCCGAAAGCCCCGCTGTTGAAGGACTGCACCGCGGAGCCTTTCTTGAGCACGTTCGTCGCGTACTCGAGCTTCGCCATGCGCGCCAGCTCGGTGCTATCGTCCTGCCGACGGATCCGCTTGGCGCCCCATACCCCTGGAGCCGGAATGAACATGTGGGTCGTCGCCACGAGATACGCGCCAGCAGCCATGTAGGCCCAGGCGAATCGGTCCTGGTCGCCATTGCCGTCCCGGCTACTCGCGACCGCGGCGTAGGTCATGCCGCCACCGGCAGCGAGCCAGAGGCTCATCCAGGTGTATCGCCAGCGCGTGGCGTGCTTCTTGCCGTCCTCGAGCTTGTTCTCGATATAGCGGATGCGGTACCGAACCTGGTCGTCATCCAGCTCCTCGATACAGCTGAACGCGTCTTGCGCGTCCGCCCTCGGTGGGGTGAGAAGTGTGAATGCCAGCGCACAGGCGAGGATCGCCGCAATTCGCTGGATCGTGGAGTTCCGAAGATGATGATGATGTTCAGGCACAACCTACCCCTGTTCGCCAGGTCGCCGGGATAGTACGCAAAACGACCTCAGACTGCGACAGTGTTTCTCGGAAATAGACACTTTTTTCCGACTGAGCGCCGTCGCCGAGATGTAGGGATCCAGTATAACTAGACGCTTTCGGACCTCCTCGGCTAAGCGTCGATACCTCGACGGGTGAGATCAGAGCGTTATGCTGGGGCCGTGGATAGCGTGCTTTTCAAGGCTCTTATTACCATCGTCGCACTATCGGTGCTGATCATCATTCACGAGGGGGGGCATTACCTCGCGGCCCGAGCTTTCGGGATGCGGGTCCTTCGGTTCAGCATTGGGTTTGGCCCGACGCTGTTCCGCTATCAGCCCAAGGGCAGCCCGACGGTATTCCAAGTCGCGGTGATTCCGTTTCTCGCCTACGTGCAGATCGCCGGCATGAATCCGAACGAGGACGTGGACCCGGAGGACCCGGAGCTCTACCCGAACAAAAGCCTGTTCGCGCGCGCAACGACCATCGCTGCGGGTCCTTTTGCAAACTACCTGACGGCCTCGATCATCGTGTTCTCGCTCGGCGTGACCAACACGCTCCCGCCGATGCAGCCGGCCGAGCCCATGCAGGTGGGTCGAGTCATGCCGGACTCGCCTGCCGCCGCAGCCGGCTTGCAAGAAGGCGACGTCATCGTGATGGCAGACGGCAAGCCCATCGCAAACGTCACGGAGCTCATCGATGCGACTTCGACGCGCGCTGGTGAGCCTACCGAATACCTGATCGAGCGAGACGGCAAGGCGCTCCCACCCATCATGATCACCCCGCTCGACCGCGGAGGGCGCGGACAGATCGGGGTGGGCGCGAAGATGATTCGGCTGTACGAAGACCTGAACGTCACCGATGCCGCGAAGCTAGCGATCGCGCTGCCTTACCAGATGACGATGGCTCAGCTCAATGGGCTCGCGGACATGGTCAAGCGACGCAGCACCGAGGGCATCGGAGGCCCCGTCATGATGGGCAAAATGGTCGCCGAGGCGGCACAGTCCGGCGCACCGGCGTTCCTCTGGATTCTAATGTTCATCTCGGTCGCGCTCGGCATGTTCAACCTGCTGCCATTCCCCGCACTCGACGGCGGGCGGCTGATTTTCCTAGGATACGAGGCCGTAACACGGCGTCGCGCCAACGAGCAGTTCGAGATGGCAGTGCACGCATTCGGTATCGTGTTTCTCCTTGGGATGATGATTCTCGTCACGTACCGAGACATCTTCGGCTAGAGGCTTGCCGAGATGATGGGAGCGGGTAGCTTCATCCGATGCATGACGATGTAATCGTAGTCGGAGGCGGCCTGATGGGCTGCAGCGTGGCGTACCGCCTCGCGAAAGACGGCGCAGAAGTAACCGTCTTAGAGCGTAGCGTCCCAGGCGCCGAAGCATCTTCTGCAGCAGCGGGGATCCTCGGACCTAGCGTCGAATCGTTCGACGACGCCCTCGCGCTGCAACTAGGCCGTCGAAGCCGGGAGCTGCATGCGGAGCTCGCCGAGGAGCTCGACGAGCATTTCGGCATCGATGTCGGCTTTCGGCGATGCGGCGTCGTGAAGGTTGCATTGAATGCGCTCGAGCTCGACGAGCTGAAGCAGCAAGCCGAACGGCTTCGCGTGCAGGGAGTACGCTGCGACGAATGGAGCGCCGCCGACCTTCTTCGGGAGGAGCCTTCGATCAACCCGGAAGCCCTTGGTGCCCTGAGCATTGCCGAAGACGCCCAGGTCGAGCCGCGGAAGCTGCTCTCTGCGGTGGCGCTCGGTGCGGAGCGAGAAGGCGTGAAGTTTCGGACGGGCTCCACGGTTCGCTCGATAGACGTCGAAGGTGGGCGGGTTCGAGGAGTTCAGCTCGCAGATGGAACCCTGCGAGCGGACCGGGTTGTCGTCGCGGCGGGAAGCTGGACTACACAGATCCCCGGACTTCCGTTGAGTCCCGAAACGATACACCCTGTTCGCGGGCAGATGATCACGACGCACACGCGCCCTCCCCTGTTCCGCCGCGTCGTCTTCGGCGCAGGCGGTTACGTCGTGACTCGTCCTGACGGCCGGGTGCTGTGTGGATCGACGATGGAGCGCGTAGGCTTCGCACGAGGAAATACGTTTGGCGGCATGGCTGATGTGATCGACAAGGCGACGCGCATCGCACCCTCGTTGCGGGAAGCCGCGATCGATTCGCACTGGTCGAGCTTTCGACCCGGGACGCCCGATGGGCTGCCATTAGTCGGCGAGACACAGGTCGAGGGTCTGTTCGTCGCGAGCGGACACTACAGAAACGGTATTCTGCTCGCGCCGCTGACCGCCGAGCTCATCGCAGACGCGCTCCGCGGAGAATCGGAATCGCGGCAAGCCATGGCGCTTTCGCCTCGCCGCTTCGAGGAGCCAAGCGCGTGACGGCTGCGTCGGAAACGACGCTCTCGGCGAATGGGCTGGCGCACCACGTCATCCGCTGGGGGCAACGCCCGGTGGACGTCGTTCTTTGCCACGGCTTCTTGGACATCGGGTGGAGCTTCGACGCCCTCGCGCGCCGGCTCGTGGAGGCCGGGCATGGAGTCGCTTCCTTCGATTGGCGCGGCCACGGAAGGAGCGAGTGGGTCGGCCCCGGCGGCTACTATCACTTTCCGGACTATGTCCTCGACCTCGACGAGCTCCTTCCACAGCTGAGCGAGACGCCGGTACACTTGCTCGGGCATTCGATGGGAGGCTCGGCCTGTGCGATGTACGCTGCGGCCAGACCGGAACGCGTCCGTACTCTGACCCTCGTGGAGGGCATTGGGCCGCCCGAGATGGAGCCCCGCGATCCCGCTGCGCGCCTTCGGGCTTGGCTCAGTGGCGTCGGCAAGGTCCGAAGCAAGGCGGCCCGACCCATCGCGGACGTTCGAGAGGCGCTGAAGCGGATGCGTGTTCAGAATCCGGAGCTGGGCGAAGAGCTCGGCAAGTTCCTGATCGAAAAGAGCACGACGCCAGTCGAAGGTGGCCTGCAATGGAGCTTTGATCCCTTGCACAAGACCTGGGCCCCTCGGCCGTTTCAAGCAGACGTGTTCGGCGCTCTACTCAGCGCGATCACCGCCCCTACCCTCGTCGTGGCCGGCGAACACGGATTCCGGCTGGAAGACGAGCAGGCGCGGATTGCGCAAATCGCCGATCACCGCTTCGAGGAGATCCCGAACGTGGGCCACATGATTCACTGGTTCGCGGCCGACAGACTGGCCACGGTCCTCTCGGACTTCTTCGCCGATCACGCTGCTTGACCGCGTTCGGACCACGTGAAACGCTGCCCGGCCATGCAACGAACGACGTGGCTCACGATGGCGGTCGCAAGCGTGCTTGCTGGCCACGCACTCGCGGAAGATCCGGGGCCGGACACGGACGAAGAGCGTCGCAATGCGGTGTTCGCGACGGTCGGCTCAAAGACCATCAGCGTCGGCGACATCGAAGACATCGTTTCGAGTCGCTCGCCCTATGCGCGGCAGCGATTGCTCGAGCCGAGCGCGCTTCAAGAGCTTGCGGATGCTCAGGTGCAAGCCGAGCTGTACTACCAGGGTGCCGCAAAGCTTGGCTATGGCGATTCGCCTGATGTCCAGCGTTTCGTGAACCAGACCATGGTCAAGCTCTTCGTTCGCAAGGAGTTCGAGGAGGCGGTGACGCCGAACGACGT
>Ga0316189_10002346_pt1 | contig 18686 bp, 17 predicted proteins | sample LowCovwburrow_MG_FD_204930 | JGI IMG/M metagenome (GOLD analysis project Ga0316189, IMG submission 204930) | Coastal sediment microbial communities from Maine, United States - Lowes Cove worm burrow | ecosystem: Environmental > Aquatic > Marine > Coastal > Sediment | place: USA: Maine...
AGACGCGTTGTGGGAACGCGTTATGGAAGCGGGCAAGCCTTACAATATAAGGCCGACCGCACCATCGACGATTCGCAGTATCGAAGGTGGGCTGCTGTCCTACGTATCCGATATCACCATCGACGATAATCCATATGTTATTGGCATGGGGCGATTCGTCGATTTCGATCAGCCTGGGGACTTTGTCGGCAAGGCGGCGCTGCAGAAGATCGCCGCCGAGGGGGCCGGCCGGCGCCTTGTCGGTATCGAGATAGATGGCGAAGCACTTGGCGTGCCTAACGAGGAATTCTGGGATATCTCGGTTGATGGCAAAAAGATTGGTCACGTAACGCGCTGCGCCCACTCACCGCGCCTGGATCGCAATATAGGCTGGGCGAATGTTGCAGCGGAGCACTCGGATCCAGGCTCGGAACTGGTCGTGGATTCGCCGTCTGGCGATCGCAAGGCGATCGTCTGCGAGGCGCCCTGGTTCAAGCCACAGATCAGGATTCCGGACGAACTGATAGCCTGAGCTATTCGTCAGACGTCGAATTCGGCGACATCGAAATCGGCGATCGACTCCGAACCGTTTACGATCACGTCGAGCAGCGATGCTGTTTCCGGCAACACTTGCCGCACATAAAAACGCGCGAGTTTACGTTTCACGTCATAGAAGTCGCCGTGCTTGTCCTTTATCGAGTCGATGATCTGGGCCCACAGGCAGCCGATGATCGTGAGCGCGAAGAGTCTTAAGTACTGGGTCGCGCAACCTCGCATCGCGGCATCTTCACCCGCCTGCGCTCTCGCTTGAACCCATTGCGTGGCCTCAATGAGCCGATGCAGCGCCTCGCGCGCTGCTGTGACGACATCGCCCTGGTCGCCATCGGCTCGTTCGTCGAGGAACGCGAGCCAGTCAGCGAGGAATTGATTCGTGAAATCCGTCATGCGGCCAGTGACTTTTCGCGACACCAGATCGAGGGCCTGAACCTCGTTCGTGCCCTCGTAGATTGGGGCGATTCGGCAATCGCGAACCAGTTGCTCCATGCCGTGCTCGCGGATGTAGCCATGTCCGCCAAGAATTTGCTGCGCCGACAAGGTGCTGCTCATGCCGAGATCGCTGAAGTGCGCTTTGATTATGGGCGTCAGCAAAGCGACTGTGCTTTCCGCAAGTCCCGCGGCCTCGGCGTCTGGAGACTTTTCCATGATGTCGATGTTCAGGCCGGCGAATACGGAGAGCGCCCGCGCACCTTCAACCTGCGAACGAATAGTCAGCAGCTGTCGCTTCATCTCGGGTTGGTAGACGATCGGGTCTGCCGGCGCACTGTCATCGGGGCGTGGTGCAGGTGCTTTGCTCTGTGTTCGTTCTTGCGCATAGTCGAGTGCGTTCTGCAGCGCGATATCAGACATTCCCAGGCCCTGCAGGCCAACCGTTATTCGCTCCAGGTTCATCATTTTGAACATTGCTGACAGACCGCGATTTTCCTCGCCGATCAGGTAACCGGTTGCTGCATCGAAAACCAGCGAGCAGGTTGCTGATGCCTTGATGCCCATCTTGTGCTCGATCGAGGCGGTTTGAACGCCATTGCGTGCTCCGAGTGACCCATCCTCATTGACGAGGAACTTCGGAACCAGGAACAAGCTGATACCGCGCGTGCCGGCCGGGGCACCTTCGACGCGTGCGATGACCAGGTGCAGAATATTCTCTGTCAGATCGTGGTCGCCTGACGTGATAAAGATTTTCTCACCACTGATTCTGAATGTGCCGTCGTCGGCTGCTACAGCCTTTGTCTTTAGCAGCCCGAGATCGGTGCCGCAGTTCGGTTCGGTCAGGCACATCGTTCCGGACCAGGTGCCGTCAACCATTTTTGGAAGGTACAGGTTGCGGATTTCGTCGGAGGCGGAGTTGTCCAGGCAGTGATACGCGCCGCGACTGAGCTCGGTATACAATTTGAACGAAACATTTGCCGCGCCGAGCATTTCGTCAATCAGGCTCTGCAGCAATTTTGGCAGGCCCTGGCCGCCATGATCCGGACTGGCATCGATACTCGTCCAGCCGGCCTCGATAAACTGGGTGTAGGCTTCCTTGAAGCCGGGCGGCGTAGTGACGTTGCCATTGTCAAACTTCGCGCCGTGCTCGTCACCGTCGCGGTTGATCGTCAGCAGTTCGGTGCTGGCGAATTTGCCGGCCTCCTCAAGAATGGCCTCGATCAGATCGGCGTCAACGTCCTCGTAGCCGGGAAGCGAGGTAAGGCGATCGATACCTATCCACTCGCAGAGAAGAAAGAGCATGTCTCGGATTGGAGCGTTATAAATCATTGTTTTCGTCAGTTTCTAAGTGGAGTACCGTGACCGAGCATGAACTCAATCCTGTCCCTCGTCTGTACGGTTTTACCGAGAGTCACGAATGCCCTGCGCTCAAGCCGAAAGAGGTCATTTTCGGACAACTCGGTCCCGGCGTCTATATCGCCTCCGGTAACGATCATGGCAATTTGGGTCCCCGTGGTGACGTCATGGGGGGTGAGATGGCCTTTCTCGTGGGCTTTCTGTAGCCATTCACGCATTTCGGCCCAGACGTCGCGGCCCGGCATCGCGAGCGGCATGCGTCTTGTCACGTTATAACACGGCGACATTTCCATGACCGCTGACATCGCGATGTCGAGCAGGCGATCGCGGTTCATGACGTAGTCATCAACGTCGCTGCGGAACATGGCCAGTGGTTCGGCTTCGAGCGGAGACCGCGCGGTCTTGCCGTAGCCGATATTCATGAAGGCATTCCAGGCGGCCCTGGTGATGTCGCCTTCGCGCTCGTACCAGCGGTACAGCATCTCCTTGACGCCACCGCCACCCGGAACGACGCCTACCAGGGATTCGACCAGGCCAGTCACCGAGTTCGCATGGAAAACGACCTTATCAGTGTGCAACAGCACCTCGAAACCACCCCCCATCGAGAGGCCTGAAGGCGCAGCGACCACAGGAATCGGGGCATATTTCATCGAGGCCAGCGTTTGCTGGTAGTGCTCAAGAAATGTATTGAGGCCGTCCATGTCCTGGTTGGCGACAAAGCCGAGAATGCTCTGCAAGTCTGCGCCGCAAGAGAAATGCTGAGCATCATTGTGAATAATGAGTCCGGACATGTTTGTTGATGCGTGTTCGACGGCCGCTTCGAGTAGCTGCATCGACTCGGGCCCGAGCGCATTGGCCTTGGTGTGGAATTCGACGATCCCGACGTTATTCTCAAGTTCGAAGAAGCTGGCCGCCTGGTTTTCCAGTACGGGCCGCAATGTGCGGCGTTCTTCGCTGAATCGGCGGATGCCGTCTGCTCGTCGCAAGGCCTGGTAGCTGCCGTCGGCGAGCAGGTATTGCAGCGTTCCATTCTCGACTCGGTAGAATGACTTGCCGAGCGCCGTACGTACAAAGTCAGGTACTTCGCGGCCTTCTTCCTCCAGCTGTGCCACGAAATGATCGACACCGAATGCGTCGATCATCTCGAACGGGCCCTGGATCCAGTTGTAGCCAAGTTTCATCGCGTCATCGACGGCGACGAGCGATTCATTTGTTTCGGGTACGAGCGTAGCGGCATAGCACAACGTACTCGACAACACGTCCCAGTAATACTGCCGATGCTTGTCGTTTTTCTCGATGTCCGGCTCGCAAGCTGCATAGTCACGGTAACGGGAGCTTTCGAAATCCAGGGTCTTGCGGCTGATGCCATTGGCGTTATCGGCGGGCTGATAGAAGCCGCCCTTGCCGCCCTTATTGCCGATCAGGCCCTGTTCAATCATCCACGCCATGATAGGGACTTCGGTAGACACGCCATGGAATGCATCGTCGCCGGGCAGTATGGATTCAAGGCTTTTCGCGACGTCAGACATCAGGTCGATGCCGATAAGGTCATACAGACCGAAGACGCCTGTTTTGGGAATTCCCATCGGCCGGCCGAAGATGGCGTCTGCTTCCTCCGGCGTCAGGCCCATGTCGAATGCTGTGTGCAGTGCCTTTTGGATCGCGAAGACACCGACGCGGTTGCCGAGGAAGCCGGGCGTGTCGTTGCAAACGACAACGCCTTTGCCGAGCCGTCGTTCGCAGAAATGACCGAGGCACTCTATAACGGCGCTGCGTGTTTCAGTACCCCGTACGAGTTCGAGCAGGCGCATGAAACGCACCGGGTTGAAGAAGTGCGTGATCGCGAACTCTTCGCGAAATGCTACGGGCATATCTTCGACGAGCAGCGAGATCGGAATCGTCGATGTATTCGACGACACGATGCATCCGTCCTTGCGCACCTCATCGATCTTCTTGTACAGCGCTTTCTTGATGTCGAGGCGCTCGACGATCGCTTCCGCGATCCAGTCGACGTCAGCTAGCTTCGCCATATCGTCTTCGATATTGCCGATCGTTATGTGCTTGAGCTTGTCCTTGTGCAACAGGCCCGGCTGCTTTTCGTCCAGCAGGCGTTCGAGCGCACGTTCGCAAACGGCGTTACGGTTGTCACCGTCGGCGGCTACATCGAGCAGCAATACGTCGATGCCTGCATTGGCGAGTTGTCCGGCAATGCCGAGGCCCATAGTGCCCGCCCCGATGACAGCGGCGCTGTTGATTTCGTACATGGTCGGCTTCTACGTTGTGGGGTTGTTCTCGAATATAAAATCTTTAAGCAGGGTGCGACATTTATCGGGTGCTTCCTGCGGGACGATGTGACCACTCTCGCGGATCACCGCGACTGCAGGGCTGCCCAGATGTTCGATCAGCTTGTCGGTTGCCTTTTTCGGCACCATGCGGTCCTGGCCGGCCACGATGACCTGGGTTGGGCAGCTTACCTTGCCGGCAGCAGCGACGCCGTTCTTGTAGTTGTTACAGGCATTGAGATCTGTCCACAGTGCGTCTGGTGTATTGCCACGCATGATCTTGCGCCCACCCGACACCATCGAGTTGCCGGGAATCGGCCCCTGGTGCAGGTGGCCGGCCGGGCCAAAACCCCAGCCGAGCATCATGGCAATGGCGGCTTCCGGTTCGTCTCTCGCGGCATTCAGCAATGCGTCATTCACCGGAGTTTCGAGTCCGCTGGTCACAAATGACACGGAGCGCACGCGGCCCGGGTAGCGCGCGGCCAGTTCAAGCCCTACCAGGCAACCCTGCGAGTGCGCGACGAGTGAGACATTATTGATGTCGAGCCACTCGAACACGTCGTGCAACCAGTCCGCCATCGTTTCAATCGATTCAAGCGGTGGCCCTTCGGATCGGGTGTGGCCTGGCAGATCGAGGGCAAGTACGGAGTAATTTCGGAACGCGAAAAAACGCGATTGCAGGTTCCACACCGTGTGATCGAAGCCACTGCCATGCAGAAAAACGACGGTTGGCTTGTTGTTGTCGAAGGGCTTGCCGCCCGTCGTCGCAAAAACCCGCTTACCGTTGACCTCGAAATACATGTCCTAGCCTTTCGCGATGCGTTTGGCGGCCCGGAAGCCATTCTCGAAGTCAGCCTTGATGTCGGCGACATCCTCGAGTCCTACGGAGAGGCGGACCATGTCTTCGGTAATCCCGGCGGCGACAAGTGCATCGGCATCAATGCGTGAGTGCGTCGTCGTGGCCGGGTGAATGATCAGCGTCTTGGCGTCACCGACATTCGCCAGGTGAGAAGCCAGTTCGCAGTTCTCGATAAATGCCTTGCCTGCCTCACGGCCGCCCTTGACGCCAAAGCTGACGATGGAGCCGGCGCCTTTGGGCAAGTATTTCTTCGCGAGCTCATGGCTAGAATGCGAAGCCAGCGACGGGTGATTGACCCAGGACACCTGGTCATGATTTGACAGGTAGTCGAGCAAATCCATCGTATTGGACATGTGTTTGTCCATGCGCAGCGACAGCGTTTCGATGCCTTGTAACAGAAGGAATGCGTTCATCGGGCTCATTGACGGGCCGATGTCGCGCATGGCCTCGGCACGAATACGCGTGGCAAAAGCGGCGGGTCCAAACTCTTCCCAGAAGTTGATACCCGAAAACGGCGCATACGGTTCGGTGATGGTCGGGTATTTGTCTGTCGCACCCCAGTCGAAGTTGCCACCGTCGACGACGACGCCACCTATCGCTGTACCGTGACCACCCATCCATTTTGTCACGGAGTGCACGGTCATATTGGCGCCATAATCGAAACAACGGCACAGGTAGGGCGTGTTGAACGTCGCGTCGATCATCACAGGAATATTATGGTCGGTCCCGATTTTCCCGATGGCGTCGAGATCAAGGATGTCGAGACCGGGATTGCCAATCAGTTCACCGTAAATAAGTTTGGTGTTGTCCTGGATGGCCGCGCGGCAGGCATTAGTGTCGGTTGGATCAAAAAACGACGTCGTGATGCCAAAGCGTGGCAGCGTGTTTTTCATCAGGCTGATGTTGCCGCCGTACATCTGCGCAGAGGCCACAATGTGATCGCCTTGCCCGAGAATGGCGGTAATGGCACAGAATGTTGCCGCCATGCCCGAGGATGTGCAGACGGCGGCCGAACCGCCTTCAAGTGCAGCGATGCGTTGCTCGAGTACGCCTACGGTCGGATTGGTGATACGCGAATACGCATGACCACCACGCTCCAGGTTGAAAATCGACGACGCCGTGTCGGTGTCCGGGAACACATACGACGTGGTTTGATAAATCGGTGCGGCGCGCGCGCCAAATTCAGGGTCCACGACCTGGCCCGCGTGCAGGGCCAGCGTGTCGAAGTTAAGGAATCGCGACATGGCGAATGCTCGTATGTGATGGGCTAGACCTGGTCGAGCGCGTCCGACAGGGCCTTGATCAGATCGTCGGTGTCTTCGAGACCAACCGATGCGCGAACGAGTCCATCGATAATGCCGACGCGCGCACGCTCTTCGGGCTCGACATCGGCATGCGTCATCGTAACCGGGTGCGTGATCAGCGACTCAACGGAACCGAGATTTTCCGCGAGGCTCCACAGCTCGATGTTGTCCATGAGTTTCTTGCCAGCGGCGAGCCCGCCTTTGACCTCGAACCACAGCATGGCGCCGTAGCCTGATGCCTGGCGGCTGGAGAGTTCGTGCTGGGAGAAGGACTTGAGCCCGGGGTAGGCGACCTGTTCAACCTTGGGGTGAGCTTCGAGAAACTCCGCAATGGCCATAGCGCTGGCAGATTGCGCATCCATCCTTACCGACAAGGTCTTGCAACCCTGCAGGGTCAGCCATGCGACCTGCGGTGACATGATTGTGCCTGTGCTGTTCTGAATAAAGCGCACGGCCTGGGCATGCTCGTCGGAGTTGCTGATAACAGCACCGCCGACCGTCGCGTTGTGGCCGTCCATGTACTTGGTCGTGCTGTGGATCGAGATATCCGCACCGAGTTCGAAAGGACGCTGGTAATAAGGTGTCAGGAACGTGTTGTCGACGGCGTGCACGGCGCCGGCTTTTTTCGCGATTTCGGAAATAGCAGCGATATCGGAACACTTCATCGTCGGATTCGCCGGCGTTTCTGTCAGGATCAACGCCGTGTTATCGCGCACAGAGTTGGCAACGTCATCCGGGTTCGAGGTATCAGCAAATGTGTAGTCGATGCCGAAGCGGCTCAAAATTTTCGTGCTCAGTCGATAGGTACCGCCGTAAGCAACGTCCGAAACGATCGCGTGTTTGCCGGCTTCGAGGAACGCCAGCATGGTCGCGAGCACGGCGCTCATGCCGGTGCCGAAGCACGCACAATCCACACCGCCTTCGAGATCGGTGAGTTTCAGTTCCAGCGCCTTAACCGTCGGGTTGCCTGAGCGCGAGTACGTAAACCCCTTGCTCAGGTACTCGTCCACAGACGGTTGCACGTAAGTCGTGGACTGGTATATCGGCGTGAGGATCGAGCCGGTGAGCGGGTCGGGAGTTACGCCTGCGTGAATCTGCCTGGTTCTGAAACCCATGTTCGTATGTCCTTGTTAAGAATTAGCGTAATTGTAGCGGGTCATCCGGGTCGACGCCCGGCATGAATTGTTGTTTGCGATCGAGGTTGGTGAGCTGGTACACGAGGCCAAGCCAGTTATTGACGATGGCCTTGCCGGTGTCGCCCCATGTGTTATCACAATGCGGCAGGAGTTCATCTTCGGGGAACGCAGGTGCAGACGTCAGATCGACGTCTTTGATCCGCGCGATCAGAGCTTGCGCGATCTCCTCGCCCTCGGGCGTGAAGAAGTTTTCCGGGATGCGTGGCAGCTTGTCGCGGGCGCCACCCAGATAGCGGTTGTACTCGCGTTTGAATTCCTTGAGCAGGCTGATCGCGCCGTATTCAGGATGGCCCTGGAAATAGACGACACGAAACTGGTCCGGGCTGACAGCGAGATGCACGCCGATGTCAGCGCTCTCTGCGAGAACTGAACACCCGGCGGCTTCAAACTGCTCTCGCGACACATCATTATGCCGGGAGTGCGGCGCCTCGAAACGCGTATTGACGTCGCGCAGCAGCGGGTGATCCCGACGCGTCGCCTTGTGTGTGTAGACACCCCATTGTTTTTGTTCGAGATGGCGCCGGTCTATGTCGTGGAAGTGCTTGACCAGTGCGTGCGTGGCGAGACAGGAGCAGAAGGTCGACGCGACATTGGTCTCCGCCCAGCGCACGATGTCGATCAACGGTTCCCAGAAGGCTTCCTGGTTCAGCGAAGGATTGATCACATTCGCTCCCGTGATGATCAATGCGTCCAGGCCTTGTTCGGCGAGGTCTTCAAAATTGAAGTAATGCGCACGGATATGGGCCTCAGCCTGTTCGCCGCGATTTAACTCCGGCAGCGAAAACGGATACACAAAAAACTGGGCGATCGGATTGCTGCTGCCAACCAGGTGAATGAACTGTCTCTCGGTCGCCTGTAGTGCTGCATCCGGCATCATGTTGAGAAAACCGATATGCAGTTCGCGTATATCCTGGTGCTTCGCCCTGTCCAGCGACAACACGGTGTGGCCGTCGTTGCTCAGGGCCTTGAACGTGGGTAAGTCGTTGTGGGCGACCAGCGGCATAGTTTTTCTTTTCCGGGGTATGCTAGAAAGAGGGTGATTATGCACAAAAAAGGCCCGCCAGAGGCGGGCCTTTCCCGGAACACCTGGTTCGCCGTTCTACTGTGTCGTACTCATACCGTCGGCGATCATTGCCTCGAGGCCATCTCGCAGAATCTGGCCCCAGCGGCGACCGAGGCGACGTACCTCGGCTCGGTTACGCGGTGGGCTGGATTCGATCATCGTTCCCTGACTTTCTGCAGCACGTCGATCGACGGCACGCGCGAGTACGGTGTTGCTGACTGAATCCCTGACTTCGAGCACCAGCGTGGCTTCGCCGACACTGTCCAGGAACACGCGGCTTCTACCGACAGAGTCCGGCGGGACGCGTGAGACGACATCCAGCAGGCCTACGTGTATGCCGAGCACATCCGGACCAGGTTCCTCGACGACTTCAAACACCGTACTGCGCTGGAATTCTTCCAGGAATGCTCCACTAATCTCTTCCTGAAACAGCGCCCTGGTATCGGCATCGAGCTGGAATTCGCTGGTGCTGGAACGTGTCCGAATAGAGCCTGTTCCGGCGCGACCACTGTACGGGCCGCTGTCATTGCGATACTGCACACCCAAACTGTGGAACATGACTTTTGTAACGCCGGACAGGTCGATATCCTTGCGGGCCCAGACAGCATCCATGACTGTGCGGTCGATGCGGGTCAGGCCATCATGGGTTACTTCGGCATCTTCGCCTGTCTGGAACGCAGGCGTCGAAGAGCAGCCGGCGGCAGCAAGCGCAATCACGGCGACTGCAGACAAATACTTGATTTTCACTTTATATCCCCTATCGGATGGTTCTTAATTCCTTTCGTCATTCTAGCGCAGCCAAATCGGCATACCAATGACCCAAAGGTAAGTAGTTGTAACCAGCCTAATCGACCTTAGGTCACCAGACAGCTTCACCAGGTCGCGTTTACCGCACGCGGCGCATCAAATGGGGGTAGAAAAGTATAGAATAGTCTGAAAATCGCGCAGCAAGAATGAATCGGAGAACAGCCAATGAAGGACCTCAATATCGGGTGGCGACTGCTGCCGGTTCTTGCGGTTGCGGATATACTCGCCGAATTCCCATAGACTCCGATTTTGAGAGGAACTGAAATGAAGAAGATTGGAATTTTTCTGGCCGCAATGTTAGCAACGGGTTCGCTTTTTGCGGATACGATTGAACTGGCCGATGGCCGATTGCTTGAAGGCGATTTTATCGGTAGCAGTAACGGCATCATCATGTTTAATACGGGCGAAGATATTGAGGCTTTTCCAGAAGCTGAAGTTGTCGGCATGTGGTTTTCGAGCGGTGTGGCCACGCTCGAAGCCGAAATGGCCTCTACCGGTCCGGCTCCGACGATGTCGGTGCCTGCTGGGACGCGCCTCGTCATCCGCATGTCGGATACCGTTGATTCGAAAAATCACGGCGCCGGACATCGCTTCCGTGGCCAGCTGGAAAGTGCTGTCGTTGTTGACGGCGTGACGATCCTGCCACGGGGTACCACAGTGTACGGCCAGGTAATGGCCGCGCAACAGTCAGGCAGGGCGGTGGGTTCATCATCGCTGTCTCTTGCGTTCACCGACGTTATGCTCGATGACGTTCTGCACCCGATTTCCACGGAAGGCATGAACGCCCAGACGAGTGGCGAAGGCGGTCGAACGGTCGGGCGTACGGCACGTGCCGCGGCAATCGGTGGCCTGATCGACGGTAAATCAGGTGCCAGAACCGGCGCGAAGGTTGGTGCCGGCGTCTCAATCCTGACCTCAGGCGCAAGCGTCAATGTCCCGCGCGGCACGATTGTTGAAACGTCGCTGCGGGTTGCACTCGTCCTTCCAATGTAAAGGCTGAATAAATTGAAAATTCGAAATACGGGCCTTGCGGTCCTGATGTCATTGTTGCTGATGCCGGCTGTTTCGTCGGCCCAGCAAGGCGAATGGCTGGTTGCTCCCTATATCTGGGCGGCCAACGTTTCCTGGGACCTGGCCGCACGCGGCGATGGCACCGTTGAATTCAGCGATATCGTCGACAAGCTCGACGGCGCCGCCTTGATTCGCATTGAATACGTGCGCAACAAGATCGGTTTCACGTTCGACTATGTCGATATGTCTCTGTCGGATCGGACCAACATTTCAACGCCAGGCCCCCTGCCAATTAGTGTTGCTATCCGCGCCGACGTTGACCTCAGCGTGCTTGAGACCGGCGCTTTCTATCGACCATCAGCGACCGATAGCGGTGTCGATGTCCTGGCGGGCATTCGTGATACCAACGTCGATTCCTCGTTGATCGTCACGCCGGCAAATCTGCCAACGGAGCGATTTGATACGGGCAAGGGGTTCACTGACATCTACGTCGGTGCCCGGTACCTGCACCGCTTGAACGAGTCATGGGATTTCTCCGTTCGCGGTGACTATGGCTTTGGCGGCTCCGATGGCGCGCTGAACCTCATGGCTTCCGTCGGCTGGCGGTCCAGAGGATCGTTCGGCATGTCTTTGGCGTATCGTCACCTGGCATTTGACCTTGACCAGAAAGTTGAGGGCGAAGCAGTAACCAATGAATTCGAATTTTCCGGACCGGCTCTCGGTTTCCTGTTCCGGTTCTAAACCGATGAGCGGTGAGTAAGTGCTCGTGAAAATCGGCAAAAAAAGAACGGCCCCTCTTGGGGCTGTTTTTTGTCTGCTTTTTGCCGCAGCGGCCAGCCAGGCCCAGGAAGTTGCCGAGATTCCCTTTTGGCACCAGCCACCCGGGAGCGCGGGGTTGGGCGGCGGGCTTCGTTTTGGGCAAAGCCCTTACCTGGCGTCTGACAACGAGGATGATCGTCAATTCGATTTGGTTCCCTTGTATCTTTACGAAGGCAAGTATCTTTTTGCCCGGGGTACGGCCGGCGGTCTGCACATCGTCAATAATGACGACTACGAGTTCAACGCCTTTGTACGCTATCGCTTTCAGCGACTCGATCCCGACAGCAATGAGTATTACGAAGGGCTCGAGGAGCGCAAGCAATCGCTGGATGCCGGAATTCAATTTGCGATCAAGAAGAAGTGGGGCGAACTGACTCTTGACTGGGTTGCTGACACGCTTGATCGACACAACGGACAGCAAGCCAAGCTTTCATATCGATATCGCTTTGATGCGGGCGCATGGTCGATATCGCCGTACATTAGCTGGTCCTACCAGAACAGCAACCTCACTGATTACTACTTTGGCGTAAGCGAAGCCGAGGCGCGCATCGATCGCCCGGAGTTTTCCGCAGGCTCATCGCAATGGGCGGAATTCGGCCTGAATACTGCCTGGCATTTCTCTGAGCGCATCGTGTTTTTCGCAAACGTTGGTTTTGCGGGTGTTGACTCCGACGTCCTGGACAGTCCGCTCGTGGAAGAGTCCGGCGTATCCGCTCTCTTTGTTGGAGGCACCTACACCTTCGGTAATGCCAGGACGCCGGAGAACATCAATAACCCCCTTCGTGACGGCGAATGGTCCTGGCGCGTCAACTATGGTTACCAGGCAAGCGGCAACATCGTTAGTGAAATCGATCAGGGTGACTTCAGCAAGAGTGAGTACGCCGACACCAACATCGGTGGCTTGACGCTGGGTCGCTTGCTGCACGATGGACCGCGCGTCGATTTTCTCGGCAAGTTTGCACTGATGCGTCACTTCGAGGATGACGAGGGCAACGGCAACTTCAATAGCTACAATGCGTACATCATGGCGATGGGCAAGGGTTACTCCGGTTGGACCGGCGAAGAGTGGTTCCGCTGGGGTTTTGGATTCGGCATGTCGTACGCCGAAAAGGTGCCGATTGCAGAACAGCGCAAGCAGGCCGAGAAAGGCGACAACACGTCGCACTTCATCAATTATCTCGAGATGACTCTCGACTTCCCATTAAGGCGCATGTCACGTTCAAACTGGCTGCAGAATTGTTATGCGGGCCTGACTATCGTGCACCGCTCCGGAATCTTTGGCACGTCCGATTTGCTGGGTGACGTGTCGGGTGGTTCGGACTGGATTACCGCCCACCTGGAGTGCACGCGGTGACTACCTTAAGGCTGGTTCTGCTGCTGGCACTGATCGGGGGTTCCGCCAACGCGGAGTGGGTTGCGGACCCGGCCAACAAAAAGCAAGTTGCGTCGGCGGACGCGATTACACAAATCAAGGAGCGTATCCCGCGGTCACAACCGTTTTTCGAAGACGCCTACGGCATGGCCGTGTTTCCGTCCGTGACCCGGCTGGGCTTCGGCTTCGGCGGGGCGGCGGGCAAGGGGTACGTCATTGAAGGTGATGGCATCATTGGTACGACTCGCTACTGGCAGTTCACGTCGGGAATACAGGCTGGCGTACGCAACTTCAGCATGGTCATACTCTTCAAGGACAAAGAGGCGCTGGACTATTACAAGCAAGGCAAGGCGCAGTTCCTCGGCCAGGCGGGGCTCGCGGTGGCAAACAAGGGCGTCGCCGGAACCCCTGCATTCAATAACGGTGTTGCGATATTCACCGTGACGCGCATGGGACTCATGGCTGAGTTCACTATCTCGGGCGCAAAAATGACGTACCGTCCGCTACCGGGTAGCGAGACTCAGACACAGTGAAGAACGCATTCGTATTGGCGCTTGTCCTGATGCCGGTGCTGGCGCAAGGTCAGAATGCGGAGCCGATTCACCCCTATCTGAGCAACAAATTCTTCACGTCGGTCGGCTTGTTTCTGCCCGATCAGAATACGCGCCTGGGTCTCGAGGCATCAGTCGATATTCCGGATCCCGGTCCTGCTCCGCTTCAGAGAGTCGATTTCTCAGAAACGTTTGGCTTCAGCGACAGCGCCGAGACATTCGCTGCCGAGATCGGTTGGCGTTTTGGGAAGAAGTGGCAATTGCGTGGCCAGTATTTCCGTGTAGATAGCAACTCGAGAGTGTCGCTGGAAGAAGATGTAGAGTGGGGCAATGTTGTTTTTAACGAGGGGACGTTCGTCGGTGCCGGCAATGAGTACCAGGTCACGCGGCTGTTCTTTGGGCGTACGTTCAAATCCACGGATAGACAGGAGCTGGGTTTTGGCCTCGGCGCGCATCTTCTCGATATCAGCGCCTACATCAACGGCAATGCGATTGTCGATGGAATCGATGTTGGCTATCGGCAGGAACGTGCAAGCATCAGCCAGCCGCTGCCAAATCTTGGTGCCTGGTACATGCACGCGTTTTCCGAAAAGTGGGCCGCCACAATTCGCGCCGACTGGCTCTCAGCCAGCGTCGGCGACTACGACGGATACATCGTCAATTCCGCGCTTAGCGTCGGTTATGCCGTGACGGATCATTTCGGCATCGGTCTGGCTTACAACTTCTTTGAGATAAACCTCAAGGTTGACCACTCGGACTGGAAGGGGCGGATTGTGAGTCGCTTCGACGGTCCTTATGTTTCGTTAAGCGGTTACTGGTAGCGCCCGTGTTTGCCCGAGTCAATACGTCACGCAATCGCAACTTCCTGCTCGAGATCCTGATGATCGTTGTCGGTATCAACATCGCGTTGTGGTTCGAAGGCTGGTTCGACGATCTCAAGGACGCCGAGACCGAACAGCAATACCTCGCGGGATTGCGTGATGACCTGGCGTCGGATCTCAAGCTGCTGGATTCGGTGATCGAGTCCAATTCGGCCAAGCTGCAGCGACTCGGCGAGATCGTCCCGAAACTGCCCGAACTTGGCAGCGCAAGCCCGGAGGAACAGGCACAGGCAATGTGGACGCCCTCGAGCTATTACTTCTTCGAGCCCTCTGATTTCACCTACCGTTCAATGCAGGAGAGCGGCGACTTTCGTTTGCTGTCCAATGCCGACACCAAGAAACGCTTGCTGAAGCTTGTGCGCCAGTACCGGCTGATCGATACCCTGCAGGTTAATTTCATCCAGGCCATGGACGACGAGTACATCCCATTGATGATGTCGGGTTTCGACCTCGCATCAGCACAGGTGACCGATCCCGCGATCCTCGACGACCAGGTCTTTACGAACTTCTTTGCCTACACGCACCAGGACGTTGAGACGCGCCTCAGCGTGTATTCCAGGGCACGTGATGATGCACATGAATTGCTCGAAGCGATCGAGGCCGAGATTCGCTAAGGCGGCGGTTGCGTCATTATTTTGCTGCCGTGATCATTGTGCGTTTGGGTTTGACCACGCTCAGGACGATGGATGAAGATGCATCCTTGACCGCTGGCATGCTCAGCAACTGGCCGTCAATAAAGCGCCCGAACGCATCAAGATCCGATGCGACAACCTCGAGCATGAAATCGATTGTCCCTGACACCATGTGGCATGCCTGTACCTGGGGGTGCTCCAGGACCTTGCGACGAAAATCCTTGGCAAGATCGGTGCTTTGACGATCAACGTTGACTTCAACGAAGGCCTTGACGCGATGACCGAGCGATTTCTCGTTCAGATTAACCGTGAAGTTCTCGATGACGCCACGTTCAATCAGGGCTTCCACGCGCCGCTGGCATGCGCTGGCCGACAGGTTGATGCGCTTGGCAAGCCGCGACCAGCTCATGCGGCCGTCCTCCTGAAGTGCTAACAGGATACGTGTGTCATATCTATCCATGTAGATTAAATCCTGCGCAAAATTACATTTGGTTTAGTGAATACTGCGGATTATACCTCATTTTCCGCAGTAAACGCCGACACCCTGCGTCCGCTTTTGCGTACACTTTTCGAATATCGGAACACGTCGAATTCTCCTGGGAGAGCGCAATGTCACACCTGAAGAAAGTGGACCACATCGCCTACGCGGTCGAGGCAGGCAGCATCGAAAAATGGGCCTGGTTTCACATCGTTGTTGAGGGCGGGACGCTGATCAAGCGTATTGACGATGCGCGCCCGGGTGATCCGAACAGCAGCATGAAGATCTGGTGCATCGACTACGGTGATTTCGGGATCGCGCTCATCGAGGGTATTGATCGCGCGAACAAGTCGCAGGTTTCGAGCTTTGTCGAAAAGCATGGCGATCATTCCTGCCAGCACGTTGCGTATGACACGCACAACCTCGACGCTTTCATTACGCACATGAAATCATTGGGCGGTCACCCGCGCGGTGACGTTCTCGTGCAGGACGACGGCTTCGGTATTCTCAAGCAGATGTTCGCCAAAGGTTACGCCACGGGTCATGCCGGAGAAGCGACTTTTCCCGAGTACTGCGAGCGCCCGAAAACAGAAGATGAAGCGAAGGAAGTCGAGATCACGTTCTCGGACAAGGCCGGCGGTGAATTCTACAAGCAGGTGCAGAACGCCATTGATGACGGCGATACGCAGCCGTTCTTTGACTTCAGCATGATGCCGGATGACTGGGAAGTGCCCGAAGAGCAAAGCAAAGGCAAGAAAGACCCTGACGCAAAAATGGTTGCCGCCTAGTTTCGCCGATAGACCAGCTGTTCCTCTCTGGTCATGTGCTCAGCCCCAGGATTTTGCTAGCTTCACTGGTGTTCGCAGGGTGCCTTTCGTAATCGGCACAAAGGTCAGCAGCACGAGGCACCAGCGCCGCATTTGAAGGTGCGAGTGTATCGCCATCAAGCCTGATGTTGTCCTCCATAGCTACGGTAATGACGCATGGTTCCGACATGGATTGTTGCCTCTTGGCGACACTGGTCGGTGCCAGCATAAACGTCTATTGTACCCACAACGCAATTGCGGGAGAGAGTCATGAAAACCATGCTTGGGCTGCTGGTTTTGGCATTACCGTTCATTTGTCTGGCCGACGTCGTTGTGCCAGTGGATTCCGTCGAGAGATACGTCAATATCCGGCAGGCGCCGGAGGCCGATACCGATGTCGTCGGCCGCCTGCAGAAGGGCGTGCCATTGACGCTCGTTCAATCGGTGCCCGGCTGGCATGAAGTCGAAATTGATGGCGAAGGCACGACCGGGTTTGTCAGCGCAGACTGGTCGACCGTGATACCGGACGAACCTGATGAGGTCGTCGCGGAGGAGGTTGTCGAGGAAATCGTCGAGGAAGCGGTTGAGGAGGCGGTTGAGGAGGCGGTTGAAGAGGTCGTCGAAGAGGCTGTCGAAGAGGCTGTCGATGAAGTGCTGGAGGTCGCGGTTGAAGAGACGGTTGAAGAGGCCGCTGTTGAGGAAGTCGCAGAGGAGGTGATTGCAGAGGCCGACGTCGAGGCGGTCGTCGCAGAGGCTGTTGTAGACCAGGCATCTGAGCCGCCGGTGATCACCGGCGGAATGGGGCCACCGGGACCACCGGGTCCGGCAGGACCACCAGGACCGGCAGGCGAGGGAGGCATCAAAGGAACGGCTGGTTACCTGGTTCGTTTCAAGGACAAGACGACCGGCGGCGAATCACAGGTCTACGATGATGGTAACCAGATCGGCATCGGTACCACCGAGCCCAAGCAACGTCTCGAGGTCAACGGCAGCATTCAGATCCATGAGCAGAACAGCAGTGTGGCCGGTTTGATGATCACACAGTCGTCGGGCGAAACCGGGTACATCATGCATAACCGCGCCAGTACATTGACGCTTGGCGCGGGATCGGTCGACCGCATTACGATCGACCGCAACGGCTTCGTGGGTATCGGCGTTTCGCGACCCCTGCATCCGCTCGAGATGGCCAGCGGAGCGCACGTGACGGCCGGTGGCGTGTGGACCAACAGTTCGTCACGCAGTCGCAAAGAGAACATCAGTGAACTCAGCCTCGAAGAGGCGCTCGCAGCGCTGGCAGCGCTCGAGCCGGTGCAGTTCAATTACAAGTCAGATACTTCGGACTCTTACGTGGGGTTCATCGCTGAGGATGTTCCAGAGTTGGTTGCCACAGGCGACCGCCAGGGGCTGAGTGCGATGGATATCGTTGCCGTGCTGACCCGGGTCATCCAGGAACAGCAACGCAGGATCGAGAATCTCGAAGCGAAGGTCGCTGACTAGGCTATTCCTGGTTGATGCCTTTCGTGCTGCAAAACAAGAATGGCATGTCGGTGTCCGTCCTGCCGCTCGGTGGAATTATCCAGTGCCTGACGGCGCCGGATCGCAATGGTCGTTATGATGATGTCGTGCTCGGTTTTGATGCGACGGGCGACTATGAAAACGGGCACCCCTGTTTCGGCGCGGTGATCGGGCGTTACGGCAATCGTATCGCCGCCGGCAGGTTCACGATTGATGGCAACAAGTATGTCGTCGCCTGCAACGATGGCGAAAATCACCTGCATGGCGGATACCGCGGCTTTGATAAGGTGAGCTGGAGTGTCGATGAGCCTGCAGAGGCACACGGTCAGTCATTGCGCTTGCGTTACATCAGCGCGGATGGTGAAGAAGGATTTCCTGGCGAGCTAAGCACAACGGTTCTTTACACGCTAAGCGATGACGACGAATTTCAAATTGACTACAAAGCGACATCGACGCGGCCGACGCCGGTCAACCTGACCAGTCACCCGTATTTCAACCTTGCCGGGCAGGGGAATGGTTCGATTCTTGATCATGAGCTCGAGATCGCGGCAGCCGCCTACACCCCTGTAGGCCCTGACCTGATCCCGATCGGTACTATCGATGCGGTCGAGGGAACGCCCATGGATTTTCGCGATCCGGTAGCCATCGGGGCGCGTATCGACTCACCGTCCGGGCAGCTGCAACGCGCGGGTGGTTACGATCACAACTGGGTGCTCGATAATCAGGAAGGAATATTGAAGCTGGCCGCGCGCGTGACCGAACCCGCCAGTGGTCGAGTGATGGAAGTA
>Ga0316189_10002348_pt1 | contig 18679 bp, 14 predicted proteins | sample LowCovwburrow_MG_FD_204930 | JGI IMG/M metagenome (GOLD analysis project Ga0316189, IMG submission 204930) | Coastal sediment microbial communities from Maine, United States - Lowes Cove worm burrow | ecosystem: Environmental > Aquatic > Marine > Coastal > Sediment | place: USA: Maine...
CAGGGGCAGAACCATGAATAGGTTCATACATGCCCTTACTGTTTTCATCCAATGAAGCTGATGGCAACATACCGATAGACCCCGTCAGCATAGAGGCACAATCAGACAAAATATCGCCAAACATATTAGTGGTCACCATCACATCAAACTGCTTCGGTGCGCGAACGAGCTGCATCGCTGCATTATCGACATACATATGACTCAGCTCAACATCCTCATAGCCTTTTGCTACATTATTCATGGTGTCACGCCAAAGCTCAGTACACTCAAGTACATTCGCCTTGTCGACCGAACATAAACGGCCTTGACGTTTTTTAGCGATATCAAACGCCACCTTACCGATCCGACTCACTTCACTTTCACGATAAACCAAGGTATTGAAGCCTTCTTTCTCGCCATTGTCTAATGTCCTTATACCACGCGGCTGCCCAAAATAAATGCCGCCGGTCAGTTCACGAACGATCATTAAATCAAGTCCTGCCACGACCTCTGCTTTTAAGGTCGAGGCATCAGCTAACTGTGGATACAAAATAGCTGGGCGTAAATTCGCAAATAAATTTAATGCACTGCGAAGTCCTAGCAAACCTTTTTCTGGACGCACACTGATATCGAGAGATTCCCATTTATAGCCGCCTACAGCGCCTAATAAAATGGCGTCAGCTGCCTGAGCGGTTGCCAATGTTTCTGTTGGCAAGGGGGTACCCGTTTCATCATAAGCTGCGCCACCGATCAAACCATACTCAAGTTCAAACTCTAAACCTTTTGATTGCAACGCCTTCAGGACCTTAACCGCTTCAGCGATGATTTCAGGGCCAATACCATCACCGGCTAATACTGCTATTTTCTTTGTCATTATCTCTTCTTATCTTTTGCTTAAATTTAAATTTTTACTTGTTTATTATGTGGCTGGAAACAACCAGGGTGCTTCTTGCTGTCTACGTTGCTCATAAGCGGTTATATCATCAGTGTGTTCAAGTGTTAAGCCAATATCATCCAAGCCCTTTATCAGACAATCTTTCTTAAAAGCATCAATCTCAAAAGCCAATTTGGAGCCGTCAGGCAATGTGATTGTTTGGTTTGGTAAATCAACTTGCATTTCATAACCTAGCTGAGCATCAACAGCTTTAAACAAACGCTCAACAGTCGCTTCGTCTAACACAATCGCCAAAATGCCATTTTTACTCGTATTATTAAAGAAAATATCTGCAAAACTAGGCGCAATAACGACTCTAATCCCAAAATCTTCCAAAGCCCAAACTGCATGTTCACGACTTGAGCCGCAGCCAAAATTCTCGCGGGCTAATAGAATACTGCCGCCTTGATAACGCGGTAAATTAAGCACGAACTCGGTATTAAGTGCACGACCTTCACACGACTCACCCGGTTGGCCTAAGTCTAAATAACGCCATTCATCAAATAGATTAGGCCCAAAGCCGCTACGCTGTATCGACTTTAAGAACTGTTTAGGAATAATCGCATCGGTATCGACATTGGGTCTATCTAAGGGGATGACGATGCCCTGCTCTACTGTAAATGCTTGCATGAAGTTTTCTTTCTTTTTAATTCAGAAGGGAAATAGTCTGCTTTCCTAGCCACACACCAAATCGTATTTTATCACCCAAAGGCCTTAATCTTGCCATTTAAAATGTCTTTTGTCTTACGCTAGTTGTAAAGCCCTCGGGCAATTCTACCCAATGCCTCATAAAAAATCATGAACAAGCTCACTTTAAAGCCATTTTGCTATGGTTTTTTCTAAAATAAACCCAACTAGCGGGTAAAATTAACAAAATAATAGCCAAAAATAGAATCAGCAGCGGCCAAAGTATCGGCCGATTCCAATCTTGTTGAAGTGCAAAACGTTTTTCTGCATCAATTCGGCGATATTTCATCGTATTGTTCGCCATTAAGTTTGGCTTCACATTATGATTCCAAGCATGATAAAGCGAAAATTGTTTTGGATGATATCCCCAAATCCAAGGTGCGTCTTCAGTCAATAGATCTAACATCTGATCAATCAAAACTTGCCGCTGTACATTATTTGGCATCACCCGCATTTGTTCAAAAAGCTGATCAAACTCAGGGTTTTGATAATTTGCTGCGTTTTCTCCGCCAGATACGACTTTGCTATTAGGGCCATACAATAAGAAAAAGAAATTTTCTGGATCAGGGTAATCCGCATTCCAGCCCCATTGAAAGATTTGAGCTTGACCATTACGCATCTTATCTTGGAAGCGATTATAGTCTGTACTCCTGATCACAAGTTGTATGCCTAATTTTTGAAATTGTTTTCGCAGCCAATCAAATTGTGATCTTGCTTCCGGTCCACTGGCAGGCACATCGAAATATAACGTCAGAGGTTCACCGCTATCCTGTGCACGGCCATTTGGGTAGCCTGCCTCAACTAACAGTTGGCGTGCTTCAGCTATTTCACGTCGTTTAGCCTTATCATCTTGCCATTGATAAACCTTATTATTAATACCCGGCTCTCCATCCCTGTAACCGAAAATACCGGGGGGTATTGGTCCTTGTGCAGCGATACCACGACCATTTAAGAAAATAGAAATATATTCCTCATAATCAATCGCAATCGAAATCGCTTGACGCAATTTTCGGGCTTGTTCTGAACCACCACCCACCACCGTATCCTGCATATTAAAACCTATATAATAAGTTGACGTACCAACAGCGGTGCTTAATTGCACCCCCTTGTCAGCCATCTCATCGCTAAGGCCAAAATCACCCCCACTACCCACTTGAATTGCTTGTTCGAAACTGTCTGAGCTTATCCCACTAACATCATAATAACCCTGAAGAAATTTATTCCAATATGACGTTTGCTCCTTTTCTAATAGAAACACGACCTTTTCAACAAAGGGAATAGGCTTATTCGCATCGGCCAATAATCCACTTTTTACATCAAACTCTTCACCCTCTGAGGGAAAATAGTCTGCCCGATAATAAGGATTTTTTTCTAATACCATCTGGCTGTTTGGATCATTCTCTGTCAGTTGATAAGGCCCTGTTCCAACCGGAAACCAGTCCATAGTGATATTACGTTTTATCAAGCCTTCTTGCTGATAGAACTGATCCGCTTCCCAAGGCACGGCTGCAAAGAAAGGCATCGCTAGCCAATAGCGTAATTGCGGATATTTACCGAATACTTTTATTTGATAACGATATCGATCAAGTACTTTGACACCCGTAATTTCAGTCCCACGTAAATCAGGGTCTTCCCCTACTTTCGCACGTTCTCTATGCAGCTTGGCATAGTCACCTAAGCCGACAATATAGTCACTCATTAAGCCCAGTATCGGCGAATGAATTTCAGGACTGGCCAATCGCTTTATTTGATAAACATAATCTTGAGCAATCAACTCTCTGCTACTTTGTTGCTCAAAATCTGACAAAGTCGAAATATTGTCGAGCTGTTGTTGATTAAGTTGATGGTATAAAAATTCACCTTGCTCGTTTTTAACAAAGGCGGGATGCGGTTGAAAACGAATATTAGGTTTTATCGTAATAGTATAGACACTATAAGCCACGTCTCCTTGTGACGCTTCGGCTGATAGTCGTGTACCCGCTTCATCCAAAAACTCAACGGTTGGCAATGACGTTGCTGTTAAAGGGAATAATTCATAAGGTCGCTTAAGATAGTGATATTGCAATGGTGGCTCATAAATTTGGCCGGTAAAATTCGCTTCATTCGAACTATACGATCTTGCAGGATCAAGATGTTTTGGACGTAAGGCAAAAGAACTATATAAAATATTCTCTTTTGCTTGCTGCCCAGAGTACGGAGAATTGATGGCATCAAACTCACACCCTACCAATCCACAGAATATAACAATATAAAAGTACGATAAAAATCGCATCATAAGACAAGCCTATTTTTAATAATGCGCTTATTATAAACAGTTCAAAGGGTTACTGCCCGTTTCAGAAACAGGTAAACTACACGGGTTTTATCTGTTTATTTGCTAATTTTTAGGAGAACAGCCCATGGGGTTTTTACAAGGCAAACGCGTTTTAATTGTTGGTGTTGCCAGCCCACGTTCAATTGCTGCTGGTATCGCACTGGCTATGGCGCGTGAAGGTGCCGAAATCGCATTCACATACCAAACTGACAAACTCAAATCTCGCGTAGAGAAGATTGCAGAACAATGTGGTACTGATGCTTCATTATTATTCCCCTGTGATGTCGCGAGTGATGAGCAAATTGACCAAGTCTTTGAGCAACTTGGCAAACAATGGGATGGTCTTGACATCATTATTCACTCTGTTGGCTTTGCACCAAGAGAGCAACTTCAAGGCAGTTATGTTGATAGCGTGACCCGTGATGGCTTTGCTCTCGCTCATGATATCAGTGCTTACAGCTTTGCAGCATTAGCGAAAGCGGGTAAAAACATGATGGCGGGCCGCAAGGGTGCCTTATTAACACTGAGTTATTTAGGTGCCGTACGTGCTATCGAAAACTATAATGTGATGGGTGTTGCTAAGGCAAGTTTAGAAGCCAATGTTCGCTATATGGCCTATTCTCTAGGTGAAGAAGGCATTCGCGTTAACGCTATCTCTGCTGGCCCTATCAAAACCTTGGCCGCCGCCGGCATTGGTGACTTTGGGAAAATGCTAGCTTATGGCGAACGTAACTCACCACTTCGTCGCAATGTCACTATTGATGAAGTCGGTAATGTCGCCGCTTTCTTATGCTCAGATTTAGCCTCCGGTGTCACTGGCGAAATTACCTATGTCGATGCTGGCTACAATATTATCGGTATCGGTGATAAATAGATTAACTTAATTAGTGTTCATAAAAAAAGGCGCCTAAGGCGCCTTTTTTTATATGCCTAGAATCGCTAATTATTTTAAATACTCGGCTGAAATATCAATATCAGCATCTGCTTTCAAGCTCGTTAAAAATGCACGTAGCTCACTGTCACCATAACCCCTCGCCAAATAAGCCGATAAGCCCACTCTATCTTGCTCCGAAGCGTCTTCGGCTTTGCCCTCGAGTACTGCAGTTAATGTCACAATGACATAATTACCATTCGCTATCGTAAAACCATGATAACTGGGTGCTAAATCAGGTTTCGGCATCGCATAAACCGCATCTAACATATCTCTATCTAAAGCTGTTTCACTACGACCAATCACCATAGCGTCATGCCACTGCCCCTCAGGAAATAACGGCTTAGCTTCTGCGCCTGACCGCAATTTTTCGAGTAAAGCCTCACCCGTTTCAACTGCTTTTTGTTGGGCCCGCACAGCTTTCATTTTTATTTTAATTCCTGCCGAGACCTCATCAAATGGTAACTGACTCGTTAAGACGTGTTCTTTCTTATGAAGCACCATCATGTGTGTGTCAGATAATTCAATCACCGTACTATTTAAGTCTTCAATTAAAACGTCATCACTAAAAGCGACATTAAGCACATTTTTATCAGCAGCAATGCCCTCTCCCCCCTGACGTGTAAATAAGCTGGATGTGTTAATCGTCAGATCTAACTCCTCAGCAGCCACATCTAAACTATCCGGGTTTTCATAGCTTAATTCAGCTAACCTTTCCGCCTGTTCGAAAAATAGCTGCTCTGCTTCCTGACGACGCATTGTTGCTGCTATTTCCATTTTCACATCGCCAAAAGCTTTACCTTCCGGCGCTTTAATCGCTGTCAATTGAATTAAATGGTGGCCAAACTCAGTTTTTACAATCTCACTGACATCGCCCACTTCGACCAACCCAAATAATGCAGAATCAAATGCCTCATCCTCCATCACGCCCTGTTGTAATAGACCCAAATCACCGCCATTAGGCGCTGAAGCAATATCTTGTGATAATTCTTTAGCCACCACCGCAAAATCTTCGCCTTGTGATAATCGATATTCTGCTGCCGCTAATATTTTGAGTGCTGACGCCTCATCGCCTTCAATCAATATATGACTGGCCTGGCGTTGCTCTGGACTCATAAATTGGCTGGTGTTATCGGCATAAAACTGCCGCGCTGCCGCCTCATCAACTTCAACTGTTTTTGCTAAGTTCGCCACCGATAACTCAATATAATCAACGGAAACGCGTTCCGGCGTTGTATAAAGCCGTTTATTCTCTTCGTAATTGGCTTTAGCATCTTCATCGCTAATCACAATAGCCGCAGATAACGGTGCCGCTTCAACCACACCATAGGCTACTTCACGCTGTTGCTTTTCGAGACTTAGCAAGCTATCAATATCGTGTTTTGTCACGATTGCAGAACGCTGAATGCTATTACTTAATTCTTTACCTAATAAATCAATACGCAGTTGCGTTTCATAACTAGCAGGTGAAAAACCGGCACGAGCAAGCAACATTTTATAACGTTCAATATTAAATTGACCATCAAGCTGAAAAGCTGCTGTCTGCTGAACTGCACGGTTAATCTCACTGTCTGAAACGCGTTGTCCTAATGCCTGATTGGCACTATAAAGCAATTTCTGCTCAATAAGCCCATTGAGTACATTCTGTTTAGTGCTTTGATTATCAAATAGACTGGGATCGAAACGGTCGCCCAAGGTCTCACGCATACGCTCGCGATATTGCTGAAGAGAACGCTGAAACTCAGCTTGTTTAATGGGTTCGCCATTAACGCTGGCCACGACAATATCCGACGCCCCAGTGATATAGGAATTCACACCCCACAAGGCAAAGGGAATAGTGATCAATCCAACAATAAACCAAGCAACCCAACCTTGGGCTCGTTCACGAATAAAATGCAACATATGGCGTAACCTACGAAAAAATTTTACATTGGCTAATAATTAAGCAAAAAAAAAGGCGCATTAGATGCGCCTTTTTATTCGTATTTGGCGGAGCGGACGGGACTCGAACCCGCGACCTCCGGCGTGACAGGCCAGCATTCTAACCAGCTGAACTACCGCTCCTATTTTTCTGGTGGGTGCTGAGGGGATCGAACCCCCGACCCTCGCCTTGTAAGGGCGATGCTCTCCCAGCTGAGCTAAGCACCCTGCAGAAAAAAAACGCTAGTTTACAGCATCCTTTAGGGCTTTACCAGCTTTAAAAGCGGGTATTTTAGCAGCTGCAATTTTGATTTCTTCACCTGTGCGCGGGTTGCGGCCAGTGCGTGCTGCACGGTCACGAACAGAGAAGGTACCGAAGCCAACCAAAGTCACTTGATCACCTCCACTTAAGGCAGTTGTCACTGCTGAAGTCATTCCGTCGACAGCTAATGCTGCTTTTGCTTTTGAAATATCGGCAGCACTTGCAATTGCATCAATCAATTCAGATTTATTCACAACTTAATTCCTCATCATAATTAGTAGTATTTTTGTTCATCTGCGTCGCTTTTAGCCCACTGTACTTAGTAGGAAGTATGTATATAACTACAGCAAAATCTAGGTGTCAAGATACTAAAGGTAGTTTTCAACAATCTATTTAAATAACACTGAATATAAGTATCAATTTTGTCGACTCACTTGGCAGCTTGATACGTTCATATAACACCGCTTAGTTATCTGCTTGCTCCAGCAACCATGCCTTTGTAATGGCGACATATTGCGCGACAGAAATCGTCTCTGGCCGCTGTTTCATATCAATATTTAACTGTTCCAAAACAGTCAGAGACATGATGTTTTTCAATGTGTTAGAAATGGTTTTTCGACGCTGTGAGAAGGCTTGCGTGACCACGGTACTCAATGCCGCTATCGGCATATCCCCACCACAGAATTGACTTAATGGTTTTAAGTAAATAATTGCTGAATCCACTTTTGGTACAGGCTCAAAGGCTTCTGGCGGTACGGTAAATAGCTCCATCGCTTCACATTGATATTGCACCATAATACTAAGGCGTCCGTAGGTTTTAGAGCCTGGTTGCGCACAAATTCGCCGTACAACTTCAAGCTGAAGCATAAAACACATGTCTTCAATAATGTGTCCTTGTGACAGTAAGTGAAATAATAAAGGGGTTGTAATGTTATAAGGCAAATTCCCTATCACCCTTAATTTCTCTTGTGCTGTGGGCAATACGCCATAATCAAATGCCAAGGCATCGGCCTGGTGAATATGCAACTGTGGATACTGTCCTAGTTTATTTTGTAATAAAGGAATCAGATCTCTATCTAGCTCTATTACATCTAACTGTCGGCACGCTTGAACTAAAAACTGTGTAATCGCACCACGACCTGGGCCTATCTCAACAAGATGTTGCTCAGCTTGCGGATCAATAGCAGCAATAATATCTGCAATCACCCTCTCATCTTGTAAAAAATTTTGGCCGAACCGCTTTCTAGCCCTAAGTCGATTTTGTGCCAATTTAATACCTTTTTTTGCTAGCAATCATCATTGTTGCCATAGTAAGGGCTTCTTCTAAGCTGCCTATCTTCGCTTTGCCGGTACCCGCAAGTTCTAATGCTGTGCCATGATCAACTGAAGTGCGAATATACGGCAAGCCTAAAGTAATATTAACTGCACTTGAAAAACCAGAATGCTTTAACACCGGCAAACCTTGGTCATGGTACATCGCTAATACAACATCAACTGTTTTAAGCTTATCTTGCAAGAAAACCGTATCTGCTGGCCAAGGGCCGGAAACAGCAAAGCCTTGCTGTTGGAAAGAATCAATAATGGGCTTGATCACATCTATCTCTTCACGGCCAAGATGGCCACTTTCACCGGCATGCGGGTTTAAACCACACACAGCGATCCTTGGCTCAGCCAAACCAAATTGGGTTTTCATACCTTGGTTAAGAATAGTGATAATCTGTTTTAAAGATGACTGTGTAATCGCATCACTCACCGCTTTTAGTGGCAAATGCGTTGTCGCCAAAGCCACCCGTAATGATGACGAAGCCAACATCATCACCACTTTTTCAACACCCGCATGTTCAGCTAAGTACTCGGTATGACCCGTAAAGGCGAATCCCGCCTCATTAATCACCCCTTTATGAACAGGGCCCGTTACCATTGCATCGAATTGGCCAGATTGACAGCCTTCTAACGCAGTCGTTAAGGTACGCAAAACATAATTAGCATTACGGCTATCGAGGACACCGGCTTCTACAGGCTCCGTCAATTGTGCTGGTAAATAACGTAAAACACCGGCAGGTGTTGGCATTGCAACCTGTTCAAGATCAACCACCTCAAAATCAATCACAACACCTAATTGCTCAGCACGTTGCCAAAGTAGAACGGGATCGGCAATGACAATTAACTCGTAATCTTGATAATGTTCGGCCAGTTGAATTGCTAAATCTGGGCCAATACCAGCTGGTTCACCGGCTGTTAATACAATACGCGGGCATTGGCTCAAAGGTCACGATACTCAATATAAGATGAATCTCGTAATTCACGTAACCAATTGTCAACTTCTTCTGCCATTTTTCGGCTGTGGATCTGCTCGCGTGCTTGACTACGTTTATATTCATCCGCCATATTTTGCTCGCGGCGGTCATGCAGCATAATCAAATGCCAACCAAAACGACTTTTAAACACTTCACTCATTTCATTTTTGGCCAACGCATTCATTCGCTTTTCAAACTCTGGCACCATTGTACCGGGTGTAGTCCAACCTAAACTACCGCCCCGCACTGCAGATACCATGTCATCAGAATGGGCTCTAGCCAACTCGGCAAAGTCTTCGCCATTTTCAACTCGCTGTCTCAACTTCTCAAGTCGATTCTTGGCATCTTCATCAGAAACCAAATCATTGGTATTTACCAAAATATGACTCGCTGAAGTTTGCTTAACCATATGGGTTTCTTGGGTTTTTTTATCCGCTAATTTAATGAGATGAAACCCACTACCACTGCGAATCACTTCACTGACTTCAGACACGGCCAAGTTAGGGACTTGTTTTGCAAATAAACTGGGTAATTCACCTTGTGAACGCCAGCCTAGATCCCCACCTTCGAGTGCATTTTGGCCATCTGAATAGCCTGATGCGATTTCAGAAAAATCCCCCCCCTCAGCCAATAGCAACTGTACTTTATCCAACCTTGCTTGAGATGCTTGTACTTGTCCAGGTGAAGCTGCTTCCGGCACACTAATTAAAATATGATATAGACGATAGGCATCTTGAGCGCCACCTTGAGCAGCTTCTGTCGCTAAAAAAGCATCAATTTCACGATCCGACACCCTGATTTTATCGCCGATTTGTACTTTATGAAGGCGACTAATAATCATATCCTCACGTATTGATTCCCTAAAAACACTGTAATCAAAACCATCACGTTCCAAGACATCTCGAAATTCGCTCAGCGTCATCTTATTGTTTCGTGCGATATTCTTAATCGAATCATTAAGTGAATCATCACCCAAGCGTATGCCTGTACGAGCCGCCGTGAGCATTTGGAGTTTTTTAATAATCAAACGTTCCAACACTTGAGATAAAAAAACATCTTGTGGTGGTAGTGCTACCTGTCTTTGGCGTAATTGCAAACTAATCGTCCGCGCCATATCCCTTAGATCACTCTCTAATAACACCTCATCCTCAACCACCGCGATAATACGATCCATCGGTTGTGCCCAAGCTGAAGTCACTATTAATAAGGATAAACATAAAAATTTAATCATTGGAAAACCTACGCAAAATATAAAGCAGTCTTATCACACAGAGTGACTGTCACTGAAAACCTCAATCACATCCGTTTGCTAACAAGACATGTCGACACGATACTAAGTTCTGTCTAGTCGGGATCGTACCCTAAAATACTACGTTCTAATAATGCATCTGTTTTTTGACCAAAATTACCCAGACCTTTCAACTCAACCTGCAACAGAATTGCCAAATTGCGATCATTATCAGATACATCATTAATATAATCTCGAATTACTAAACGCGTTGACCAGCAACAGCTTTGGTATTCGATACCCGCCAAGCCTTCTAGCAATTTGCCATCACGAATGGAACGGTAATAACGTCCAACAGCACTCCATCGCTTATTAATAGGCAGGCGGCCTGAAATATCCACTTGCTCTAAGCCATCCAGCGTTGATACACCATCACGGCGATAACGGTGAGAAATATTAAGTAAGCGACCATTCTCGCCTCGATAACGTAGCTGCAGTGCTGACAAATTTGAAGTATCGCCATGCGGGTTCCATTGGATTTCACCGCGTGCTGTCCACTCTTTTGCAACCGCTGCTGACACTTCCGCAAGCATATCTGAATCTGAGCGAGTTGCTTTCAGTCCTGTTGGTAGTGTCACATCCCGATCACGAAAGTACCTAATCTGACCTAAACTGGCCCGAAAATGTTCACGGCCCGTTCCAGGATCAATAATTCTAGAGGTTAATGCTAACGACAATTGATTCGCATCACCAATACGATCGGTACCGGAAAAACGGTCATGAGAGAATAGCTGACCAAAATTGAACGTCCTTAAACTACTATCAAAAATGGGAATATCTGTTTGATCACGTTCTGGAATATAGAGATAAAATGCGCGAGGCTCTAACGTGTGAAGATAGCCACTATTCGAAATCATCATATCGCGCTCAAAAAATAGCCCAGTATCGACACTCGCAATAGGTAAAGTCCGGCTAGGTGACTTATCAATCAGCCCAGCGGTATTATCATTTAAATTATATTGTGTATGTTTTAAAGCAACCCGCGGCGTCATAAACGCAGCCGCTGATTGCAAAGGCAGACTCAACACTGGCTCTATATCGACACGACGACCCGCCACCCTATCATCATGATCAAACTCGACATACTCCGTACGTAAACCATAGCTTAAGCCTAAAGCCTGATCAGGTAATGAACCATCCAATATCAATTGTGGTAAGCGCTTATACGGTTTCGCGGTATCTACAATCGTTTGATAACCCTGCAGGCGTCCTGTGAACTGCCAGTTATTAGCACTATAGTGAACATTCATACGTCGATTAAGATGAGTCGTACTCGCCAAACTCAGATTATCACCGAAATCTTCTAAATAAGCATTATCTGACACATAGTTATAATCGATATCACTTGACCAGCGTGATTTAAAATCACTGGCATGGTTAAACGAGAAATGCTTACGGTCCTCACCATAAAATGGATTAACATCATCACCGTTTTCTTTTAAATCGTCACTATCAAGAAAACCCAATTGAACTTCACCATGGCCTTGCTCATATAAGTAACGATATTCGCCATTTAATTGCAAACCACGGTCAGACATATAACGGGGTGTAATCGTGGCATCTCGACTTGGCGAAATATTCCAATAATAAGGCGTTTGTACATCAAAGCCGGTTTCACTACTACTACCAATCGAAGGGACTAAAAAACCTGATTTTCGTTCGTCATTGAGTGGGAAAGTAATATACGGTGTATAAAAGACCGGCACATCCTTAATACGCACCACAACATCTCTGGCCGTCCCAATAGCCTCGGTATGATCCAAATTAACCGTGGTCGCTTTTAAGTTCCAAAAATTATCGCCTTTTGCACACGTGGTATAGGTCGCATTTTGAAGATCTGTTTGGCTAGCACCTTGTTTAAACACATGGCTTGCCTCACCACGAGCGTGCATTTCACGTAAGCGATATTCTGCATCAATTAATACACCTTCATCTGAAGTCATCGACCATTCAGCTTGATCTGCATCCAAAATAATCTCGCTGTCACGCAGTCGTATCTTATTCTGAGCTGTAATAATACCTGAGGTTTTATTATAGGTAGCACGGTTGGCTGTCAGTTCCTGGCCGCCGCGTTTAACAACAACATTGCCTTCAAATACCGACGTCCCTTTCCCAACTAATTGAGCATTCTCAGCCTTCACATCTAGCAAGTCTTGATCTGTTGTCTCGGTATGGGGTAAAAAGCCATTATTTTTGCTTAGATCACAATACTGCCAAGTAGTTGGCTCTGCTGACACTGGTGCATTCAAGCATGACAATGTCACCATAGAAAAAACAATCAATTTGCGCATGACTACCCTCAAGGCACTATCCAAACCATTATTCAGCGAAGCTGAATAGAAAATAATCTATGGTTTATCTCACAGAAATGAATTTTCATCAAATCAGTATTGTATTATTTAGTCTATAAAATAATACGAAATGCCATATATCAATTACTTAGTCGGGATTTTTAAACATCGTCTAATACAACACTTCGCTATCTTCCGTCCAAGCCTTATCCCACATCATCTTATTTTAAAAGTATTTGTTGACAGCGAAATTTGAAATCCCTATAGTATGCGCTTGCTTTCGGGGCTATAGCTCAGCTGGGAGAGCGCTTGCATGGCATGCAAGAGGTCGGCGGTTCGATCCCGCCTAGCTCCACCAGTATTTCAAAGCACCGTTTTAGGTCCCCATCGTCTAGAGGCCTAGGACACCGCCCTTTCACGGCGGTAACGGGGGTTCGAACCCCCCTGGGGACGCCATATAGATAAACCGCTTAAGTAAAACTAAGCGGTTTTTTTATATCTGTACGAAATAGATATTGAACCATCAAGCTACACTTGCAAAAAACCATAAAAAAAGCCAGCTTTTTCAACTGACCTTGTTTCAACATTTTCTTAATAATCCTACATTAATCACTGAAGTCCGAATCAGCCCTATTCACCACCAAAAAACTGCCACCATCTTCGATTAGTCTTGGCATCATCATGATCATCGACTTTATCCTTAATTTTCTTTTCGTGCTTTTCATGCTCTTCACGTTTGTTTTTTAATTTTTTCTCATGCTTATGTTTTTCTTCTTTGATCTTGTGATCAATATCATCTTGACGATGTTCATCCGAAACACCGCCTGCATTATATTGCCGATGTTGTGCACCTTGTTCACTCATATGCTGATCAGCAACGCCCCCAGCACCTTGGCCTTTACCTTTTTTCTCAGCCACAGCAGTACCTGTGCCTATGAATAGCACTAGCGCGATTAATGTCACTAATTTCTGATGTTGATACATTCTCTGTCTGTCTCCCTCAGTTTTTAAAGTAATACAGCGCAAATTTAGCAGCATCTATATGAATACATACTGAATTTACTGATGTTCTAACTAGACAATTAATAAATCTTTTTTATCCAATAATAGCCTAGCCCAGCAAATAAAGCTGTCGGGAAAGCCGCTGCCACCCAAGGTAACACACCAAACACTAGACCAATATGCTGAAAACTTTGGTTAAATAAATGGAAACCAATCCCCACTAAAGCACCGACCAATATCCGGCCACCAATCGGGGCTGTTCTTAAAGGGCCAAACACAAAAGGTACGGCTAAAAAAACCATCACTGCCGAGCTTAATGGCATCATGACTTTCATCCAAAATGCCATTTGATATTGAGCCACTGATTGATTATTACTCTCCAAATAATCAATATACTCAAGCAATGACCAAACCGGCAAAAACTCGGGCGGCACAATAACAATATTGACCATGCCTGGGTTTAACGTCGATACCCACTCCGCATATTCAACTGCACTCACTTCAACACCGCGTTTATTGATCGTGCTTTGAACAACATTCGATAATGTCCAACTATCACCATCGTAACTGGCTTTTTCAGCTTGAGTAATATTTAACAATCGATTCTCATCATCAAACTCATAGATCGAAATACCTGAAAACTGACCCTCAGGTGAAATCCGCTCGATATGATTAAAATGCGCGCCATCTCGCGTCCAAAACCCATTCTCTGAACGTGTTCCCACAGTCCCCGTCTGCGCCATCGACTGCATTTCACGTGCTTTCTGCTCAGCTGGTGGCCTAATCACCTCTCCCACAAATAAAGCAATAAGCATCAACGCTAAAGCCACAATCATCACAGCCTGACTAATCTTTTGAATAGAAATACCCGCGGCACGCATCACAACCAGCTCACTTTGACTGGCTAAGCTACCTAAGCCCAACACACTGCCTAATAGTGCCGCTATCGGTAATAATTCATAGAATCGTTTTGGCATCGACAAGGCCAAATAAGAAAACACATCTGCTAGCTGATATTGGCCTTTACCAATGTCTTCCAACTCACCAATAAAATCCATAAAGGTATACAAACCTAATAATACAAGTAGTACTAGGCCGGTACTGGTCAGGATTGTTTTGGCAAGATAACGTTGCAAGATGGTCATGATGTCAACCCTTTATTGGGCTTAGATTGTAACCATAGCTGACTGATTTTTTGCCTATTGAACAAAACGACTAATACCACGATCATCAAAAGATGAACCCATAGCCCCCCTAGCCAAGGTGATATGGCACCTTTCGCTACCCATGCTCGCGTCACACCCAATAAATTACTATAAACAATATAGAGAAGGATCGCGGGGAATAGCCCAGCATAGCGGCCCTGTCTTGGCCCTGTATTCGCAAAACGCATCGCGAAAAAGCACAACACCACTGTCATGATAGCGGCAGAAATACGCCATTGAATTTCGGCTAAATCTTTATCTCCCCCTCGCAGCCACAAATCGGCAGTTGGTAATGCTTTATGGCGCTCACGAACTTGTTTCGCCCCACCCTTTTCGATCAATAAGCTATGTGTTTCAAACTCAGCAATCACGAAATCCTTATCGCCTGCTCGGCCTTCATAACGATAGCCGTCATTCAGCACCAGATACTTATTCCCTGTCTGAGGATCAATATCAAAATGTCCTTGCTTGGCCCGAAAAACAAGGGGTCTTTCATCACGATGGATTTCAATAAAAACACTGTCCATCTTTTGTCCATCATCACTCAAGCCTTGAGAATAAAAAGTCCAACTACCATCACGACTTTCTTTAAAGCTACCCGCAACAAGGCCGCCAGTATCCGCAGCCATTTTGGCTTTTTGCTCTAGTTCATAACGACCTGACAACACATTCGGAACGATCACTAATGACAACATAGCCACAATCAATGCGATTGAAACAGAGAAAATAGCCACATTACGCATCACGCGTCGATTCGGAATACCACAAGCTGCCATCACTGTTAGCTCGCTATCAGAGTTCATCCGGCCTAGCGCTAACAGTACCGCTAAAAAAGCAGCGATTGGCAACAATAATGATAAGGCACCCAAAGAACTGAAGCCGAGTAAAGTAAAAATCACCTCACTCGGTAAATTACCTACTGCAGCTTGTGCCAAATAACGGGCGAAGCGCGTCGCAACATAAATTAGCCACAACACCCCTGCCACCGCCATGACATTCAACAAAAATTCGCGTAATAGATAGCGATCAATCACTGAAAAATAAGCATGAATAATTTGGCGAATAACAGGCATTATTTAATGGTCTTGGTTACAATAGCGTTATCCATCGGAGGCGAATCATTTTGCTCCCCGTATGTACACGCTATCTAGTTATAAAAGTGGATGATATTTTACAATAATTAATGCAGTCTAAATCATCCGCGCGCATAGGAGAAATTAATGCAGTATTTTGTCACAACCAGCACGGCAGCAACAGAAAGAACCGACTGTGTCGTCATTGCCATCTTCGAACAAGGCCTATTGAGCCCAACGGCTTCAGCGCTGAATGATAGTGCCAATGGTCGTGTGCAAGCTATACTCGACCGCGGTGATATTACCGGCAAAGTCGGTCAAACGCTATTACTACAAGATATTGACGGGGTGACAAGCCCACGCATTTTACTGGTCGGTTGCGGAAAACAAGAAGGCATTAAAGAAACTGACTTTAACACCCTCATTACAGCCATCATCAAAACTCTGGATAGCTCAGCTGCAACTGAAGCCACTTTATATCTAAGTGAACTTAATGTCAGCGCCAGACCTGCACAGTGGTTAGTGAGCCAAGCCATCATGACCGCAGAATCTATTTTGTACCAATATACTGCGACCAAAAGTGATCCCAAACTCACCGAAAGTCCTATTGAACGGCTGTCCTTTTTTGCTGATAACAATGAACCGGAACTCAAACAAGCGACCGAAAATGGTTTAGCCATCGCCCAAGGTATGCGTTTAGCTAAAGATCTCGGCAACTTACCTGGTAATGTCTGCACACCGAGTTATTTAGCACAACAAGCCGAAGATATTGGTCAACAATTCAGTGCCGTCACCACAACCATCTTAGATGAAGATGAGATGGAGTCGCTCGGCATGGGTTCCTTACTGTCTGTCTCACGAGGCAGCCGCCAACCCGCCAAACTCATCACCATGAATTACCAAGGTGGTGGTGATGAAAAACCAGTTGTATTAGTGGGTAAAGGGCTAACATTTGATGCCGGTGGTATCTCACTCAAACCCGCTGCTGGCATGGATGAAATGAAATATGATATGTGTGGCAGTGCCAGTGTTTTTGGCACCATGATAGCCATTGCTGAACTGAATTTACCGATCAATGTCATCGGTGTTGTACCCAGCTCAGAAAATATGCCCGATGGTGATGCCAATAAACCGGGCGATATTGTCACTAGCATGGCCGGCAAAACCATCGAAATTTTGAATACTGATGCTGAAGGTCGCTTAATTTTGTGTGATGCGCTGACCTACAGTGAACGCTTTGATCCTGCGGTCGTGATTGATATTGCTACATTAACCGGTGCCATCATTGTTGCCTTGGGTAGCAAAACTACAGGATTAATGGCCAATGACCAGCAATTAGCCGATGACTTATTACAAGCAGGTCAAGACAGTTATGATAAGGCTTGGCAGCTACCGTTATGGGATGAGTATCAAGAACAACTCGACAGTAACTTTGCTGACATCGCCAATATCGGTGGCAAAGAAGCCGGTAGTGTCACAGCCGCCTGCTTTTTATCTCGCTTTACCGAAAAATTCACTTGGGCACATCTGGATATTGCCGGTACCGCATGGAAAAGTGGCGGCAAAGACAAAGGTGCAACCGGACGTCCGGTGCCAATGCTAGTGCAATATCTAATGAATCGTATTGCCGATAAAAGTTAAATAATTGCATTCACAATGACTCGAATCAGCTTCTATATTCTAAAAGGTGACCAGGAACATGACCGGCAAGTATTCGCTTGCCGTTTGATTGAAAAAGCCTACACGCAAGGTAATCAGATCTATATTCATGCAGACAATGCTGAGCAAGCCAGACAATTCGATCAATTATTATGGTCATTTCGCGCCGATAGCTTTGTGCCTCACCGACTGATGCATGATGCAGATCAAACAACTCCGGACGACTGTCCTATTTTAATTGGACATGACACCACCCCACCCAGGTTAATGAATTTACTCATTAACCTCAGTCCTGAACAGCCGCTATTTTTTAGCCAATTTGAACGCGTCGCCGAACTCATTAATGATGATGATGCGATTAAAGCACAAGGCCGTGAACGTTACCGTTTCTATCAACAGCGCGGCTATGACTTAGAAAGTCATAAGCTCTAAACAGCCCTTATATTTCACAGCAGAACACCGGTTCAACACGGTATAATACCCGACTTAATTTAACGACGACCTATAAAAAAGTAATTATGGAAAAAACCTACGACCCCAACCAGATTGAACAAAGTTGGTATCAAAAATGGGAGCAAAATGGCGAGTTTTCACCTTCTGGTGAAGGCACCCCTTATGCCATTATGCTACCACCACCCAATGTCACTGGTAGCCTCCATATGGGTCATGGTTTTAATAACACTATCATGGATACCCTGACCCGCTATCACCGAATGAAAGGCGATAACACCTTATGGCAACCGGGTACGGATCATGCGGGCATCGCGACACAAATGGTCGTCGAACGTCAACTCAATGCCGAAGGTAAAACGCGCCACGATTTAGGCCGTGAACAAT
>Ga0316189_10002349_pt1 | contig 18679 bp, 12 predicted proteins | sample LowCovwburrow_MG_FD_204930 | JGI IMG/M metagenome (GOLD analysis project Ga0316189, IMG submission 204930) | Coastal sediment microbial communities from Maine, United States - Lowes Cove worm burrow | ecosystem: Environmental > Aquatic > Marine > Coastal > Sediment | place: USA: Maine...
ATCTGAGGGACCACCACGAGCGGCACCAGGCTGGACGCCTTGTCGGGTGTGTTGGCAATGACCGAGACGCACAACCCCAGGGCGATCCCCGCAAGCCCCGAGAGCACGAGCGTGATGAACAGCTCGATAACCGCGGGCATGAGGATGCCCGAAGATGGCATCGTCACTTTGAGCGAGAGCACGCCGAGCAGCAACGCGCTCTGCGCGATGACCAACAGCGACAGCACGGCTACCTTGGAAGCAACGTACGGGCCCGCCCCGACCCCAGCGAGGCGCTCACGGCCGACGATCGCGTTCTCCTTGCAGACCTCGCGCGCGGCGTTAATCACCCCAAACCAGACGCCGATCGCCGCGAGCATGAAGGTCATCTTCTTGGCGCCGATGCGCGACGTGAGGCTGTTGCTCCGCGCGACCACGAACAGTAAGAAACCAATGATCGGCGCCTGCAGGATGAGCAGAGCGAGGTTCCGCCGGTCGCGCGCCAGGAGCTCCAAGTAGCGCCGCGACAGCAGCTTCAGCTGACGCCACGAAGACTGTGAGTAGGCGACCGCCCGACTCTGCTTTTCCTGCTGCTGCTCGGGCGACGGATGCACGGGCGCACGGGCCAAGCGCTCGACGGCGTACTTGCGATACTGCAGCGAGTCACGAAATCGGCGCTGCCACAGCTCGGCCAACGGCGGAGGCTCTGCGGGCTCGGGATTGTCCGCGCGCCAAGCGGCCCATTCCTCGGCCAGCTCCCCCGTCACCAATGCCGACGCCTCGTCGACCCGCCCCTCGGTCACGGAATAGATGTCGGCGAACTCGTCGGCCCCAAAGAACTCGAGCGCCTGGAATGGCGGGCCGAAGAACACGAGGCGCCCCGCGGCCATGAAGGCGATGTGGTCGCACTGCGCGATATTGGCCGTCGCGTGGGTCACCAGCACCACCAACCTGCCGCCATCGGCAAGCTTGCGGAGCGTAAACATCATGCGGCGCTCGAGCCCAGGATCGAGCCCCGACGTGGGCTCGTCGAGAAACAGCAACGAGGGCTCGGACAGCATTTCTGAAGCGATGGACACGCGTCTGCGTTGGCCGCCCGACAGATCGCTTATCACCTGCCCGCGATGCTCGAGCATGTCGACGGCCTCCAATGCCGCGTCGATGCGCGCCTCGAGTTCTTCGTCTTTGGTGTCGGCCGGAAGGCGGAGACGCCCCGTATAGGCCAGTGCGCTCTGCACCGTGAGCGAGCGGTGGAGGATGTCGTCTTGGGGGACCAATCCGAGGATCGATCGGTACGCGTCAAAGCTTGCAACGAGGTCATCCCCGTTGACGCGCACCTCGCCGCCGTCGGCCGGCCGGAACCCGCATAGCGCCATGAGCAACGTGGACTTCCCCGCACCGCTGCCGCCGACAAGACCCACGAACTCGCACGGTTCGATCGAGATCGTCGTGTCGTGAAGAATGGCCCGCGCTCGCGGCCCGCGACCGACGTTGCGTCGAAGATCGCGGGCATCCAGTCGCATGGACCCGCGCTGGTCCAGCGTGTCCAGGCTGTCCCCGTCATAGGTCAGCCGGAACGCGCCGATCTGCACCACGTCGTCCGGCCGCAGCACGTGGGCGCCACCGAGACGCACCCCATTGACGTACGTACCGTGCACCGACTCGCAGTCGCGGAGCACGTGGTGGTCGTCGTCCCACGTGAGCTTTGCGTGCAGCTGCGAGACGAGCGGCTGATTGAGAATGATGTCGCAGTCCGAGCGCCCGAGGGTCAGCAGCGCCTTGCCGGGCGGCGTCGCGAAGTGTTGGATCGCGGCGATGGGTGGCGCCATCGCGTTGACGTACTGCAGGCTGATGAACGCGCCCGTCGCGGCGTCTGAAATCCGAATGACATCGCCATCGGTCAGCACGTGGTCATGGATCGGCCTCCCGCCGACCAGCACGCCATCGTGTTTGTCCTCGACGACCACCCGATGCGCACCCGCGATCGACTCCAGGCGGACAAGCGCAGGGGCAACCCAGGCCGCGGACAAGACGACGTCGCACTGGGGCGCGGAGCCGATCGTGACGGAGCTGGCCTCCAAGACGACGCGATGCTCCTCTGGGCCGTTGACGACATCGAGATGGGCGGACATCGCAGGCTCCTAGCTCCGACAAGGCGGCTGGATCAGCTTGGCGACGAGCCCCGTCCAGCCAGTCTGGTGCGACGCGCCGAGCCCCCGGCCGGTGTCGCCATCGAAGTACTCGTAGAACAAGATGTGATCACGGTAGTGCTCGTCTTGCTGGTGCTGGGGGTTGTCCCCAAACACGGGCCTCACGCCGCGCTCGTCTCGGATAAACAGCTGCACCAGGCGTTGCGAAATCTCGTTGGCGATCTGCTCGAGCGGGATCAACGTGCCGGACCCAGTTGGGAACTCGACCTTGAAGTCATCGCCGTAGTAGTGATGGAAGCGCTGCAGCGACTCGATCAGCAGGAAGTTCACGGGAAACCACACGGGGCCCCGCCAGTTGGAATTCCCGCCGAACAAGTCGCTGTCGGATTCGGCGGGCACATACTTGACCACGTGCTCCTGGCCGCCGTGGGCTATACGAAACGGCGCATCATGATGCGCGCGACTCATCGCCCGCACGCCATAGGGCGACAAGAACTCCGTCTCATCCACCATCCGCCGGATGACACTCTTCATCCGACGGCCACGCAGCAGCGAGAGCAGCCGTCGCTTGCCCACACCAGGCACCTCCCAGTTTGAGATCAGCTTGGCAAGATCGGGGCGGTACTCCAAAAACCACTCCAGCCGGGCACGAAAGTGCGGGAGCCGCTCGAGGGTCTCGGGCTCGATCACCTCCACTGCAAACAGCGGGATCAAGCCCACCATGCTGCGCACCCGCAGCGGGATCTTGTCGTGTCCGTCGCGCCCGGGCAGCGCGAGCCAGTCGTAGTAGAACTCGTCCTCTTCGTCCCACAAACCGAACTCGCCGACCTTGAACATGGCCTTGGCGATGTACAAGAAGTGCTCGAAGAACTTGGTCGCGATCTCCTCGTAGACGGGATTGTCGAGCGCAAGCTCCATCGCGATCCGCATCATGTTGAGGCTGTACATCGCCATCCAGGCGGTGCCGTCGGCTTGATCGATCCTCGCGTCGCTGGGGAGCCCAGAGCTGCGATCGAACACACCGATGTTATCGAGGCCCAAGAAGCCCCCCTGAAAGACGTTGTTGTCGTCGTGGTCCTTGCGGTTGACCCACCACGTGAAGTTCATGAGAAGCTTGTGGAAGACCCGCTCGAGAAACCGCGTGTCGGCCACGCCGCCGTGCCGCTTGCGGTCGATCTGGTAGACGCGCCACGTCGCCCAGGCGTGCACGGGCGGGTTCACATCACCAAAGGCCCACTCGTAGGCGGGGAGCTGCCCGTTGGGGTGCATGTACCACTCGCGCGTGAGCAGCTCGAGCTGCTCCTTGGCGAACGTTGGGTCGATCAGCGCGAACGGAACGCAGTGGAACGCGAGATCCCACGCGGCGTACCACGGGTACTCCCAGGCATCCGGCATCGAGATGATGTCGGCGCTGCAGACGTGCTGCCAGTCGTCGTTGCGTTGTTTGTTGCGCTTGGGCGGCGGCAGGCCTTCGTCCCCCTCCAGCCAGTGGTGCACATCGAAGTAATAGAACTGCTTGCTCCAGATCATCCCCGCGAGCGCTTGCCGCTGCACCGCCCTTGCGTCGGCGTCGGCGATGTCGGCTTGGAGGCGCGCGTAGAAACGGTCCGCTTCATCGCGTCGTCGCTCGACGACGCGGTCGAAGTCGGCCCAAGCCGAGGTCGAGGTGGCAGCCCGCGGTCGTCGGATCCGCACGCGCACGACGGTGTGTGCCCCTGCGGGGACAGTGCGTCGCACCACCGCTGCAGCCTTCGTGCCCGTTTGCGCGGGGTTGGTGCTCCCGAGGTCGCCGTCGACAACCAGCGCGTTGATTCCGTCCTTGAAGAACCCCGCGCCCTTCGTCCCAAACAGGCGCTCCGTGTTGGTCTCGTTGTCCACGAAGTGCAAGTCCGCAGCGTCGGCGCCCTCGACCTCGACGACAAACTCCCCGAGCTCGGCGTGCTCCGCCCGAACTGCGCCCCGCGCCTGCCGCATCACGGGTTTTGGCGTATCGGGAGCCCACGTCCACGTGTTGCGATACCAAGCCTGGGGCACGACATGGATCTCGGCTGCGTCCGGGCCACGGTTGTGAACCGTGATCGTGAGCAGCGTGTCCTCCACGTCGGCGCGCGCGTACTCGATCACCACGTCGAAGTAGCGCTGCTCGTCGAACACCCCCGTGTCGCACAGCTCAAACTCGCGCTCGTGCTTGTCACGGCTCGCGTTCTCCTGCACGAGGCGCTCGTAGGGAAACGGGCTCTGCGGATACTTGTAGAGCATCCGCAGGTACGAGTGCGTGGGCGTGGCGTCGAGGTAGTAGTACTGCTCCTTGACGTCCTCGCCGTGATTGCCCTCGCCGTTGGTCAGCCCAAACAGGCGCTCCTTGAGGATGGCGTCCCGCCCGTTCCACAGCGCGATGCCAAAACACAGCCGACACGACGCGTCGGAGAATCCGCCGAGTCCGTCCTCGCCCCATCGGTACGCTCGGCTGCGCGCGTGGTCGTGAGGCAGGTACTCCCACGCATCACCCTCCGCCGAGTAATCCTCGCGGACCGTCCCCCACTGGCGCTCGCTGAGATAGGGGCCCCACGACTTCCATGCTGCCCCGGCCGTTTGCAAACGCTGACGCTCGGGATCGTTGTCGGCCACGCCCATGCAGCCTACCAGCACCGCGGCGCAACTCGGCCGTGCTCTGCCCCAGACGCGCGATAAAGATGCTTTCGAGGCCTCGGCGGAGTTGGGCGACTCAAGCCCCGTGACCGGTCGGCCAAACTCCGATACAACGAACAGCGATGGCGTACGACTGCAAGATCTTGGGTGGCACGGTGATCGACGGCACGGGGCAGCCGGGCGTCAAAACAAACGTTGCGTTCAAGGACGGACGCATCGTCGAGGTCGGCGCATGTGCAGACTCGGCGGCGCAGACCATCGACGCTGAGGGCGCGATCGTCACCCCAGGCTTCACCGACATCCACACCCACTACGACGGTCAGGTCTCGTGGGACGAGGACATGACCCCTTCGTCACTGCACGGGGTCACCACGGTCGTCATGGGCAGCTGCGGCGTCGGCTTTGCGCCCGTGCACGAGCATGACCACCAACGTCTGGTCGAGCTCATGGAGGGCGTCGAGGACATCCCGGGCAGCGCGCTGTCGGAGGGCATCCGCTGGGGCTGGCGCAGCGTCCCGGAGTACATGGACGCCATCGACGCGCAGCCCCACGCCATCGACTTCGCGGTGCAAGTGCCCCACGACGCGCTGCGCATGTACGTGATGGGCGACCGCGCCACGCCGAACTCCATGTCGACCGAGGAGGACGTCGCGAAGATGCAGGCCGTCGTGCGCGAGGCCCTCGAAGCGGGCGCCGTCGGCTTCAGCACGGGTCGCAGCGACAACCATCGTACCGCACGCGGCGAGGCCACTCCCGCTAGCGAGGCCACTGAGCGCGAGCTGTGCGGCATCGCGCAGGCATTCAAGGGCCTCTCGCACGGCGTGCTGCAGGCGGTGTCGGACTTTGACTGCCTGGTCACCGACGAGAACTTCCACGCCGAGTTCGACATCATCGAGCGCATGGCCGCGGCCAGTGGCGGACACCCGCTGTCGATCTCGCTGATGCAGCGCGACCAGTCGCCTGACCAGTGGAAGTGGATCACCGAGCGTGCCGAGCGAGCTTCGGCCGCGGGCACCACGATCCGTCTGCAGGTCGCCCCACGCCCCATCGGCGTATTGCTCGGGCTCGAAGCGACGTTCCACCCGTTTATCGGGTACCCGTCCTACAAGTCCATTTGCACCCTGCCCCGCAGCGAGCGGGTCCAACGCATGCGCGACCCGGAGTTTCGCGCCAAGCTCCTCGCCGAAAAGACAGACCGGGTCGCGGGCGACGGCAGCTCCATCCCACCGCTGGCCGACCTCTTGCTCTCGCAGATCGAGATGATCGCCAAGCGAATCTACCGCTTGGGCGAGACACCCAACTACGAGCCCGATCCCCGCACGTGCCTGGCAGCCGACGCCGCGGCATCCGGCCGCACAGCCCTCGAGGTTATCTACGACGCCCTGTTGGAGGACGACGGCCGCGCACTGCTGTACTTCCCGCTGTACAACTTCACGGGCGTGAACCTCGACGTGGTGCACGAGATGCTGACGCACCCACTGGCGCTCCCGGGGCTGAGCGACGGCGGCGCGCACGTTGGCACGATCTGCGACGCCAGCTTCCCGACCTACCTCATGACCCACTGGGGACGCGATCGGCCCAAGGGGCGCATCCCCATCGAGCGTCTGATCCAGATGCAGACGCAAGACACCTCGCGATTCATGGGATTCAGCGACCGCGGCGAGCTGGCGGTTGGGATGCGCGCCGACATCAACGTCATCGACTTCGACAACCTCAAGCTTGGGCGGCCCGCACTCGTTGCAGACCTCCCCGCTGGCGGCAGCCGATTGATGCAGCCCGCCCATGGCTATCGCGCCACGTTTGTGCGCGGCGAGATGGTGGCCAAGGACGGCGCACTCACGGGCGCCCGACCTGGCCGGCTTGTCCGCGGCGGCCAGATCTAGCGGCTACGCCCCGCTGGCTACCCGCTCACGCACAAACGTGAGCTGGCCGGAATCTGGTCGACCGGATACGCGACGACGAAGTTGTAGCACATCTCATCCTCGGTATCTTCGCCGAAGGTCACCGTGTTGTCCGAGTCGTTGTCGAAGGCGCAACGTGTCACGAGTTCGTCTCCGGCGTTGATCACGACGGGCGGATCGTGCGGGTACATGATCTGGTTGGTGAACATGAACGGGTCGGCATCCACGAGCAGCTCTTGCTCACCACCCGGACCGCCGCGCGCGATGGTTGTCGTCAGTGCGCGTCCGAGTTCATGCATGTGCGGGAAGCTTGCGATGATGTTGAGGTCGGTCGGCAGCGCGCTGGTCTGCGACGACGAGCACGTGCCGTACTCCTCATGCCCAACCGCCCCAGGCGGAATCTCCAGCCCGGTCGTGCCAAGCCAGATGACGCCAGCCGTCTCTTCCAGCGGTGCCGACGGGCAGACGGCTACGCCGCTGTTGTCCATAGCATCGTCGTAGCCCCCCGTATTGTTGTAATGGAGCTGAAGCGTGTACGACGAGTTTGGACCGCCAAACTCCAGACCGACGCCCTCGGGCATCTCGAAATTGCCCCCGCCTGGCGCCCAGCCGGCGAGGAACTTGGAATCCTCGGGCATGTTGCAGGGGCCCGCGCCGCCGTCTTCTTGCGGCGTTTCCGATCCGTACAGGATCCAGTGGTGCAGCACGCGAGCGTCGTCGACGATCGGGGCCCACGACGTAATGTGCGTCTCGGCATCGAGCGTGCCACTGAAGGTGAAGCACCGATACAGGTTGTCGACCAGCGGGACCTCGAACGGCGCGGTGCCCTCGCCATGTGCGGTGAAGGTCAGCGGATTGTCGCAGGGCAGTGCCTCTGGGCCGACCGGGTCGTCGGGGGGGTCGACCGGGGAGTCCTCGCATTCGTCGGTCGATTCGGGAGCACCGTCGGCAACCCACGCGGCGATGGTCGCCTCATCCCCCACCGAGAGGCTGCCGTCGGCGGGCATCGGGTTGTCGTCGCTTGCGATGCGCACGCCCACGAGGTCGTGGACGGGTTGGGTGGCATCGGTCACCGCAGGGACAAGGAAGTCTTCCGCCGTGGCCAGAGACATCGGGGCGCCAAACTGGGGCGTCGCGCCGTGACAAGTCCAGCAGTTCGCGGCCAGCGCCTCCCGGACGTCGCACGGAATCCCCTCGCCTGCCGCACCATCCCCCGACCCGTCCGAATCGGCGTCGCCGCTGCCGTCGGGGCTCACGCTGCCGGTCGCGCCATCGTCACCACCTGTGTCCGTGCCGCAGTTCGTCGTGCACGCGTCGTCGGCCGCACTCGAATCGTCGCCGCCACACGCGGACACGATGCCCGCGAGGCCCAACAGGCAGCCAGCGCCCACAAAATCCAACATGCCAAGCCTCGTCCCCATGGGCCGTAGTTTGGGCCATCCACTCACGCAGGTCACTCGCAAAATCACGGGTTCCGAGGCGCACGGAACCCACATCACACCCGCGCACGTTCGCGCGGTTTGACGGACGGCAGCTGCCTCGGCTAGCACCGCGGCCATGGCCCCTTTTCGCGCGCTGCTAGCCTCCTGTGCCGTGCTGCTCGCTTGTCCTAGCACGGAGGACAAGCCCGCTGCCAAGCCCACCGCGGCCGCAGCGCACGCACCCGTGACTCCAGACAAGGTCGCGGCTCCGGCCAGGAACCCCGAGTGGACCAAGTTCACCGAGAAGTTCTTGGCGGACTACTTCGCAGCGCACCCCGCCTTCGCCGTGCTGGCCGGCAAACACGAGTACGACGGCAAGCTCCCAGATTGGAGCCGCGAGGGCATCGCGGCCGAGATCACGCGCATGAAAGAGGCACGCACACGCGCCTCGGCCTTTGGCGACGACAAGCTCAACAAGGGTGAGCGTATGGAGAGAGACCTGCTCGTCGCACGCCTGGAGCGGGACTTGTTCTGGCTCGACACCGCCAAGTGGCCGATGCGCAGCCCAGCCTTTTACTTCGACTGGCTGCTCGACGGCCTCGACCCGGCTGTCTACGTGACCCGCGAATACGCGCCGATCAACAAGCGCCTCGACAGCTACATCGCCTACGCCGAGGCTATCCCCACCGCCGCGTCGCAGATCAAGGCAAACCTCAAGGGCCCTCTGCCCGCGACGTACATCAAGTACGGCGTGGCAGGCTTTGGCGGTCTGGCGAGCTACTACGAAAACGATGTGCCGCAAGTGTTTGCGAAGGTCGACGACGCCGAGCAGCAAAAGCGATTCACCACGGCCAACGCGGCCGCGGTCGCGGCAATGAAGGACTTGGCCGCGCACATGGAGGCGCAGACCAAGCAAGCCACACAGGACTTTGCGCTGGGCGCTGAGCTCTTCACGCAGATGGTCGCAAAAACCGAAGGGCTCGACGTCTCACTCGACGCGCTCGAGGCCGCGGGCCGGGCCGACCTCAAACGAAACACCGAAGCGCTGACCAAGGCGTGCGCGCAGCTGGTGCCCGACGGAACGATCCCGGATTGCATCGCCAAGGTCGCCGACGAAAAACCTGAGGGCGGGCCCGTGGTCGGCGCGCGCAAGCAGCTCGAGATGCTGCGCGCGTTCATGACGAAGGCAAGCATCGTCACCATCCCCGGGACGGAGGTTGCCAACGTCGAAGAATCGCCGCCCTATATGCGGCAGAACTCCGCATACATCGACATCCCGGGCCCGTACGAAAAAGGCCTGCCCTCCACGTACTTCATCTCGCCCCCGGACCCAGCGTGGTCTGAAGCCGAGCAGCTGGCGTACATCCCGGGCGAAAAGGACCTGCTGTTCACCTCGGTGCACGAGGTCTGGCCTGGCCATTTCTTGCAGTACCTGCACGCCAACCGCAGCGAGTCGGAGGTGGCGCGCGTGTTCATCGGCTACGCCTACTCGGAGGGGTGGGCCCACTACACCGAAGAGATGATGTGCGAGGAGGGCCTGTGCGAGAAGCGGCCCGCCGTGAAGGTCGGCCAGCTGCTCAACGCGCTCCTTCGCAACGCGCGGTTCTTGTCTGCGGTGGGACTGCACGCCCGCGGGATGACCGTCGAAGAGTCCGAGAAGCTCTTCCGCGAGCAGGCGTACCAGGACGCAGGCAACGCGCGACAGCAGGCGGCACGCGGTACCTACGATCCCGCGTACCTCAACTACACGCTCGGCAAGCTCATGATCTTGAAGCTTCGGGCCGACTGGACCAAGAGCCGTGGGGGTCGCAAGGCCCACAAAGAGTTCCACGACACCTTCCTCAGCTACGGCGGCCCGCCGATTCCGCAGGTGCGGCGCGCCATGCTGGGCGAGGGTGCTGGACCGAGTCTGTAGCCCGGGCTTACCGCTTCTCGAGGGTGTCCAAGCGTGCGGCCATCGCCTTCAGGCCAGCCTTGAGCTCGGCGTTTTCGGTGCGCAGTGCCTGCAGGTCGCCATGCAGCGCCTGAATCGACGCCAGCGCCACGCCATCGGCGTCGATCGTATAGATCCGCTTGTCGGTCGACCCGACCTCGAATGCAGCCTTGAAGTCCTGGGCCATCGGACCGATGTGCCGGACGGCCTCGTCCTCGAAGGTGTAGTTCCACGTCGACAGCGGCACGCCCAGGAGCAGGTCGAGAACCTCGCGGGTATCCACCGAGACGAAGTTCTCCTTTTTGTTCCGATCGCTGACCGGGCAGTTTTGCGAGCAGTACTCCGCGCCCGGCGGAACCGGCACGCCCGTACAACACTGAAACCCCTGACAGCACACCTCGGGTCCAGTCACGCACGAGCCGCCCTCGCTCTCACACATCGCACCGCCGCCCGAGCACACCGCCCCCGGGGCTTCGCACGCCGACCCACCACCGCCGTCGTCGCACTCCCACTCGCCGCCCGCACAGCACGACGCGCCTTCGAAGCACCCCAGCTGTTGTGCACCGTCGGGATCGCAGCACTCGCAGGTGGTGCCCGTCGCCCCATTGCACGTCGGGTTGCCCAGCTGGTCGTCACACGCCCAGCTGCCGTCGTCGCAGCACGTCGACCCGAAGTTGCACATTGGGCGCTCATCTTCGTAGCAGCAGGTTGGGCACTCCACGCTCGACCAGCCACACTCGCCATTGCCGTTCATTCCGCAGACCGGGCCCGCCACGGTGACGCCGTCATCGCACAGAAAGTTGGGCTCGCCAGGCGCGGGCCCGCACTGCTCCTTGGTGCACTCCTCGCCACCGTCCGACCCCGACGAGCTCCCGGTGTCATCGGCCGAAGAGGTGCTGCCGCCCGTACCCGCCGAAGTGTCGCCGGTATCGGCCGCCGACGTCCCCGTGTCGGACTCCGTGCTGCCGCCCGCGCTCGCACTGTTCCCCCCGGTTGGCGTGGCGGTCGTGGGCATGGAGCCGTCGCCTGCGGTCGCGGTACCGGCCGATGCGCTGGCGGCGGTGCTCCCCGTGCCCGACGCTGTGACGTCGTCGTCGCTCGGGCAAGCTGCCAGCAAGGGAAGTGTGACAAGGGCGAGGAAGCTGCGGGTCGTCATGGTCATGGGTCGGGGCCTCTGCGCTTCACCTTCCCACGAGAGTCACCCAACCCAAGCGCAAAATCCGCGACACGGCCGGCCTGATTGCGTCCGATCCGCGGCGTGGGCGGTGATGCGCCGTCTCAACCCGGCTCGGCGAGTTTGGAGGCCATGCGCGTGAGCACGCGATCGAGGCCCCCTTCCCGATACAACGCCGCAAGATCACGCTTGATGACCCGCGCCAGGCTGAGCCCCTCGGTACGAATGTCGTAGACCCGCCACCGTCCGTCGCGCGGGTGCATGAGGTAGCTGACCTTGATCGTCCGCGGCTTGCCGCCGCGAGCGCCCGCGAACACGACGATGGTGTTCACCCGGGCTCTCGTCTCGCCGTTCCGGGTCTTGGTGTTTTGGTCCACGATGACGACGTTGCCCGAGCCCTCCGCGGAAATCTGCTCGAGGTAGCTGCGCCGGACCAATGCGGTCAAGAGCGCATCAAACTCTGCACAGCGGTCCGCACAGCCTCGGCTCCCGCGCACGGTCGTCGACAGGGTTGCGTAGTCGAGCAGCGCGTCGACAACATGCACGACTTCGGCGTCGGTAGCATCGGATGTCACCAACGCGTGAACCTGCAGCTGGGAGTCGCGAAAGGCCTCCAGCGCCGTTTCAGTGGGCGCGGCCTCGGGTGCCCCCGCGGCCGCCGTCGGCATGCCCAGGCTCAGCGCGGTGGCGAGAATGCAGCGTCGTAGCGTCACGGAAAAACTGGTCGTGCCCGCAAACCCGAGCGCTCTAGATGGTGAAGCGATGGTCGACGCTTTGGGTGCGTTGCGCAGCACTAAACCGTGCGCCCTTCACAGCCTTGGTGATGCAGGCAACGCCCGCCGCCGCGTGCGTCCCCGACACGCTGACCTTGCTCGGCCGACCGCCCGGAGCGACCGTCACGCTGACCTTGACCTTCTCGCCCGGAAACAAGCCCGCCTTTTTGCCACACGACTTCACTTTGCCCGCGAGCCGCTCCATCACGCTCCGCACGTGGCGCTTGCTCCGACGCACGGGCAGCTGCGTAGCGGGCTCCCCCTCGGCGGTTTCGGGCTCGTCACCGGTTGCGGGGGTTGGCTCCGCTGGCGCGACGGGCTCGGCCCCCTCGTCGACGGTTGGCACCGCTTGCGGGGGCGTGGGCTCTTCGGGCAGGGAGTCCTCGGCGCTCTCGGCCGCCGCGCCGGGCTCCGCGTTTGCTGACGATTCGGCCTGCACGCCAGCATCGGCACCCGCAGGGCTACCGGCTCCGGTTTGCACAAACACGACCTTCTGACTCTCGGGTTCTTCGCCCTGCAGCGCCCACACCGTCACGCCAGCGGCGACGACCGCGAGAGCGCCCGCTGCCAAGAAGATTCCTACTCGCGACTGCTTGGGAATCGCCGCGATGCGCGTCGCCGAAGGGTCATCGATAGCCCGCAACGCCGCGATGAACTCGGCCGCCGTCGAAAAGCGCTCCTCGGGCTCTTTGGCCAGCGCCTTGGCCAGCAGCAGATCGACATCGGTCCCCAGCTCCGCCTCCGGGCATGCCTCACTCGGAGGCACGGGCGCCGTGTGCACGTGCTGATACAGGATAGCCATCGCGTTCCCGGCCTTGAACGGCACCCGACCCGTGAGGGCCCGGTACAAGATCACCCCCGCCGAGTAGAGATCGGAGCGCCCGTCCAGCTCGGCCCCCTGCCCCTGCTCGGGCGACATGTACTCGGCCGTGCCCATGATGGCCCCCGTGCGGGTCAGGGCCTCTTCGGAGCCATCGCGCACCTTGGCGATCCCAAAGTCGATGATCTTGAGAAACTCGGGGTTCGTCTCGCGCGGGCTGATGAAGCAGTTGTGTGGCTTCACATCGCGGTGGACGACCCCAACTTCGTGCGCGGCGCCGAGGCCTTCCAGCAGCTGGATGATGATCGCTCGCGCGCGTGCCCACTTCAGCCGCCCTTCGCGCTGAAGCAGAAAACGAAGATCCTCGCCGTCGAGAAACTCCATCGCGAGAAACACCGCTCCGTCGTCTTCGCCGAAATCGGTGATATCGACGATGTTCTCGTGGCGAATCTTGGAGGCGGCCTTGGCCTCTTGCAGGAAACGCTGGACCGTCTTTGGGCGCCGCGCCTGCTCTGGCGCGAGCATCTTGATCGCCACCAGCTTGTCGATCTTCTCGTGGCGCGCGAGGTACACCTCGCCCATGCCCCCCTCGCCGATCATGCGATCCACGACGTAGCGGCCCGCCAGGATCGAACCCGGGGGGATGGCGGGGTTGTCCCCTAGCGAAGACGGCGCTGTCGCCTCGCGGTCTTCGCGGGTCGCGGAATCCGTCGACACTCTCTGCCGAGTATAGCGGTGGGTTGAGCTGCCGTGCGCGGGGGGCCTATGATTCGCGGGATGCCCCCCGGGATTGCCGCGCGAGCCAAGGCCGGTCTCGGCGTGGGCGCAGCGCCGTTCACATCGCGGGGAAGCCGCGTCATCGTAGCTGTACTCAGCGTGGCGCTGGTTCCGATTGGCGCTAATGCCGCGCCTGCCGAGCCACAAGCGGTGAATGTCGACAAGGACACCGTAGATGCCGTCCAGGACGTTGATGACGCCGCTGAACAACCGGCGAGCGCGGAGCCCATGGATGCAGGCGCACTGTGGCGGGACGCGCAGGCCAAGCTGGGCACAGCGGACTACGCGGGCGCCATCGTCGAGCTCACAACGTTGTACGAGCTCGTCGTTCACGACCCGGATGCGGAGGCGCTCCGCCACCGCGTGAGAATCGCCCTGCAGGAGGCGCACGTCGGCGCCTACGGGATCGACGACAACAAGGACCACCTGCGCACCGCGATCGATCTGCTCGACCGCTCCATCGCGGCGCTGCCCGAGACGGACACGACGCAACGCGAGGCCCTGACGACCACCCGCGATGAGGTCCAGGCTCTGTTGGACCAACATGTCGACCCCACGCCGATCCCGCCGCCCACGCCGGACCCTGAGCCCCAGCCGGAGGTGAAGCCCGAGCCGCTCGAGCCCATCGTACTGCCCCCGCAGATCGTGCAGGACCCAAACGCCGGGCGCCCGTTGATCATCGCAGGCGGCGTGTTGGTGGGCGTGGGACTGGTGGGCAACGCATTGCTTATCGGCGGCCTGGTCTCGGCAAACAACGCGGTGAAGCGCTTCGAGACAGAACCCGAGGAGCGACCCGACGCGCGCCAAGACGCCGACCGCGGCAATCTATTGGGCACGGTCGGCGGCGTCATCGGCGGCGTGTTCACCATATCGGGCGCAGTCTTGATCGGGCTCGGTGCCAAGAAGCGCGGCATGACGCTGACGCCCGCAGCAAACGCGTCTACCGTGGGAGTGTCATGGGCCGGCCGATTCTAGTCGCTTCGCTCGGTGTGGGGCTGGGCCTCGCGGGCGCGGCCTCGTGTCAGATCCCCAGCACCCTCGGGCTGTCGTGCAGTCACCCCATGCACTGCGACCCCGGCCAGATCTGCATCGATGGCCTGTGTGAGGTCGGCATGCTTCCGCCGCCCGGCACAGGAGGCGGCCCGATGCTTCCGCCCATGACCGGCGACGGCGGCAACACAACCGGCGGCGGGGCCGATGGCGACGGCAGCACCAGCGACGCGGGCTCAACCACGTCCGCCGTCGCCGACAGCAGCAGCGAAGGCGGATCGAGCAGCAGCGGCGTCGTGCCTTGCGGGACGACATCCTGCACCGACGTCGACATCCTCATCGTCTTGGACACGTCCGACAGCATGTCGCAGTGGCTGCCGACTCTGGCGAACTCGCTGCCGAGTCTGTTCGGCTTCATCACCGAAGAACTCGATCAGGTCTGCAGCTTTCACGTGGGCATCACCACCTCCGACGCCGCGCCCGAGGACAACTCCCCGGAGTGTCAGTACTCCGGGGCCATGCTTCAGCGCTCGGGGCAGTGCGACGGGGTGAAGGGCGACACGCCGTGGTGGAGCAACGGCGACGGCGACGCTCAAACGCTCTTTGACGACGTACAATGCGAGCTCATCTTCGGCGGCACGGGCGGCTCCGACGACGAACACATGCTCGATGCGCTGATGGGCGCGGTCGATCCGGCCAACAACGCCAAAGGGGCGTGCAACGATGGCTTCCGGCGACCTTCGGCCAACCTCATCGTTTTGTACCTGAGCGATGAAGACGACCCCACGCGCACGGGCAAGCAGGATGACCTGGCCGAGCAGTTCCAAGAATGGGTCGACCCGGACCTTGTCGGGTTCCTCGGCCTCGTCGGGGACGCGGCCAATCAGGACGGAGCCTGTGCCTGGGTTCCGGACGGCGACGAAGGCACGGGCGCTCAGATCCCGACCGCCCTCAACGGTTTCTTGGCCCTGAGCATGATCCCGTTCGACCAGCGTGTGATGGTCGATATTTGCCAAGCGCCGACCTACGACTTCACCAAGGGCTTCGAGGTCTTCGAGACCACATGCCCGGGTAGCGGCTGAGCGCGGCGACGGATCGGATTACGGACAATCGTAGCCGTACTCGGCGCGGGCGCCCTGCTCGGTGGTGACCGCGTGAACCCGCGTATTGGTGTCGTACTCGATCACGGAGCGCCCGAACTCCACCAGTCGGTCGCCGTCGTACTCGATCAACATGGAGGGCTGACGGCGGTGTTCTCCGCTGGCGTTGGTCGACTCGATGTCGACGCGGACCAAGCGTTCGGCCTCGTCGTAGGTGTAATAGCTCTCGCCGTGGGCGCCGCTCGAATCAGACCACGCGCGTTGCGACATCAGGGCGTTGGCGCCGTAGGTGAGAACGTGGTCTCGGGTGGTGCCGCGACCCTCGCTCCGAATGCCGACGAGCAACCCGCCATCGTAGGTAAGCGCATGCACGACGTCTCCGCCCTCACTAGGCTCGGCTATCGACACGAGACGGTTGTCTTTGTCGTAGCCATACTCGTAGCCGCGCGCGCGCTCGAGACGACCGAGCACATCACGTTCGAGTGAGTCCACGTGGCCGTCGACGGCCACCGACAGCAGGCGCCCGTCCTCGTCGTAGGTGAACCGGGCGGACTGCACGACCTCGTCCTGTACGCGGACGACGATGCTGCAGGGACGCAGCGTCACGCCCTCGAGCCAGGGAACGACAAACGCACCTGTCACCGCCGCGGCTTGCAGATGCAGGTGCACAAGCTCGGGATCGGCGGCCCGCTCGGGCGTCCACTCCACCCGCGGGGGCGGCACAGACGGAGCCTCTGCGGCTATCGACGGTGGAGTGACGGGGGAGCTCCGATGGCACGACACGACGGCTGCCAAAGACAGAGCGGCTCCGTACACACGCGTCCACGCAGGCAAGGGCCGGAGTCTAGCAGGCTGCGCTGAACTATCGACGCCACCCGACGTAGGGGTCGAATCGGAAGGCGAGACCGATTTCGGAGACCCAGATCGTGCGGCTATCGTAGGCGTTGGAGTAGCGGGCCATTCCCGAGCCCAGCCAGATGTCGGCCTTGTCGAGGATGTGGAAGTGAAATCCGCCGAGCCCGCTGGCCCACAACGTCACAGGGATTCCCGTGGCGTCGGTCATCTGGGTGCGGGCCCGCGCGTACATCGAAACCGGGCCCGCGCGCACGGCCCCGCCCACGCCGAGATAGCCACCCCCCGCGGCGCGCCTGTACCACGGCCGGTTGTCGTCGACGCAGTCCTCCCGCTCGTCGCCGCACACCCGCTCCCCGCCCACGCCTGCCCCAACGCCAACCTCACCGTCGGCCGCCAACGACCATCGACGCGAAAGGTGCAGTCGGCCGGGGACCTGCACACCCCCCCACGCCATCGTGTAGCCCTCGAGCGAACCGTCGACGCCACCCTGCACGATCAGATTGCGCTTGACCGCGTACCCAGCATTGCCGCCGATCAGGCCGTACGGCAACGCGGTGCCCGACGAAGACGCGGCAACCTCCACCGCCCCCTGCTGCAGACGCCCGGGGGCACCGGAGTGGTGAGTGCGAACAGGCGGCGCGTAGATGGGCGCACACCCACCCACGACGAGCGCAAGCGCGCCCGGAAGCAATCGTCCTGGGTCCACAACGCGATAGTCCCGCAAACGCTGCGATGGATCCTACTTGCGTGAGACATCGGCGGCCCGCACTCGTTAGGATGGGGCAATGGCCATCGTGACCACCCTCGCCCTTGGGCTGCTTCTCATCGCGCCAGGCCCTGGCCGCTCGGAGTCCACACGCAAGAGCGGCAAGACCACGATCAACGTCAAGGTCGACGCCAGGGACGCTCGGATCTCGCTGCGCAGCGGCGCCAAGCGAACGTCGATCACGCTCAAGACAGCGTCGCAGTGCGGCGTCGAAAAGCTCTCCTCTGTCCTCGCTCGCGAGGTTGCCGAGAACAAGCGCGCCTTCGAGGGGCTTCCCGGAGGCTCGCTTCGCTTGGCGGCCAGTGCGGGTGCGGTCAAAGATCTGGAGCGCGGCCTGGCCGCCGTGCTCGCGACCGGTCGGCACGGCGTGCGCGGCGGCAGGGGGGCGACCCAGTTCAAAGGGGCGAACGTTTCGATGGGCGGGCTGCCACCCCGGGCCCCCGCGGGTGGCTACGGACGCAACACGAAGGTGAGCCCGCTCCCTCGTGGAGGCGCGCATGTCGAACACAAGAGCGTCGGCCCGACGGGTGTCGTCAGCACCTTGGACGTGAAGCTCCGCGGGGACGGATCCGGGACGGTCGTCCGCACTTTGGGCTTCGGCTCCGGCAGGTCGGCCATCACGATCACGCAGTCGTCGGACTTCGACAGCAACGGAAACTCCTCTGGAGGTTTCGGCAAGGTGCAGACGGGTGGAGGCGTCGTCTTTGACGACCAGTCGAGCGGTGGCGGAGGGTCGAGTGACCCCACGCCCACCAAAGAAGAAACCACCGGCGACGACGAGCAGCAAAACGAGAACAAGAACAACCAGGGCCAAGGTGGAGCCGTGTCAAACGTCGCCGATCCCCCGTCCAAAGAAGAGGGGGGTGGCGGCACCGAGGAGGAGAATGAGACTCCCAACAAGCAAAGCCAGGGCGGGGTCACGATGGGTACCGACGGCACACTGTCGATCCCTGGCCTCTCGCTGAGCGACGCGACGGTCGCAGCGGTGGTCAACTGGAACCGACTCGGCGCGGCCGTCAGTACGCCCGACCCGACCAAAGACGACGAGACCGTGACGGGCGGTGGCGGCGGCACCTCGCCCATCACGGGCTGCAGCCAGCTGAACCAGGCCGGCTTCGACCCCGATCCAAAGTTCTTGAAACCAACAAAGAACGGGTGGGACACCGACCCCCTTCCGATGCTGCAGGGCTCCAAGCGCGGCCGTAGTCGGGGCCGAGGTCGCGGTCGCTGAGGGCCGAGCAGGCCCTGCCGCTCAGGAGCCTTTCGCGAGCCACTCGAGGGCCATCGTGCGCGACGCCGCGTACTTTTGGTTGCCTTCGAGCAGCACAGCGGCGTGCCCCAGTGGCTCTTGCGCATCCGCCTTTCGGCCTGCGCGCCAAAGCCCCCGGCCG
>Ga0316189_10002350_pt1 | contig 18677 bp, 22 predicted proteins | sample LowCovwburrow_MG_FD_204930 | JGI IMG/M metagenome (GOLD analysis project Ga0316189, IMG submission 204930) | Coastal sediment microbial communities from Maine, United States - Lowes Cove worm burrow | ecosystem: Environmental > Aquatic > Marine > Coastal > Sediment | place: USA: Maine...
ATTTTAGATTTATTCATATTAAAAAATATTTAAACAAAGAAAAGCATAATTATTTGTACTTAAGTAATTTATTACGTTCATCACTGCTTATTCAACGTTAGTCAAATTATTATTTTTTGAAACTTATTTTTCTTTTTTTTTGTTTAAAATTTTAGTCATAAAAATGATAAAATACATTTTTGTGCTTTCAATCAAAAAATTCATGATAAAAAAAACAAGTAATTATTTAAGCACATTTCTTTGCTTAGTGGCTAGTATTTTGATTATAAACCAGAGTGCTTATGCCCAAACACTGACTTTTACCAGTGATGAATATGTGAGTGAACTAGATGAGAAAATACCAGCATGGTTAGAAGAATTCATTGTTCCTGGAGCTGCTATTGCGCTTATAGAAAATGGAAAAGTAATCCTCCAAAAAGGCTACGGCTATGCTGATGCAAAAAATAATGTGACAGTAAACAGCAAAACAGGTTTTAATATTGGCTCCATTTCAAAAACCGTAACTGCATGGGGAGTTATGAAGTTAGTAGAAGAAGGTAAGATTGAATTAGATTGCCCTGCAGAAATGTACCTTACTAGATGGCATCTACCTGAAACGGAATATGATGTCAATAAAGTTACAATCAGAAGACTTCTGAGCCATACAGCAGGACTTTCACTACATGGTTATCCTGGTTGGTCTCCCAATGACACCCTACCTACAATTGAAGAATCTTTATCAGGAAAAAACAATGGCCCTGGAGGTGTTAGATTAATTATGGAACCTGGGACAAAGTGGGAATATTCTGGTGGAGGATTTACCATTCTACAATTAATTATTGAAGAAGTAACCGGAAGGAAATTTGCAGATTACATGCAAACCGAAATTCTAAATCCACTAGGAATGATAAATAGTAGTTACACAATTGATGATAAGATATTAAGTGCATCATCGTTAGAACATAATAGCTATGGAGAAGTAATTCCTTTTGAATTATTTACGGCAGAGGCTGCCGCAGGTCTGCATACAACAATTGAAGATTTCGCGCTTTTTGCTCAAGCGAGTCTTAATCTTTGTGGTATTGCAGGAACTAAACAAGTAATTCTGAGGCAAAGTACTATTGAACTAATGACATCACCTGTACCAGCTTCTGATGGACTTTATGGATTAGGCTATGAAATAGATTCAATCCAAAATAGCCAGGCTGTTTTAGTGGGTCATGATGGGGCTAATGCAGGTTGGCATGCGTATCTAAAAGTTAATCAACAAACTGGAAACGGGTTTGCCATGATTACTAATGGCGGCTCAGGTTATAATGTATATCGCCAAGCTTATTGTAACTGGATTAATTGGAAATTAGGTGTATCTCTTGGAGACAGATGTAAAAAGACAATTACTCCTCTTTTGATTAAGACACTAAGAAATGAAGGCATTGAAGCGGCAATAGTCGCTTATAAAAAGGTAAAAAAAACTGAAGCGGATGACTATTTCTTTTTCGAAGGAGCACTATATAGTTTTGGATATGAATTGCTTCGAGCAAATAAAATAAAGGAATCGATTGAAATATTTAAGCTAAATGTTGAAGAGTTTCCCGAATCTAGTAATACTTTCGATAGCCTGGCTGAGGCTTATATGGCCAATGGGAATAATGAGTTAGCTATTAAAAACTATGAAAAATCTGTTGAATTAGATCCTAAGAATTTAAACGGAATAGAAAGGTTAAAGAAATTAAAGAATAAATAATTAGCATAAGTTCAATTAATAATCAAATTAAGGAATAATGAATAATATTATAAAATCAAGAAAACTAATCGCCGTCTTAATATTGTATATAATTGGCTCAAGTTTTTCTTATGGACAAACTGAAGGTTCAAAAAAGCCGAAATTGGTTGTTGGGATTGTAGTAGATCAAATGAGATCTGAACAATTGTATAGATATGCAACAAAATACAGCGAAGATGGTTTTAAAAGAATTTTACGAGATGGTTTCAATTTTAAAAATACCCAATATAATTTTACGCCTACAGTTACTGCTGCTGGGCATACTTCAATATATACGGGCGCCACACCTTCTGCACATGGTATAATAGCCAATGGTTGGTTCAATCGTTATAAAAATAAATATGCAAAAAGTGTAGAAGACACTACTGTTGTATTGGTTGGTAGTAAAAATAAAAATAATATTGGATCCTCACCCAAACAACTATTAACCACTACAATTTCTGACCAGCTTCGTATGAGTACTAATTTTAGATCAAAAGTAATTAGCGTTTCATTAAAGGACAGAGGAGCAGTATTACCTGGAGGTCATCTGGCTAATGCAGCATATTGGCATGATATTGAAACAAGTCCTGGGTATTTTGTTTCTAGTTCTTACTATATGGATAAGTTACCCAAATGGGTTAGTAAATTTAATGAATTAGAAAAATCGAGTAAATATTTAGATACGGTTTGGAATACGTTTTACCCAATAGAAAATTATATTGAGAGTTATGGAGATAACAATACATATGAGCTTGTTCTTGGAGAAGATAGCCCTACATTTCCTTATGACTTTAGAAAACTTCGCGAAAAATACAGAAAAAGAAACATCGAATATTTGATGTTAGGGTTTTCTCCTGCTGGTAACACATTACTTACCGAATTTGCAATAGAAGCCATTAAAAATGAAAATCTAGGCAATGATGAAGACACCGATATGCTGACTATTAGCTATTCTGTAACTGACAAAGCCGGGCATATTTTTGGACCAAATTCAATAGAAATTGAAGATATTTATATTCGATTAGATCATGAAATAAGTAAACTTCTAAACTATTTAGATAAGAATATTGGTAAGGGAGAGTACACGCTATTTATTACTTCAGATCATGGAGCGATACCTATTGCATCTTATCTTAATGATATCAACATCCCAACTGGAGTTGTTAGAATGTCCAAATATAAAGAACAATTAGAAACCCATTTAAATTTTAAATATGGGGAAGGTTCTTGGATTCAAAATTTTGATGATGAGCAATTATATTTAAATAGAGATCTCATTATAGAAAAGGGAATTCAACTAAAAAATATACAGCAAGATGCAGCTGACTTTTTAGTAAATCTTGAAGGGATTAGTAGCGCCTTAACTGCATATCATATGCAATCTATTCAATATAATTCTGGAATAAAAAAGCGCACTCAAAATGGTTACAACCAAAAGAGGTCCGGAGATGTAATTTTAACTTTTAATGCTGGTTTTGTGCAAGATGATGATTCTGAAATTGATGTGTCTTTAATTAAGGGAACCATCCACGGTTCAGGCTATGGTTATGACATTCATGTCCCTTTAATTTGGTATGGAAATAGTATATCACCAGGTAAATCAGTAAGACAAGTTTCACCAATAGACATAGCATCCACATTAACAATGATGCTGAATCTTCAGTTGCCAACTGGAAATACTGGAAGTCCACTAAGAGAATTATTTAAATAATTTATGTATTCATTCAATAAATCCTTTTATTAAAAATGAAAACAGTACAAAAACTGATATGATTTATTTTGCTGCACGAGATAATGACTTATATTTTAGTTCTTTTAATTAAAGATTAAAACAATTGAAAACACTTAGCGAATATCGACTAAATAAATTATACACCAGAGCGTTAGAGCATATTCAGTTGAAGCTGACTTGTGTTGCTCCGAACACCCACTCCAAAAGGAAATGTGCTATAACGCCCTGCTAAACCAAATTGTTAAGTCATCTCTAGCCAAATACAGCTCCTGCTGAGGGACTAAAGTCCTTTACTTGCCATATTAATAGCTAAATGCTTTGGTATGTCTTATCTAACTCCCAATACAAAAAAGTGACTTACGCAATCAACTATGCTAATCGGTAAGACGAATAATAGCTATCTTGCTTCTGCACGACTTAACGCTTTATTATTATTCACTTTATTTTATATTCGTTTTCAACGACGACCTGCGTTTGGCAAGACGTTCCCTATGTTTATTGTTAGAAATGAGCCTCCTAAAATAATATTAAATCCCTATTGGTCTTTACTATTTAGATGTGTATCGTTAAATAGAAATGAAAATTTTATTTTTGAGTGCATATCTAAAAGCCGATTATAAACTAATGATAACTTCTCTTTATTTGTTGGTAGTGTAATTTTTTTTATGGCTATTACCTCTTTACGGGTTTCCCTAATCATTTTTTTGATAACACTACTGTAATTATCTTCTTTGTGAATAATGTTGAATTGAAGACTTTTCACAAAAACACAAAACCAATTATTAACTTTTAACTTAGAAAATATACTTTCCTCCAGAATTATTGCTCTTGAATTGCCGTATATATCGCTTTGAAAAATGAAATTTTCTTCAGATTTAAAATATAAATAGTTTAATTGTATTAGGTCTTGTTCAGTTGATGTAAGTTTTGACTTCTTCGACCTTCTATCGTAATGGTTTATTGAACTCATATGACATTCTTGCACATATTCTAATAATCTTGATTCAATATCTTTAGATGATATACTTAATGATGTATCAGAAAGACAGGTATAAAATAATTCTTGGGATTGCAGAAGAGCTAACTCTGAAATATTATTTTCAATATAATCCGTTTGTCTTAGGATATTTTTTTTAAAAGCATTCAAAACTATATTTTCGTAACTGTGGAGCTGAAAAATTTCATTAAGACGCCGCTCGAAAAAGCGTAATTCTCTATTCGTTATCTCTAATATGTCCTTTATTGTCTTAGAGTTATATCCATGTGCGTATAATCTTAAATATAGTATTTCTGTATTAGTGAGTTTCTCATTTAAGTTTGTTTTTTTTTCGGTGGAACTTAAATTCATCTTATTTTTTGGTATTGTCTTTTCTCTGGTAGAAATTGAATTCATCTTTCTTTTTGGGATTGATTTTTCTTTGGTGGAACTTAAATTCATCTTTTTTTTGTTAATATCGGTGTTTTTAATATGAAATAAAACACTGATGTAATCAACGTGACTATAAGCGTATATGCGTTGTTTAATGGTTTCTAATATTTTTTTAATCGAAATTTAAGATCTTCTTTCGTATTAGTTATTAGAAAAATAAATTTCAAAGAATTACCCAATTTAAGCTTAGAATGGTTGTTAACTGGAAAAGGTGAAATTAATAAACAATACACTTCCGTAAATGAACCTGAAGGTGTTTTCAAACTAAGAATTGATAGAATAAAGAGTAATCAATTCATTCCTTTTTATAATCTTGAAGCAATAGCTGACGATGGTATGTATCCTTTATTTAAAGGAGTTGATATTGTTGCTTATAAGAAAATAGAAACACATATAAATAGTATCTTATTTGGTGATATATATATGTGTGATTCTTCATCTTATTGCTTAAGCATAGTCTAAGGGTAGTTGCATCGACTAAAACTAAGGCAATAAATGAAAACGAATGAGAAGGAAACCTATAAGGTTTTTCGAACTCATTCAGATTCGATAATATTAAATACTACCCGAATTAATAAAACACCAACTTGGAGGAAATTTTTTAACTATTATCAAAATAGTTTGACTTATTTCCCCGTTGAATAAATAATAATTATTTAATCGATTAGATTTGGATACATGAAGTAACTCGCTCCCGTTTTTAAGTGTTTTGGGAAAATTGGCACAAATAAGGAACAGAAAAAAATCTATTAAAAAGTAATAATTATCGTTCAATTAGGGATAAGGCTAAAACAAAAAATTTAACCCAAAACTAAACATATCCGGAATATAGCATCCAAAATGTGATATATTTGCATGGATATAACCAGTTGTAGGTAATTTAAACAAACTCAAATGCTTCGAAAAGAAATTAAAGATGACAATGAACTCTATCTGTATTTTAATGATAAATTAATCTACAAAAGATGGTTGAATCAAGGTTACTCTAAAGTATTTGACAAATTCGCCTATAGTAAACAAACATTTATGAGTATTACAGAAGACGAAAATGGAAACATTAAACGTCAGCGAAAAATATTTATAAACGGAGAGTTTTGCAATTCCAAATTAGACTTTTGGAATAAATATATTGCAGATATGGAATTCTCTGCTAAAAAGGATTTCGGAAAAAACCTTGACGCATTTAATGATGCTATAACAGCAAAAGGACCTGGTTTTCCTGGAGATTGTTTAATTGAAATAACTGGAACTAAAAACCTTGAAAAGATATTCGGAAAAGAAGATTTTGATTTTATAATAGATACTTTACAACAAGCTGAATTCGTTGACTTAATAATTGAAAAAGATGAAAGTTGAATCTTACAAAATAAAAGGTTGGAAAGAAAAAGAAACTGGAGTTCTTATATCTGAAAATGACGACTGGATTTTGGTAAATCATATTCCTGTAGATTATGTCATTGACGGATTTAAATTGTACAGAAAGAAGTTTATCAAAAAACGGATTAATGGAGAATCTGAAAAAAAGATTGAACGTGTCTTGAACCTTAAAAACAAAAATATTCCTGCATTGAAAGGATTTGAATTTAATAATGTATTGGAAACTCTAAAATGGAGTGAAAAAAAATATGGCTTATTTGAATTCCAAGACAAAGGAGAAACTGAATTGTTTTACGGAAAAATAAATCGAACTGAAAATGACATTTTAATAATCGATATGATAAAATCTAATGGGAAAATTGAAGAGAATTATGACTTTGAGTTCTCAATCAAAAAAATTCATTCCATTACATTCGAAACGGATTATTTTGAATCTGTTAGATTATTAATGAATGATGAAATAAAAAACTACCTACAACACCGTGTATAATTCATTGCTAGTTATAGCCTACTTACGAAAGTCCTCGCGGACTTTCTATCTGTGATTTATTTGCTAACTTTAGAGCTTAAACACGCAACGAAATCATACACAAACACGTTGGCAACAAGTTGAAAAGCAACAAATGAATAATATAGATTGGATTGGTTTTATTGGAGTTTTTCAAATACTATTAGCATACATACTTAATGTAATCGGAAAAATAAAAAGCACTGATTTAACTTTTATTTTACTGAATTTCATTGGTGCAAGTATGGCTTGTTTCGCTTCAATACTTATGGAATACATTCCGTTTATAATACTTGAAGGAGTGTGGACTATTGTATCTTTAATTTCGCTTATGAAGTATAAAACAAAACATTAAATGGCTGGAGAAACAAATTTATCGGAATTAATAAAAGGAATGACTCCTAAACTGATTGATGGAGAGTATGTATTTTCAACAATAAAAGATATTAATATAATTGACCGAAAAGATACTATTTGTGAATTCAAAGAAAATGAAGTAAAAACTATTTTCATTGAGATAAAAAAAGCAGACAAACTGAACTTGAACTATGAATATATTGCTTCTTGGATTACACTTATGATTCATTCATCACTTGATACTGTAGGTTTAACAGCTATATTTTCAAGGGAATTAGCAAAAAATGATATTAGCTGCAATGTTATTGCTGGTTATTATCACGACCATATTTTCGTTGATAAAAAAGACTCAGACAAAGCAATTAGAGTTCTAAGAGAATTATCTAAAAATCAATAATAAAACCAGTTGCCAACAACCTGTATAATTAATTGCTTGAGTATCTATGTGCCAATCGGAAAACTCTCTGAATTTTCCTCAGGTTCGTCCCCTTTTGCTATCTTTAATCCCAACGCAATGAACTATACACAAAACCGTGAGCAACTAAAACAAACCCTTGAGAAATGAATGAACTTTCGAAAATTGGAATATTTATTTGCTTAATTGTATTCGTCTTGAGTTGCGAAAACGAAAGAAAAAATACGGAAGAAAAACAAACAACTGAACAGACAGTAACTAAAGCGGATAAAACGGAATTTGAAAATATAAACCCAAAAGAAAACCTTAAAAAACTAAACATTGAACTTCCACAAGTATCAACACCAGGTGGGAGTTATGTTTCGGTCAATGTTCGAAAAAATGTAGCTTACATAGCAATCCAATTTCCAATATTAAATGAAGAATATCTCTATCAAGGACGATTAGGAAATGAAATTTCGACTGAACAAGGATATAAAGCAATGGAATTGTGTGCCTTGAATGTTTTGGCTCAAGTGGAAAATAAAATCGGATTTGATAAAATTGTCGGACTGAATCACATTGATGCTTATTTCCAATCAGGAGCGAATTGGGACGACTCACCAATTGTTGTAAACGGAGCTTCAGATTTATTTGTAAAAGTATTGGAAGAAAAAGGTAAACATTCAAGAGCTATTTTCGGAGTTGAAAAATTACCAAGAAATTTTAGTGTTGGATTGACAGCTACATTTACAATAAAAACGAAATAAGAGCGGAATAAAAACTGCTCACAACAAAGTATATTAAAAATAGCGTAAGTCGTTTCTAACACAATGGTTTGGGCATTTTTTGGAAAGTCGCCAAATTTAAAAATTCGGCTTGTGTATTATCCGAAATTTATCGCTTTCTTTCAGCGCTACTTTTCATGTACAAGACCGTTAGGCGTAATGCCGAAAATGTACTTTCCTGAAATAGGCTGACTAAAAATTAAACCATTAATTATAATAAATATTACATTTTACTTTTTTATTTCTAAGCGATTGATTAGTTTTGCTTAATGATAGTAATTTATGGCTAGAAAAAAAGAATATATAGAAGAAAAGGTTATAGAAAAAGCAATGGAATTGTTTTGGCGTAATGGATATGAAAGTACTTCTGTCAGAATGCTTGAAAAAGAAATGGGAATCAATCAGTTTTCAATCTATTCTAGTTTTGGAAATAAAAAAGGTGTCTTCTTAAGAAGTATTGATTGCTACAAACGAAAAGCTAAGTTAGAACTAATAGATAAACTTAAAAATTCTTCTGATGGAGTAAAATCAATTAAACAATATTTTTATGATTTTATAAACTTCTCTAAAGATAGTCGACTTAATAAAGGATGTTTAATTACAAATACTGTAAACGAATTAGGAGAAAAAGCTGACCAAGAAATAATGTCAGAAATTGTGAATTTTGCTACAAATGTTAAAACATTATTCATAGAAAAATTAGAATTGGACAATTTAAAAACAGCAGAAATAATTAATAAACAAGCAAATTATTTAATGGTCTCGTTACAAGGGTTATCTGTTGCTTCAAAAATGTTTAACCAAGGAGAATTAGATGATTTTATAGAAAATACATTCGAAAATTTATAACTTTTTTTTGCCAAATAACTAAGCAAATGCTTAGTATTAATTAATCTAAATAAATAATAATTATGAGTATTACAAGAACAATGAATTTAGAACTTAAGACCACAGAAAATGCAGATGTCATTTCAAGTCAAATTTTAGAAACAACACAAAAGAAATTAGGATTAATTCCTAATATGTATACAGGTATGGCTAATAATACTGCCTTGTTAGATGGATACGTTTCGGCATACAGCTCTTTTAGAGCTAATTCAGGATTTAGTCCACAAGAACAAGAGGTTGTTTTTTTATCAATAGCATTTGAAAACGATTGTGAGTACTGTATGGCTGCCCATAGTTTCGTTGGGGACAAAATGACTGACGTACCTATTGAAGTTACTAATGCAATAAGAAACAATACAGAAATACCCAATGAAAAGCTTAAAGCACTAAGTACATTTTCTAGAGCTATAACTTCAAAACGAGGACTACCTACAGATGTCGATATTGACAACTTTATAAATGCAGGTTATACCGAAAAACATATTTTAGGTGTAATCGCAGGTGTAGGAATTAAAACTATGAGTAATTATTTCAACCACATTTTTAACACGCCTGTTGATGAAGCTTTTAAAAGTAGAGTTTGGAAAAAAAAATAAAAGGCTAGAACAACGTATATAAAAAATAGCTAACTAAGCACAATCCGAAAGGTTTGTGCTTAGTTAGCTATTTTTAGCTTTCTGAAAAACTAGTGTATATCAATTCGCTACTTTTCATATACAAACCGTTAGGCACAATTTACTTAATATCGGCTCTATTCAATAACTTAACGCAACAAATCTAAAATAATAGATTTGTTATAATGGAAGTAAAAAAGCACCGACGACTTACCTTAAAAGAAAGAGTCCAAATTGAGACACTTTTAAACGAGAACAATACCAAAGCTTATATCGCTAAACAGCTCAAAAGATCAAGATCTACACATTCTCTAGAGAAATAAACAAATTAATAGGTGATACCAATGATAAATACGACGCTCATTTATCTCATTGGTGTGCCAAAGATGATTACTTAAACAAAAGAAATCAAGATAAAATTAGCACACATAAACCTCTAAAACATTTTGTCTATAAAGGACTTCTGTCGCAGTGGACTCCTGAGTAAATATCTGGAAGAATTAAAGAGCTTTATCCCAATGATCCCATAATGTCTATTTCACATGAAGCGATTTACAGACACATTTACACAAGACCACAAGCCAGTTTAAACAAAAAACTAATCAAACTACTGGCGCGCAAAAAAACAAGAAGAAGACCGCCTAAAAAGAGGCGTGGAACTGGAAGCAAAATAATCAACCAAGTCAGTATAGACAATAGACCTAAGCATATTGAGAACAGAATTGAAATTGGACATTGGGAAGGTGATTTAATCATTGGAAAAAATCATAAAAACGCCATCGGAACTATTGTAGAACGCAAAGCTAGATATACAATCATCATCAAACTAAACTCTAAAAAAGCAGATGAAGTCGCTAAAATGTTTTCCAAAAAACTAAATCAATTAAATAGCATTTTTAAAAAATCTATAACTTACGATAACGGAATTGAAATGGCTAGACACGAAAAAATAACACAAAATACTGGTATGAAAATTTTCTTTGCACATCCCTACTCTTCCTGGGAAAGAGGAACCAATGAAAATACAAATGGACTCATTAGAAGGTACCTTCCAAAAGGAACAGACTTCAATCAAATTGATGAAAAACTACTCATGAAAATTCAAGAGAAACTTAACAACCGACCTCGAAAAATTATAGGCTATAAAACACCTAAAGAAATTATGGATTCTGAACTAAAAAATGTAGCTTAGTATCTAACAAAAAAAAGCAACGTTTGTTGCGTTAGAACCTTGAATGCAGCACCGTAATCGCTAATAATAAATACTTACTGGAAGCAAATGATATCTGATTGAAAAGAATAACTCACTTTTATAGAGTTAAAAAACATTTAATAACCGAACGTTCGGTTATTAAATGTTTTTTTTTATATTTGCCTCATGAGACCGCAAAAAATAGACGATATAAAATTACTAGAGGGCTTAATGACCACTTTTCGAACCAAGGGTTACAATGGAGCAAGTTTAAATGATTTGGCGAACTCTTCTGGGTTACAAAAAGCAAGTTTGTATCATCGATTTCCTGGAGGAAAGAAAGACATTGGGCTCGCAGTATTGAATTTTATAGAAGTATGGAAAGAACAAAATATAGTTGCTGTAATAAATAACAAAGACCTAAAACCCGATGAACGCTTATCTACTATTCTAAAAAATATTAGTTCGATTTATGAAAATGGAGAATGCTCTTGTGTAATGAAAGCCATGTCTATGGGAGATGGCCTGGAGCTCTTTGGAGACGAATTGAAATTTGGTGCAGGAATATGGCTGAAGACATTGACTCAATTAGGATTAGACTTTGGGTTTGAACAGAAAATAGCTGAAGGAAAAGCTATGCAAACCTTGGTAAAAATTCAGGGCAGTCTAATTGTTTCTAAAAATTTAAATAACACTCAGCCCTTTACAATGGCTTTAAATGAAATTGAATTACTATATACAAACATCTAAAAAAATTTGCTTACAGCATTAACCGTACGTTCGGTAAATAACTAATTGTATACTATGGAACAGAAACACCCGCTACCCCCTTTCACACAAGAAACGGCCAAACAGAAGATTCAAATGGCAGAAGATGCCTGGAACAGTAAAGACCCTATTAAAATATCAATGGCTTATTCCGTTGATACGGAATGGAGGAATAGAAATCTATTTATAAACGGCAGAAATGAAGTACAAGCCTTCCTTACTCGAAAATGGGAGAAAGAATTGGACTACATACTCAAAAAAGAATATTGGGCACATACTGATAATCGTATTGCTGTTCGCTTCGAATACGAATACCGTAATGAAGAAGGTCAATGGTTTAGAGCCTATGGAAATGAGAATTGGGAATTTGACGAAAACGGACTGATGAAGAAGCGTTTCGCAAGTATTAACGACCTAGCCATCAAAGAATCCGAAAGAAGAATTAAATAAATGCATCCAAATTAATAGAAACTTTCAATCACTTGGTGAATAACTAACGGATGCAAACCATCAAGTGATTGAAATAATTAATAACAATTAAATAGTAAATCAATGAGTGAAACAATGAGTAAAACAGCAATTGTGGTTTTAAGTGAGCCAAAAGCAGGTTCTGATGAAGCATTAGGACGAGTATTTAACGCACTTGCAGCTGCGTATGATTTTAAGCAAGCTAAAGACGATGTGAAAATTATCTTTCAAGGTGCTGGCACAAGATGGCCAGAAGAACTTCAAAAAGAAAAACATCCTGCAAATGCTTTATACAAAGCAGTAGAAGACACTATCGAAGGGATATCTTGTGGATGCGGAGATGTATTTAAAGCAAATGCTTCAGGTTTGGATTTAATCACAGATAATCCAGTTCCTGGAACAACTGGGCTTTCTAGTTTTGTAAAGTTACGAAACGAGGGATACAATGTTCTTACATTTTAATTATAGAAAAAAGGCTCTTACCATTAGGTAAGGGCCTTTTTTCATATAAAAACTGTAAAACCAAATAAAAATGGAAGAGATATTTCACGATGGAGAGCGTATCGTACAAGAACGTGTAGGTGTAGTTTCTACTGCGGATGCTAATGCAAGACTTATAACAAATACAATAATGAAGGGTGCTATTGGATTTATAGAAAAACAATCTATGGCAATCGTAAGCAGTAGGGATATAAATGACAATATTTGGACATCTATATTATTAGGAGCATCTGGGTTTGTTCAAGTTCCTAATCCTAATTCTTTAGTTATTGATGTATCTAAAGTCTATAGTGACAGAGATGATATTTTCTTTGAAAATATTAAAAACAACAAACAGTTAGGTACCCTTTTTATTGAGCTGGCAACACGTAGACGTTTTCGTATTAATGGAGAAGCTACTTACAACAATGGAAACATAGCTGTTGCAGTTATCGAGGCCTACCCTAATTGTCCAAAATACATACAGCAACGTATTATTCATAAACCAGAAACAATTCAACCTGCTATTGCTCAAAAAGAACAGGGAACTTCTTTAACAGAATCCCTTAAAAATTGGATTAAAGGAGCTGATACCTTTTTTATAGGAAGTACAAGTAATGATGGACGCATAGATGCTTCTCACCGAGGTGGGAAACCTGGTTTTATCTCTCTATTGAACAATACAACATTAAGAGTTCCTGATTACCTCGGCAATAGTTTGTATAATACGTTAGGCAATATTACTCAAAACTCAAAAGCAGGATTACTTTTTATTGATTTTGAACAAAAGAAAACGTTTCAGTTAAGCGGTGAAGCTACTGTTTTATATGACCAAAATTCGGAAGAAGATTTAGCAAAATCTGGAGGCACGGGAAGATTCTTGGAATTTAAAATTTTAGAATGGATAGTGAGTAATGAGCAGCATACTATTGATTGGGAATTTACTGGTTATTCACCATTTAATCCGTAAAAACAATGTTTACCACCTTTTATATCGATAGCATTATTAAAGAAAGTAACACAATTACTTCGTTTTATATAAAACCTAAGCAAGGTAAGGTAGTACAAGATTATAAACCTGGGCAGTTTATTACTGTGAGGACATCACTAACTGATGGAACAACCCTTTTGCGGAATTACACAGTTTCTAGTAACCCTGGTAATTCCTACTACCGTTTAACCATTAAGAGAGAACTCCAAGGAGCAATGTCTAGGTATTTTCACGATACCTTAAAAGTTGGAAGTGAGATAGATGTAACCCTTCCAATGGGCGACTTTTATCTTAACTCTACAATTGAAACTCCAATAGTACTTTTATCTGGAGGAGTGGGCATCACACCGATGATGAGTATGCTGGAATTCGTGGTAAAGCATCAACCACAGCGACAGGTGTATTTCTTACATTCCAGTCTTGACAAAAATGTACAACCTTTTAGAAAAAGACTTAAAGAACTTTCCGAAGAATATAACCAACTTGTAGTAACCACTTTTCACTCTCATCCTCTAAATGATGAAAAAGAAGGTATAGATTATAATCATTCTGGTTTTATAAACAAAGAAACGCTCGCAACTACTGTAAAAATAAATCCCACTTATTTTATGTGTGGTCCAGTTGCCTTTATGGAGACGATGTACAACTATCTTATAGAGCTTGCCATACCTAAAGACAGAATATTATACGAGTTCTTTGGAGAAGGAAAGCCGTTGGGAGATACTCCTATATTTAAAGATTCGCAAAGTTTAGGCATTGCTGTTTCCTTTTCAGAATCAAAAAAAACAACACAATGGGATTCCTCTATGTTAAGCTTACTAGATTTAGCCGAGGCAAACGGCATTAATCCGCCTAGCAGTTGCAGAATGGGTACTTGTTCTACTTGCGAGACCTCATTATTAAGTGGAACAATTGAGTATGATCCAGAACCCTTTATGGAAGCATCAGAAGGAAAGATATTTATCTGTTGTGCAAAACCAACATCAAACATAGAAATGGCACTTTAAAGCATCTAAAATCACTAAAGATTTAAATTATGGAAACATCAAAACAAGACAAAAAAGGCTTCAGAGTAGGAGAAGTTTTGCGTAACCGTTAGAAAACAAATTATCAAATATTTACGTCTTGCAGATAATTTTCAACAATAAATTATGAATTTAAAAACGCAACAAAAATTTATGAAGCATTGTCTTAACCTTGCAGAGAAGGCACTTGCTTTAGGCAATCCACCAGTTGGATCTATTCTCGTTTATGAAAACAGAATCATTGGGGAAGGTATAGAGTCTGGAAAATCTACAGGTGATATTACCAACCACGCAGAAATTCTAACTGTTCGTGATGCTATTTCAAAAGGTAACAAAGCTCTTTTAAAAGATGCTGCGATGCTGAGTACACACGAGCCTTGTATTATGTGTTCCTATTTAATACGACACCATAAGATACCCAATATAATTTTTGGAACCGCAGTCGATTTTATAGGTGGTTGCACTTCAGAGTTTAAGGTTTTGGAAACCGAAAGCGTCCCTAAATGGGAAGCCAAACCTACCATAATTAAAGGGGTTTTAGAGAATGAATGCCTAGACTTAAATAGAAGGTTTATAGAATTATTAAATAGTAAATAAAATGATTTCCGTAGCTGAAGCATTACATATGATCGAACAAAACGTTACCGTTAATACAATTGTATTAACGCAATTAACACACGCTTTAGGAACTGTATTAGCAGAAGACATTATGTCCCCTATTGACATGCCTCCCTTTAGACAATCGTCTATGGATGGTTATGCTGTGATAGGTTCTAATTCGAAAACATACAAAGTCATTGCGGAAGTAGAGGCGGGAATTTCAGAAGATGTAAGTCTTAATGCAGGAGAAGCAGTTCGGATTTTTACGGGAGCCAGAATTCCTGATAAAGCAGATACGATAATCATTCAAGAACATACCCAAATAAAAGCTGATAAAATTTTTATCACCAAGCCTCCACAACAGTTTCAATATATACGACCTATAGGTGAACAATTAAAGAAAGGAGAGATTGCCTTAAGAAAAGGAACGGTATTAAATGAAGCTGGTATTGGCTTTTTAGCAGGATTAGGCATCGCATCAATTAGCACCTATCAACAACCGAAAGTAAGTATCCTTATTACTGGTAACGAATTACAGAAAACCGGCGAGACCTTAAAAGAAGGTCAAATTTATGAGAGCAATTCCATCACCTTATTAATGGCTCTAAAAAGAATGGGGATTGAAGAAGTAGCTATTGATTTCGTTAAGGATGATTATTGTGAGACTGTAAAGGTCATAGGTGCACACTTGAAAATGGCTGATGTGATTCTTATCTCAGGTGGTATTTCGGTAGGAGATTACGATTTCGTTAAAGGTGCTCTAGAGACTAATCAAGTTGAAGAACATTTTTACAAAGTCAATCAAAAACCAGGAAAACCACTTTGGTTTGGCTCAAAAAATAAGACAAGTATTTTTGCTTTGCCAGGCAATCCTTCCTCAAGTCTCACGTGTTTTTATGTGTATGTTGCACCTGCACTTCGTAAAATGTTAGGACACAAAAACTTTAAAACACAAAAAAAACAGGCAACCACAGAATCAAGAATTGAAAACAAGTTTTCAAAAACGCTATTTCTGAAAGGAATGATTGAAGATAATGTTTTAGCTCGTCCACTTTATGGTCAAGAATCTTCTATGCTGAAATCTTTTACAGAAGCTAATGCACTATTGATTGTTCCCGAAAACATAGAAGTAATAAATAAAGGTGAAACCATACATTATATCGATTTACTTAGCTAATGGATATTTCTCAACTACATATAATCATCCCATTGTTTATCCTCCTAGCACTGGTTGCTTTTATGTATTCGAGTGTAGGTCATGGAGGTGCTAGTGGTTATTTGGCATTAATGGCGCTGTTCTCGTTTCCCATATTGGTAATGAAGCCAAGTGCATTACTACTTAATATCTTCGTGTCGGGAATTTCATTTTGGTTTTTCAAAAAAAGCAAGCATTTCGAGTGGGAGCTATTTTACCCATTTGCCATTGCTTCAATACCAGCGGCATTTATAGGCGGTTATATAGAAATAAACCCTGGTTTATATAAGCAAATTCTAGCGATTTTTCTCATCGTTGCTATAATACGAATGTTAAATGTGTTTGGTAAAACACCTACTAAGATTAGAGAGCCAAGGTTATGGTTCTCACTTGTTATTGGGTTTTCGATAGGATTGTTTTCTGGAATGATAGGCATCGGTGGTGGTATTATATTAAGTCCAATTCTCATTCTTTTAGGTATTGCGACAATGAAACAAGCTGCTGCAGTTTCCGCCCTTTTCATATTTGTAAACTCAATAGCTGGAATTGTTGGTTTTACAGTAAAAGGTGGAGAAATTCCTATAGACGCTTTTTACCTTGTTCCTGTCGTTATTATTGGAGGAAGTATAGGAGCGGCATTCGGAAGCGGAAAATTCAACAGTAAAACATTAACCAATCTACTGGCAGCAGTGCTAGTAATAGCAAGTGTAAAATTATTTTTAATCTAGACCTATGAAAAACTTACATATAAAATATTTTGGAGAAGTAGCAGAAAAGACAGGCAAATCATCAGAATTGTTAGAGTTACAAGAACCTTCGATAAGTCATCTTATCGAACATTTGAAGCTTGAATATAGACTTAATTCGAGTATCATAAAAATAGCGATTAATCAAGAACTAGTAACAGACGACCAACAGTCACTATCACAAGATGATGAAATTGCTGTTCTGTCACCATTTGCTGGAGGATAATATGAAAAATCAAGAGCGATATATACGGCAAACTACCTTACCTGAAATAGGTGTAAAAGGTCAAAACAAACTTGAGAAAGCGAGCGTATTGGTTATTGGCGCTGGTGGTTTGGGCTGTGCTATCTTACCGTATTTAATAACTTCTGGTGTAGGAATTATTGGTATCGTAGATGGAGACACTATTGCTACAAGTAATCTTCATAGACAAGTGTTGTACACAAATGAAGATGTGGGTTTGCTTAAAGCGACCATAGCTTCAAAACGATTAAAAACATTAAATCATGATGTACTTATTAAGTCCCACACAACCTATCTAAATGGAGATAATGCACTGTCACTATTTAAAGAGTACGATATTATTGTAGATGCGACTGATAGGATATCGGCAAGATATTTAATCAATGACGCGTGTGTTCTTCTTAACAAACCCTTTGTTCACGGTTCTATTTATAAATTTCAATCACAAATTTCTGTTTTCAACTATAAAAATGGCCCAACCTATAGATGCCTTTATCCTGAACCTAATCAAGATGTTTTGAGTTGCTCTGAGGTTGGTGTTTTAGGGACAACAGTAGCACTCGCAGGAGCACTGCAAGCCAATGAAATATTAAAAATCATTCTTGGGATAGGCAACGTTCTTTCAGGAAAACTTTTAATGATAGATAGCCTAACAAACGAGCAGTCCGTTTTTGGTTTTAAAAAGAATACAAAATTACAAGTAACGCAAGACTCTTTTGAGAATGAACATCAAATTAATAAGGTGTCTTATGCTTTCGCGGAAGCGGAAAACCATTTAATTCTAGATGTAAGACAACCCAAGGAATCACCTATAATTAAAGCAGAAAACATCTTGCAAATACCGCTATCAAATTTGGAGTCATCTATTAAAGGCCTACCACAAAATCGTGCAATATCCCTTTTCTGTCAAAGTGGTATACGAAGCAGAAAAGCCTATATGCTATTGAAAAAACACAACGTTAACCATATATATTGCTTAAATGAAAATGCGCCTAACCTTACTGAAATTTTACTATAATGAGCAAAAAAGTATTTATTGATGGACCTATTTCTGCTGAATTTGTCGGGCAGTCTATTGCCAAACATCAAACCAAAACAGTTATAGGAGCGCACAATATATTTTTAGGACAAGTGCGA
>Ga0316189_10002351_pt1 | contig 18676 bp, 18 predicted proteins | sample LowCovwburrow_MG_FD_204930 | JGI IMG/M metagenome (GOLD analysis project Ga0316189, IMG submission 204930) | Coastal sediment microbial communities from Maine, United States - Lowes Cove worm burrow | ecosystem: Environmental > Aquatic > Marine > Coastal > Sediment | place: USA: Maine...
CGGTTCGACGGTGAGTCGCTGGGCGCGGTAAGCAATAATATGCGCAAAAATGGGGGCTTTATGCGCGTCTACTGGAGTGGAGCCTGCTATTTCCTGGCCGCCGATACCCGCCTGCGTCTGCAGTCGGGAGGAGCACTTAATCTCGACAGGGCCCTTGAGAAACTCAATGACTGCTGCTCAGACCAAAGTCTCTCAGTACCGCAAATGGTGGCCAAGCTGGACCAGCTTAACCGGGTACTGTTGTTTGGCATTCTGTATGAAGAGTTTGCGATCGCCACGACCGTTCCAGCCTTCGACGCAATTTTTGCCACCATGGGCATAGATGTGGTGGACGGCGAGGTGCGCCTGCAGGAAACTGGTCCGGGCGCTCGCCTGCGAAGAGAAATCGTTGAAGGCCGCGGCAGCGAAGTCGAGCACGGCCTGTAATTAAAATCGTTCGCCGGTATACTACCCGGTTTGGGCAATGCGGACCGGGAGCAGGTCAAGTTGAAAAAACCTGTATCGAAGGCGGACGAGAGCGCCAGGCTGCGGCGGGAGATGGAGCGTTTCCTGAACCGTGGTGGTGAGGTAGAGCGCGTTCCCACCGGCGTCAGCGGCAAAGACCCCGGCGACCCTCCCATTTTCCTCAATCGCAGGCTGTTCGTTGAGCCACCCCTGCCACGCACACCGATACCCGAGGTGGTTGCCGCCATCGAGGCGCGACGGCGCCTGAAGCCCCAACGCGGGCCAGTTCGCAAGAAAAGCCGGCTACCTCAGCCCAGACGCAAAATCATTTACGATGATTTCGGTGAACCGCTGCGCAGGGTGTGGGTCGACGAAGACTAGTCCTGCGCTGCCCCTATCGAACTGGCCTGGGTTTCATTACTTCCCAACACCGTCAACGCAAACCGGTCTTCCGGCAAGAATATGTCCAGCTGCTGACCCTCTACGAGATCCATCAGCCGGTATTCCTTACCACTGAGGTTGACTCTCCAACTGGAATCCAGTGTGACGCTGCGGGGGACACCTTTGGAGCCATCGGTGCGCAGTGTTCGAAACCTCAATCTATTGCCGGTAACCCGAACCACCTCGATGCTCGCCTTTGCGTATAAAATACCGTCCTTCTCGAAGACCCCCTGGCAAGCCAGTGCAATATCCGGGTTCGCTGCCAGCACCTCGGCCGACCACTTCAGATCGTCACATTCCACTGCTCCTCGTGGCTTCTCGGCACTGGCCTGTCCGGCGATAGTTACTGCCAGTGCAAGGGCGCTGAATCGTAAGCCTTTGGCAATCATGTAAAGTCCTCCGCAGCTGCTATATTCAGGGAGCTGCCCGCGATTGCTGCAGTCTCAACACATGGAACCATGCTGGCTTGCGGGTGCTTTGTCAAATTCCTGGCTGCTGCCCGCCACAGTGAACTGACCGGGATAAAATAGCGTATCAAAGACATTACAGGAGCCGGACAGACAGGCACATGATTTCCCTTCACGAAACAATTGAAGTCGCACGCCCAGTCGTTGAGGCTTTTGATTATATCGCCGACTTTCGTACGACTACTCAATGGGACAGTACAGCGGATTCAGCGCGCAAGCTCAGCCACGGCCCCTTCGGCGTCGGTACCCGCTTTGAGGTCATTTGCCGCCATCCACTGGGGCGTGTCACATTGCACTACACCCTGACTCGCTATGAGCCCGGCCAGTTGCTGGCTTTGCACGGCAGCAGCCGCTTCTTTGACGTTGATGACGAGATACGCTTTACCGAAACCAGCGCCGGGACACGGATAGACTACCGTGCAGATTTTACCTTCAGGCAGCCGCTCAAGTACTTCAGTGCGAAATTCCGTACTGGACTGGAGCGCATGGGCCAGGCGTCGCTACAGGGGCTGAAGCAGGCTCTGGACGACAAGTTTCCGGCCCCGACCCTGTCCAAATCAAATCGTTTGGCCCAGCAGCTGGTTTTGCCGGCTGTAGCACAGTTTACCTGCAGCGGCTACAACAGGGGCAGGAAGACCTGGTTGCCGGTATCGCGATGGATGGGGGAAAAGCACGTGATGATAACGGGAGCCAGTTCTGGCCTGGGCCTGGCCACCGCCCACGCGCTGGCCGAGAAAGGCGCCGAACTCACCCTGGTCATCCGTGACGAAACTAAAGCGCTGGATCTGAAACAGACGTTGGAGCGCGAATCCGGAAACAAACGCATACACATTGAGATAGCCGACTTGAGCCTGATGGCAGATGTCGATCGCCTGGCCCAGCGCCTCAATCGCCTCGGCAAACCGGTGGACGTGCTGGTCAATAATGCCGGCGCCCTGTTCAACCCCCACGGGGAAACGACAGAGCACCTGGAACAGAGCTTCGCACTACTGCTGCTGAGCCCCTACCGCCTCACCAGAGCTATTAAACCGCTACTCATCAAAGCCGACAATCCCCGTGTGATCAACGTTGTCTCCGGGGGCATGTACAGCCAGCGCCTTGATGTGGATCTGTTGGAGGCCTCCCCGGACGGGTACTCCGGCAGTGTTGCTTACGCCCGCGCCAAGCGTGCACTAATGGTAGTGACGCAGGAATGGGCGCAGCAGTGGGCAGGAGAAAACATCGTGGTCAATGCCATGCACCCGGGCTGGGCGAAAACCCCCGGGGTTGAATCCTCACTGCCCACCTTTGCCAGGCTGACGCGGCCGCTACTGCGCACACCTGAACAGGGCGCTGACACCATTATCTGGCTCGCTATGGCGACCGAGGCGGGAAAGATCAGTGGCAAGCTGTTCCTCGATCGGGAGCCTCGCACCACCCACCTGCTACCTTCCACCCGTGAGAGCCTGCAGCAGCGGGAGGCGCTGCTCGGCGCACTGGAAGCTTACGAGCGCGGGGCGACCGCAGCGGATTTCCAGCCGGCGGCCTGTTGATGAACAGGCCGGACTTCACTGGGCACACCTGAGGAGGAGAATGCGCCGATTTAGTTGTTGTCGTAGTCGTCGCTGGTAATAAGACTACTGCTGAAATTTCCCTCGCCCGGCTTCTCTGCAGACGGACTCTGGTCGCGAAAAAAGCGGTCGGTGAGCTTGCGCTCAGCCTTCTGCTGATCACTGGCAGCCTGACCAAAACGGTGCTCCACTTCCTCATCATAGATTCCAAGGTCAGCGGGCAGCACTGCGTCAGAAGTGGTCAACACCGGTGGCGGTGATGGTATGTGAGAGCCGTCCATATCGATGCTGGGGTGAACAACAGGCGCCGGCCTGGAGATCTCTGCTGCGGGTTCTTCTCGCCTGGAATGATGTACCGGGGTCTCATTCTCCAGCGTTGTATTTTCCTCAACCGGTAAACCCCACCCGAAGTGATTATCTGGCACCATATCCGGGGATTGTGCCTCAGGGCTGCTCTCACGGCTTGTCGCGCGGCTGCGCGGATCACGCAGGCTTGGTGCAGGTGCAGAACTGATCGCCGAGGGCGGCCCTTCCTCCGAGCCTGCCTCGGGCTCCGGCACCGGCATAGTCTCCGGGGCTGGTGCGGTGTCCAGCGCCATGCCTGCAATATGTGGCCCGCTGCCGATGAACTCCAGATTCTGCAGCGCTTTATCCGAGGCGCGGCGGTTGTATTGGGGTTTGGCTTCAGGCGCAGGCTGCGCAGCCGGCTCGCTTGTGTCCTGCAAGTCGAGAGCTTCTGCTTCCGCGGGCGGGGAAGGTTTATCGAGCCCCGTGCCGGGTGTGCTTATCGACTCCGGCTTCTCTGGCCTGGAGGTCTTGGGCCGCCCGAGGCGAAAAAAGCCAGGGCCGGGCCGGTATCTGCCGGGAGCCAGCATATGTGCCTGCTCGGCAAGCGTAAATCCTGAGGTGTTGGTGTTTTCCGTGGCGGCAGCTGTGTTCGCGTTCGCCGAGATCCCTGCCTCGGCCGGATCCGGCTCGGATGCCCGTCTGGATTCCAGATCCAGCGTTGCATCAATGCCCGCCGCAGCACCTGCTGCCTTGCGCAACGGTTCCTGGTAGTCCTCGTCGGTGATTTCTTCACCCACCTGCTCTTCCCGCAACAATCGCTGTTTGAGTACCTCGTGCGCACAATCAGACCAGCGACCAAAATGAGCCGATTCGGCAGGATCAGGCATACGGTGCTTGCGAAAACTGCGCATGGTCTCCATAAAGCGCTGCTTCACCGCCCGGTAGTGGTAAATATGGCCCTCTGTTTCCAGCGGGACCAGGTCGTCGCCGCCGCGAATAACCAGCATCTGAGGTGGAAGCTGCCCCTGCAGGCTGTGTAGCAGATCCGCCAGAAAGCACAGCCGAAACTCGATATGCTGACTGGCCCTTGCCTGTGTGCTACAGGGGATATAAAGATAATCTCCCAGCTCAGAATACCCGCTGGTGCGAACCAGCAGATTTGCCGCGCCCGACAGGGGCCCCAGCGCCAACTGGCCGTTGACGATGAAGTCAGCGCCTTTGCGCATGGCCTCAAGGGTGGCATTGCGACGCTCGCCCTCCTCCATGTCCCAGTCGATGAGGCGCACATCCTTGCCCTCGGACCGCAGGGTGTCTGCCATGTCGTCCTGGGGCTCTATAGTGTCCCGTGGAGGCAAGCTGCCCACGTCTGGTGGAATACCGTGGTCGGGGTTTTCCAGGGACAGTCGTTCCATCCAGCAAGCGAAGGGCGATTCCCTGAAGAGGACAAAATCTTCTGAGGTGTATGTTACGGCGTTATCAACACTGTAGCGGTACATAAGTTACGGCTCGTTCCCCTGGCGGCTGAAAACAGCGCAAGCCACATTTCCGCTCGGGCCGTTTGGCTATTTATATCGGAATGACTCGCGAGTGTCCACGCTATCGACGATAAAGTGATTTATGGGTGCCCAGGAGCGTTTTTCTGCCGGTTTTTTGATCAATTCGGGCACCGAAGCCTGTCAATTCATCACCTGCGATAAACGGTTGCCCCACCGATAAGCGTCTGCTCCACCACCAGCTCGCGCAACTTCAGCGGTTCTTCAAGAGGGTTGCCTGACAACACCACCAGGTCGGCGTACTTACCGGGCTCCAGAGAGCCCCTGTTGCCCTCCTGGAATACCTGCCAGGCGGCATCTATTGTCACTGCCCTGAGAGCATCCATCACCCCTATACGCTGCTCCGGCCCCAGCACATCGCCGCCATAAGTGGTGCGAAAAACCTGGCTCCACACCGCTTGCAACGGCTCCATCGGGGTTACCGGCGTATCCAGGTGTGAGCTGAATCGCAGGCCATAATCCTGCGCCCACTTCGCGGGGCTCATCACCGCGGCCCGTTCCGGACCCATGAAGATGTCGCGATGCCTGTCCCCCCAGTACCAGGTGTGAGCGGAAAAGAAGCTTGGCGTGACCCCCAGTGTCTTCATTCTGGCAACCTGGTCCTCCCGCGCCATCTGGGCGTGGATCAGGATCATCCGGGGATCCGCTACCGGGTAGTCCTGCTGGGCCGCCTCAAAGGCGTCGAGAATGTCCTCGATAGCCTGATCGCCATTGCCATGAATCGCAATCTGGTAACCTGACTTGTGCAGGGCCGCGACTTGTGTGAACAACTTTTCCCGGGGTATGGATGCATAGCCGCGGTAGTTGGCATCACCGTGGTACGGTGTGTAATAGGGCTGGCTGAGATTACCGGTATAGCCCTGGATACTGCCATCGGCCACCAGTTTAATCGCTCCCATTACAACTCTTTCGCCGCTGTAGTCAGAGGGTTCATAGTCGCCATTGAGCAGTGAATCGCCAAACTCGGTTTCGAAGGGAAATAGCACCAGACGCTGGGGAATCACGCCCAGCTTGCTGAACAGGGATAACCCTGTCGCAAGTTCCTTGCTTACGCCGCCCGACTGGGCGGTGGTCACACCCAGCGCGGAATACTCCTTGGCCGCCGCTTTTATCAGGCGGTAGGTGTCTGTCAGGCTCATATCCTGCAGCTTGATCAATACAGCAAGGCGCGCGGTCTCTTCCAGCAGGCCATTGGGTTCCCGGGAGCCCGGAAGGCGGCCGATGACGCCACCCTCAGGGTCAGGCGTATCCGCAATAATGCCCACCTCCGCCAGCGCCAGACTGTTCGCCACCAGTAGATGGCCGGAGATATGCATGGCCACCACCGGGTGCTCACCCGATACAGCATCGAGCTCAGCCCGGGTCGGGTGGCGTTGTTCCGTCAGCAGGGTATCGTCGTAGCCGAAACCGGACACCCATTCGCCGGCGGGGGTATTTTCTGCCTGCTGTGCCAGCGCAGCCAGCACTTCATCCATGGTGGTCAGAGTGCCTATAGGCGGGCTGTTGAGGTCCGCCGCGACCACCTTCAGCCCCGAGCCGGGGAAATGCCCGTGTGCATCAATAAATCCGGGCAGCAGGGTACGGCCGCCCAGGTCTATCACCTCGGCGCCCTCTCCTGCCAGCGCCATCATCTCCTGCGTGCTGCCCACCGCCTCAATTCGATCGCCACGTGTAGCCAGGCCTTCAACCACCCGGTTTTCCTTATCCATCGTAAGGACGGTGCCGTTGATGAACACTTGCTGTTCGGGGGGCTGGGGTACCCGGGTGGCTATCTTGAATAGTACGGCGAAGCCAATCACCAGGGCGGCAACCACCGCCGTAACCATTTTCCAGTTCATGCGGAAATACCTTCTTCAGCGGTAATCAGGCGGCCGCCTGTGGCACCGGGCCAATAACAATATCTGCAAGACGGGCGCGATGCCAGGCCGCGTCCCCGAACAGCATCTGGCTGTGCTTCTGGCGCTTGAAATACAGGTGCACAAAACACTCCCAGGTAAAACCTATACCCCCGTGCAACTGCACCGAGCGGCCCGAGGCGAAGGCGGCGGTGTCACTGGCGGAAGCCTTGGCCATATGGGCGTATTGCACGGCCCGCTCTGGCTCGTTGTCGATCGCGCAAGCTGCGTTGTACACCAATGACTTGGCCCGGTCTATTTGCAGCATCACATTCACCAGGGGATGTTTTACCGCCTGGAAAAAGCCCAGTGGGTGATCGAACTGCTGCCGGGTACCTACATACTCAACCGTGGTCTGCAGCTGCCATTCCGCCGCACCTACCATGTCCGCCGCCAGTATCGTCCAGATTGCCGGCAGGGCCTCACTCAACGCAGCAAGGCCGTTGCTGCAGACCTGGACTGCAGCAACGTTGTCGAAGCTCACGTGGGCCTGGTCCCTGGTGAGATCAAGGATTGTGTCGGCGTGCAGCGTGACGCCGGTCGCATCACTTGCGACCCAGTACAATGCAATACCGGCATCCGACCGGGCGCTCACCAGCAGGCGGTCTGCTTTACGGGCGTCCTGCACATACCAGGCGGTTCCGGTGAGCTTACCGGCGGAATCAGTAACGCCGGTATCCCCCGGAGCCCAACTACCCTGCTCATTGGTAACGGCCAGGCTGGCTGCACGCCCTTGGGCGATTTCTGCCAGGGCTTGCTCACCACCCGAACCACACGCCGCCAACACATAGCTTGCGTTGATAGTTCCCAGCAACGGGCAGGGGAAGGCCGCGCGGCCCAGCTCCTCGGCGAGGCCGGCCACAGCCACCGCGGGCATACCAACACCGCCAGCTGATTCCGGCACAGCCAACATGGTCCACCCCAAATCTACCATTTGCCGCCACAGTTCGGGGTCCCAGAGACACTCGCTACCGCGCTCGGGGCGGTGATCTGCGGCCACCAGGGCATGCAGGGTGGAGGTGGGAAGTTTTTCATTGAAAAATTTGCGCGCAGAGGCCTTTAACAGCGCGGCTTCTTCGCCAAAACCAAAATTGTCCGGTTGTTTCATGCTGCTCCCCTTACTTGGATTTCGCCAGGCCCAGTACGCGCTCGCCCAGAATATTGCGCTGTACCTCGCTGGTGCCGGCCGCAATGGTCATGCCATAGGAGTTCATATGGGCCAGGTTCCACTGCCCCCCCGCAGGCGCCTTGTCATCACCGAGGTAGAGGGACGCGCTGGCGCCGGCCACTTCCAGCGCAAGTGCTGATGTGTCCTGACTGATTTCACTGGCTAACAGTTTATTTTGCAGCAGCAGGCGCATCGGGTGGTCCAGCAGGTCCGGCACCCTGGCGCGCCGTTGATTCTGGGCAAGGCCGGTCTCGCAGATGAGCTGCTGCATTATCCGGTCCCGGAACAGTGGGTCCTCTGCGGCCGGCCGCCCATCGCGCTCGGTATTGCGCGCGAGCTCCACCAGATTGCCGGAGGTTGAGGCATGGCTGCCCTTGCCCTTGAGGCCGCCTGCTCTTGGCGTCTGCAATTCTCCCGCACCGCGCTCGTGCAACAGGGTCGTCATGGCCACCTGCCAACCCTTGCCCAGTTCATCAAGGCGGTAGCCGTCATCCACTTCGAGGTTGTCAAATATCACCTCGTTGAAGCCAGTCTCTCCGGTAATTTTGATCAGCGGCTTGACCGTCACGCTTTTGCCCAGCTCGGAACTGATGGGCACAACAAAATAGGAAAGGCCATCATACTTATGGGATTTGTCAGTACGCAGCAGCAGGATCATCCATTGTGCAAAATGTGCCAGGGAGGTCCAGACCTTGTGGCCGTTGATCACCCACTTGTCACCTTTGCGCTCGGCAAAGGTCTGCACGCTGGCGAGGTCGGAACCCGCGCCTGGCTCGCTGAAGCCCTGGCACCAGATGTCTTCGCCGGAGAAAAGCCGCGGTAACAGGCGCTGCTTCAGCTCGGGCTGACCATGGTGAAGCACTGTCGGCGCTGCCATGCCCAGACCAATGATATTGGGGAAATAGGGAGTGCGTGCAGCCATCATCTCTTCATTGGCAACGCGCTGGCAATCACTGCGGCCGCCACCGCCCACTTCACTGGGATAGTCACATCCCACCAGCCCCGCGTCATAGGCTGCCTGCTGCCAGGCCTGGAGATATGCCATCTGTTCGGTGGTCATGATCTCCAATGCGCTCAGTGGAAGCCGCACCGGGGGATCACCCGGACGATTGGATGCCAGCCAGGTACGGCAGTACTGGCGGAACTCAGCCTGCTCGGGGCTGTCCTTGCTTGCGCTTTCTGACATTAACGTTCTCCTAATAATGTGGGGGCTTCTCATCAGCGGGCGCGGCGGCCCCGTCCGGACCGGTGCCCTGCTCATCCTGACGCTGCTTCAATAACTGTATCTGCCGCCGCAACAGCAGGATTTCCTGCTGCTGCAGCGAGAGTGCATCGTTGAGCTCGCGCACAGCATCCTCCTGGTACGCCATCTGGGTTTGAACGTCATCCAGCTGTTGCCTTAAATCATCAATCTCTGCCAATCCGATATACTCCTTCTGAGGAGGCTGATCACTGCGCGTTAGCAGGTTAATATACTGCTTCACAAACAGATAGTCCCGGCCCCCATGCGCAAAACCAAAAAGAGCAATCTGGTTTACTCAACCGACACCGGCAGGCTTTGCCCGCAGTGTCATCGCCCCGTTGCAGAGTGCGTCTGCGGCAAGGATCGCCCGGCTTCTGTTGGCGACGGCATCGTGCGCCTGCAGCGTGAAACCAAGGGCCGTGGCGGCAAAGCAGTTACCTTGATTACCGGCCTGAGCCTGCCAGAACGCGACATGCGCGAGCTAGCCAAGGCGCTGAAACAGAAGTGCGGGGTGGGTGGGGCGCTCAAGGGCGATCATATTGAAATTCAGGGAGACCAGCGCCCGTTGCTCAAGGTCGAACTCGAGAAACGGGGTTTCACTGTCAAAATCGCCGGAGGGTAGCACTTCCTCGCTCCCCCCATCATAAAAAAGGCCACACTGAATGTGGCCTTTTTATAACGCTGGAAAGACTTACAGATCGTAACCGCGCTCGTCGTGCAGCACCAGGTCCAGGCCCTGGGTTTCCTCGTCGTCGTCTACACGTAAGCCCACCATTGAAGCGACAATTTTCAGCAGGATGAACGTTACCACCGCGGTGTACAGCAGAGTTGCAATTACTCCAGTGCCCTGCACCATCAGCTGGCCGCCAATGCTGGAAATACCCTCGGAAAAACCGTTGCCGCTGAAGATACCCAACTGGGTGGAGCAGAAGACGCCCGCCAGCAGGGTTCCCAGCATACCGCCCACGCCGTGCACCGGAAACACGTCCAGGCTGTCGTCTACCTTGAGCTTGTTTTTCAGGTAGTTGGTGGCGAAATAACACACCACACCGGCCGTCAAACCAATTACGACCGCTGCCGCCGGGCCCACCGAACCCGATGCCGGGGTGATGGTGCCCAGCCCCGCCACCATACCGGTAACCGTACCCAACATGGAGGGCTTGCCATGGCGCAACCATTCCATAGTCATCCAGGACAATGCTCCGGCAGAAGCCGACAGGTGGGTAACCAGCATAGCCATGGCTGCACTACCGTCCGCCGCAACGGCTGAACCGGCATTAAAACCGAACCAGCCCACCCACAGCATACCCGCGCCAGCTACCGTCAGTGTCAGGTTGTGGGGTGGCATGGCCACGGTTCCAAAACCCCGGCGCGGCCCCATCATTACCGCAGCCACCAGGGCGGCAACTGCGGCGGTGATGTGCACTACAGTGCCACCGGCGAAATCCTGCAAACCCATCTCACCCAGCCAGCCGCCACCCCAGACCCAGTGACAGACTGGCGAATAGACAAAAATCAGCCACAGGGTGCTGAACAGTAGCATGGCGGAAAAGCGCATCCGTTCCGCAAAGCCACCCACTATCAGCGCCGGTGTAATGATCGCGAACGTCATCTGGAAAATGGCGAACAGAGTGGCGGGCACTGTGCCGGTCACAGAGTCCATGCCTATATTGGCAAAAAACATATTGCCAAAATCGCCTATCCACTTGCCCTGCTCTACGCCATCGCTGCCGAAGGCAATGGTATACCCCACTGCAAACCATACCAGGGACATCAGGCAGGTAAGCGCAAAGCACTGCATAAGCACCGACAACACGTTTTTCGAACGTACCAGGCCTGCGTAAAAGAGCGAAAGGCCGGGGATCGTCATGAACAGTACAAGCGCAGTGGAGGTGAGAATCCAGGCGGTGTCTGCGCCGTTAATTTCTTGCGCACTGGCACCGGTTGATACCAGCGTCGTCGCCGACAACAGTGCCAGCTGTTTTATTGTTTTCATGGCTATCTCCATCTTTATAGGGCGTCTTCGCCGGTCTCGCCGGTCCGAATTCGAATGCTCTGCTCCAGTGGGCTGACGAATATCTTGCCGTCGCCAATTTTTCCGGTGTTGGCAGCGGCGATGATGGCCTCGATTCCCGCTTCCAGCTGGGAATCGCTGATCGCCAGCTGAATCCTGATCTTGGGCTGGAACTCCACCACGTATTCGGCACCGCGGTACAGCTCTGTATGACCTTTCTGGCGACCGTAACCCTTAACGTCTTCCACTGTCATGCCGGAGATACCGATCTGGTTCAACGCGTCGCGAACATCATCAAGCTTGAACGGCTTGATTACCGCAGTGATCATCTTCATTGGGTCTTCCTCTTTATTGCACTTATTATGCTGGTGCCCTGCCGTCCCCAGGGAAATACAGGGAGTTTCGGCATGTTAACCGCCGGCCACCATGCAACGGAGGAAAGATCCTGCCACAGTGGACGGCAAAGGTTAAGGGTAAGGCTAGAATATCCCGGCGGGGCAGGCGATGAAACCTGTGATCTGCGATACTGTCCGTTACGCGGCGGCAGCGGATGAAGGATGCAATACGCCGTGCAACGTGATATCTATGCGAGCCCCAAAAAACGAACCACGACACACACTATGCCTTACCAAATTCTTCGCAGGGTGCTCTGTCTGCCTCTACTGAGTCTGTGTCTCCTGACTACAGACGGTGCCCTCGCCGGCGATAAGGAGCCAGGGCCGGACGCGACCCCTGCGTCCGCGGCACGTGCGGTTATCCTCATCATTGGCGACGGCATGGACGAACAGCAGATCACCATCGCCCGCAATTACCTGCACGGTGCATCCGGCCGCTTGCTACTGGACCAGATGCCACTGCGGTCGAATTCCCAGATACTCGCCACGGAAGATAATATGAGCGGCAGGCCGGTTTACGTGTCTGACTCGGCCAATACCGCGACCAGCATGGCCACCGGCGCTGTTACCAGCCGCAAACGCATCGCAACCAGCGCAGGCAGTGACCAGGATCTGGAAACTATTGTCGAACTGGCAGCGCAAAACGGCTACAGAACAGGGGTTGTCACAACTTCCAGCGTCACCGATGCCACTCCGGCCGCATTCGCCACCCATATCAGCCATCGCCTGTGCGAGAACCCGGACAACATGGAGGAAGTGAGCTATCTGGATATCTTCCTGGCGGCCTGCCCTGCTGATATGAAGGCCAATGGCGGCAAGGGTTCCATTGCCGAACAGCTGGTCGAATCGCCACTGGACGTGATACTGGGTGGGGGCAGCAAGCATTTTGCACCAATGGCCGAGGGCGCAAACGTGTCAGTGCTTGAATTGGCCCGGCAGCTGGGCTTCGAGGTAGTTGTCAGCAGGGAGGAACTGGTGCAAGCCGGCTCATCCGGACGACTGCTGGGACTGTTCTCCCGCAGCACCATGCCCGTCAGGCTACAGGGTGAAAATGGGCGCAGCGCCGAAGAACCGGAAGCCAGCGCGCTTAATCACCTGCACCGCTACCTGGGTGAAGTCACCCTGCCGGAGCCAATGAATTGCGAACCCAATCGGGCGGCAGCCGCAATGCCGAGCCTGCGAATGATGACCGAAACCGCGCTTAACCGCCTGTCGAAAGACAACCCCAAGGGCTTCTTCCTGATGGTCGAGTCCGCTTCCATAGACAAGCAATCCCACGAGCGCAAGCCCTGCGGCTCAATCGGTGAGTTGCAGCAGCTCGAAGAGGCCCTTGCCTCTGCCCTGAACCATGCGCAATCACACCCCAACACCCTGGTGCTGGTAACCGCAGACCATTCCCAGGCTGCACAGCTGGTGCCCTTCGAAAGTCACTACGCGGAGTATCCAATTCCGGTCTATACCCCGGGCAAGATGGCTCGTATCCGCACCCCGGAGGGAAGCCTGTTGGCCGTCAACTACGCGACCAACAGCTTCAGTCATGAGGAGCACACCGGCGCCAGCGTGCCGTTGTTCAGTAATGAGGAAGGTCTGGGCAGGGTGCCGGCCTACATTACCCAGCCGGAGCTCTTTACAATTATGCGGGACTACCTGGGACTCTAATCACCAGGGCTATAAATTCACCCAGCTGTTCAGGGCGCGCAGACGAAAGCGCGTGCCCTTGAATTCAAGCACCACCGAATCCGGCAGTATCTCTACCACTTTCACTCCACCCACAGAAGCACCTGCACTGAGGGTCTTGGCGTTAATCAGCACCGATGACTTGCCCGGGTTGCCGGAATAGTCGTGGCGCTGGTACATGAGCGTGGGAATGCTGTCTTTGGTCTGTTGCGAGAGTGTGGCAAGGAATGGCACACCGTTATCCTGCAGTTTGGTGTCTGCGAGTTCAGCCTGGGCTTCTGCCACCAGCTTCTCGAGATCAATGACCTCCTCCTCAGCACTGGTCACTACAGACACATCGGCCGGCTCGGGTGTGGGCCGCCTGACTGCTGGCGCGTCGGCATCGCCCTGCCCTCGCTGCTGGTACAAGGCTGCCACGCTGGTATCTACAGGTGGCGGCGCAGGCTCCTGTTCAGGGATATCCCTGACCGGGCGTTCACTGACAGACGCGGCAGCAACGGGTACTGCCGAAGCTTCAATAATCTTTTCCCGCGGCGGCATGGGTAGCTGCTGCCCTACCTGCGTATCTTGCACAGCCACTGGAGCTGCCGGCGCAGGCACGGCCTCTGCAGCAGGCACGGTTTCTGCAGCAGGCAACTGGCCATGCCCGCCTGCGGGTATCTCAGCCGCAGGGGGCATACGATCGAACAGTAGCCAGCCAATCACCAGCACAGCCAGTGCAAGACCTGCTACCAGCAACCACTGCACCCAGCCAATACCGCCCTCACTGTCGGCCGGCGTATTGTCCGTCGGGTGATGGGAGCCCAGACCCGGAACCTGCTCACTGTCCTGGCGTGATCGATTCAACGCATCGAGAATCAGGGACATTGCATCAGGCTCCAGCCGAGGTGGCACATATTGTAAAACGTCATAGGCCGGCCTCTTCACCCGCCGCCGGCGCTAGCAACTGCCGCGCCATAGCGGCGGTTATGTCGACCCCTGTCGCCTCATTCAAGCGCAGCAGAGTCTGAAGCCCTACTACCCCGTCATCTTCCAGGCCCTGCTCTCGCTGGAATAGTCGCACCCGGGTTTGCAGGGCTGGGGTGAAACGGGTTCCGGCCAGAGCTTGCGGCTGGCCATCAAGGCGCGCGAACAGTGCCGCAATCCGGGCAATGGCCGCGCTGTTGTCTCCCAGGCCCAGGGGCCGGCTGAACCCTTCCGGCGGGTGCCAGAGCAATTGATAATTGCCCGTCCAGGCCGGCCCCAGCAGCGCCAGCTCGACCAGGCTCACTCCACTGTCGGTCAGTACCCAGGCATTACGTCCCTGCGTACCCAGAAACAGGACTCCTGCTCCGAACCGCTCAGGTGTAATCATGTCCAGCACCAGGGGCCTGTCCAGCCCGTCCAGTTCGTCCCAGGTCCGGGCGCTACCCTCAATGCAGGCAAGCCCTCCCGGCAGTGGACCAGCACAGAGATCGGCTGGGGCGGGTTCTGCACTGTACAGGGACCAAAATCGTGTCAGGGCATCCTGCGGGGACAGCAACCAGTTCGTTGTTAACGGGGTTTCATCTGGCGCAGGCGGGATCGTTGTCGCCGCGACCGTCTCCATAGCCGAGCCTTGAACCGGTGCCACGGCTGCAGGCAGGGCTGCAACAGGCGCCTCCTGTGTCTGGGCCGGGACTATTGCAGCCGGTTTCGCGGGTGCTGCCGCACCGGGTAGCGGGCGGGCTTGCCACCACCATATGACAGCGGCGCCTAACAGCGCTGCTCCGACCAGGGCCAACAGCCAGAAACGGCCGCCCTGGGCGCGCGGATCCAGCGCTTCCTCACCCATAACCTCCCGGGCAGCCATTCGCAGCATCGCCTGATCGGCACGTCCCAGGTTGCGACTGTAGGCACCCAGCATCATCCGGTCACACAGCACATTGATCAGCCGGGGAATACCGCGCGTGTAGCGGTGTATACCGCGCACAACGGAAGCCGGGAAGACCTCCTGGCCGGGATTCATCCCCGCCACCTGAAGTCGATGACGGATATAGGCCCCGGTCTCCTCCTGGCTAAGGGGCTCGAGGTTATAGCGCGCAGTTATCCGCTGGTTCAGCTGACGCAGCTCCGACTGGCCAAGCATCTGTGCCAGCTCGGGTTGGCCAATCAAAATGATCTGCAGCAACTTTTCACTGTTGGTTTCCAGATTGGTCAGCAGCCGAATCTGCTCCAGCACATCAAAATCCAGGTGCTGGGCCTCGTCGATCAGCAGTACGGTTTTTCGATCGCGATTGTGATTGTCCAGCAGATAACGGTGCAGGCTATCGGTCAGTGTCTTGAGGGTGTGTTTCTCCTGATCGTAGTCGATCCTCAGCTCATCGCAGACCGTGGCCAGCAACTCCATCGCATTGAGTGCAGGGTTGAGGATAATGGCGATATCAGTGTCGTCGGGCAGTTGCTCCAGCAGACAGCGGTTGATGGTTGTCTTGCCTGTGCCCACTTCGCCTGTCAGCAAAATGAAACCGCCGCCGGTGCCGACGCCGTATAGCAGATGCGCCAGCGCATCCCGGTGACGGGGGCTCATAAAGAGATAGCGCGGGTTGACCGCTATGGAAAAGGGCGCTTCTGTGAGCCCGAAATATTGATGGTACATGCAGCCGGTAGCCATTCGCCAGTGCGCAGGAAAGTGCCGAGCATTATGCCCAAGGGTAGAACCCAAAGCTATGCACTTCGCCGCCGGTCTGCGCCAGCGGCGAGTACACAATCACTTATTCTTGAGGGGCGTTGGTCGCTTCCTTCTCGACTTCTTCCGCTTGCTGCTCCCGCGGCGTCTTGTTGATTGGCATACTGGAAGCAAATGCCGCCGTTGCCATCATCGCTGAAAGAATCACGTACACAATAGTATGAATAAACATCTTCAAACCTCCTCTAAGTTTTGGTTTGAGCGTCCATTGGAGCAAACGAGACTAGAATAAACATACTAAAGAGGTGGGAAATCCTGCACCTGAAAGGCAAAGATAAAACGTGAAATCCTTTATTTACAACGACTTACGTGTTTTTTTAAAAATAAATCTTATGTGAATATTGTCGATAAAGGGCATTTCCCCCAAAAACACCCCGAACTCGCGCTAAATCCCGCCACTTGCGATATCGAACCCATTACCCTGTGCGGGCGAGATTTCCGCTACTTTGCGCCTCTCGGCCGTGTAATCCCGGCCTGTTTTACGGTTATCGCGATCACTTTCCCAAGCTCTTTCCTTGTTCGACTCCCCGGTATCGGCTCTGCTACCCGAGTTGGCGTTCGCTGGCCGAATCTTCACCTCCTCCCGGGACGCCGTGGTCTGGCAACCCCTGTCGGTAAAGCTGGTCTTACCGGTCTGCTCGTCTACGCACATGTAGACCTTGGCGGCAACCAGCTGCGGCACCAGCAACATCAAAAATAATACAACTCGCATATTGACTCTACCCGCGCTCAAGCGCTTGTAACCCGATAATCCACAGGGTACGGGGGCCAGCAAAGGTAAAGCCATGTTTAACTGCAGATAAGTACAGATAATTCGTCAGTTGAGATGCCAGTAGTTCCTGGCTTCAGGCTTGCCCGGACTTGATGGTCGCCAGCAAATCCAGTGCCTCATCGCACCAGGCCAGGAACTGCTCTCCCTGGTGTATGCCCAGGGCCAGGGCCAGATACACACCTTTTCGGCGGGTTGGCAGACTCTCGGGGGCGTCATAGTGGCGCCGCTTGATCTTCTCGTACAGGTAGATGCGCTGCATCATTTCTTCCCGGCGAGCGGTAATTTCACCGGCCATATGCGCCGCGTTGCCAACATCAAGATTGTAGAGTTTAACCAGTAAATCGTCTTTGGCAGCCTGGGTACGCGTGCTGCTGAACACCCATTGTGCAAGTGCTTCGCGCCCCGCCTTTGTCATCCCGTAGACAATCTTGTTGGGCTTGCCGCGTTGCGTCACCTCGCGTTTACTCAGCCAGTGCTTGTCGGAAAGCTTGCGCAACTCCTGGTAGATCTGTTGGTGTGAGGCCTGCCAGAAAAAGCCCAGGGACGTCTCAAAATCCTTTGCCAGTTCGTATCCCGACAGGTCGTCTTCCAGCAGGGCGGTCATTATCGCGTGGCCAAGTGCCATGTGCAGTCCCCTCCGTCTGAATCCCTGACTCCAGCATACTCCTGCAGCCAGCGCATATACGCAATCATGCCCATATCTCATTGATATGCAATATATTGCATAGTAAACTACGTTCGCCCTGAAACATCAACCCTTCATCAACAGGAGTCCTTTCATGTCCCTGCCCCAAAATCTTCGCGATGCACTGGCTCTACCACTGGTTGCAGCGCCCCTGTTTATTATCTCTAATCCGGACCTGGTGATCGCCCAGTGCAAGGCGGGCATCGTTGGCTCATTCCCCGCCCTGAATGCCCGCCCGGAGGCCGAGCTCGAAGTTTGGCTGGAGCGCATAACCAGTGAGCTGGATGCCTACAACAAGGAAAATCCCGATCGTCCCGCCGCTCCGTTCGCCGTTAACCAGATCGTGCATGGATCCAATAATCGGCTGCAGCACGACCTTGAAATGTGTGTCAAATACAAGGTACCCATCGTTATCACCTCTCTCGGCGCCAAGGAGTTTGTTAACGATGCAGTGCACTCCTATGGCGGAGTAGTGTTCCACGACATCATTTCAGACCGTTTTGCGCGTAAAGCCATAGAGAAAGGCGCAGACGGACTCATCGCCGTAGCCGCAGGCGCAGGCGGACACGCTGGACCGGTGTCCCCATTTGCCCTGGTCCAGGAAATTCGCGAGTGGTTTGACGGACCTCTTCTGCTGTCGGGCTCCATCGCCACCGGTGATGGCATCCTCGCGGCACAGGCGATGGGAGCAGACCTGGCTTATATCGGCTCTGCATTCATCGCCACCACAGAAGCTAATGCAGACCAGGCCTACAAGCAGGCTATCGTCGACTACGCATCCAGCGACATCGTCAACAGCAGCCTGTTCACCGGGGTGCACGGCAACTACCTCAAACCTTCCATCGTCGCAGCGGGCATGGACCCGGACAAACTGCCCGAGGGGGATGTGTCCACCATGAACTTCGGCTCCGGTGGCGACACCGATGCCAAGGCCTGGAAAGATATCTGGGGCTGCGGCCAGGGCATTGGTGCCGTAAAAGCCGTGCTGCCCACCGCGGATCTGGTGGCACGCCTGGAGCGGGAATACCATGCGGCTAAGGCCAGAGTCTTGGCGGCCTGAGCCAGTGACCAGCTGCAGCAGCTCCGATATGCCAGCTATAACTCGCTGAACTTCACCACCCGGGCACTCACTGGCGGGTGTACCTTGGCGCCTATCCAGCGCCAACACAAGGTGCCGCTGGTATGTCCGGCGGTTTCCACCCAGTTAGCCTGGGGTGGGCGCTCGTGTGCTACTACTATTTTCACGCTCCCATCCGGCTCGTATTGCGCTGTATGTTTGTTGAAGTGGATCGTGTGGTAGCGATAATCGAGTGACTCCATCCACCAGTTCTGCAACACGAAATTCCAGGTCTGGCACTGGGGAATGTCAGGCGCATC
>Ga0316189_10002352_pt1 | contig 18675 bp, 15 predicted proteins | sample LowCovwburrow_MG_FD_204930 | JGI IMG/M metagenome (GOLD analysis project Ga0316189, IMG submission 204930) | Coastal sediment microbial communities from Maine, United States - Lowes Cove worm burrow | ecosystem: Environmental > Aquatic > Marine > Coastal > Sediment | place: USA: Maine...
GCTGACCATCTGGTAATACACCAGAGGCAATTATTCTTACCGTCCTACCTTTTCCAGGATTCATCACATACTTACTGGCACTTCTCTTGGTAAGACCAGGAGCCGATGCAGTAACCTTATTATCAGGAATACCAGGAATAGATATAGACATTGGGTTAGCAACACCTCTATAAACAACGTTCATCTTATCGGCAGCGATCAAGGCTGCATTTGGCTTACTGATCGTAGCAAAGCTATTTTTTACCTCAACAGGAATCTCCTCACCATCCTGCATAAAGTAGATCATACCGGCAACGGTGTGATCTCCGGCAGAACCAGCTCCAATCAACATTTTAACACCGCCAGCTTCCAAAGCATAATCTTTTCCTTCAGAAAGCTTTCTTCCATCTAATGTTAATTCCGCTCGTACTGGGGTAGATGAATTATCGGTTTTACTGATGATTATTTTACCATCATACTTTTCTCCAGCGTAAAATGCCGATTTACTAGCAGCAAGTGATGTCTGGAAATTCGTCAATGAAACTTGACTTGTCAACTCACCTTCCAACATTGATTTAAGGGCATCTTCCTCAGTTGATTTAACATCGGCCTGTAAGGCTGTCAATTTTGCCAACGAAGCTACCAATGGATATCCTTCATAATGATAGTTGATCCAATCTTGTTTGGTACCGTCCCTCTTTTCTACCTTACCATTCTCATCCCCTGTTTGGAAACGTGAATTAATGGCTTCTTTTAGACTTTCTGGGGCAATTTCGGATACTTTGTCACGATAGTTCGCAAGATTTTGCATGAACTCCTTTCCTTCTTTGGAAAGGTTATCGCCTTGGAACAATTTCTCATCTAAATAAGCAGAATTATCCATACGTGCATAATCCTTGTCATCGTCCAATTTTGCCGTCATTTCAGTCTTAACGGACTCTAGATAATCAAAATACTCCTGAGACAATTGCTTGATGCTCTGGGCGTTTTGATATAGTTCACCGTACTTCTCAGCATCTTCAGATGCTTTGGTTTCCAGACTTCCCAAGAACGCATCGTTACTTGCGGTTGTCTTTATGTTAGAAGTCTCCAGCTTTTCATTCATTATTCCGAATGCTGCCAGTACTTCCTTACTCATATTTAGGGCCAACATCGCGATGAAGATCAAATACATTAGGTTGATCATCTTCTGACGTGGTGTTTGTTTTCCTGATGCCATGTTTTCTAATTAGATTTTAATTGATTATTTGATTTGGGTTTGTGCTAATGCTCTAATTAGTCTCTATTCATAGCGGTCAACATACCACCATATACTCCATTTAAGGAAGATAGGTTAGTTGCCAAGGATTCCATTTGATCTTTAAGCGCGCTTGCATTCTGAACAACCTCCTCGTTTACCGAAGCTTGTCTACTAGCACTTTCCAACTGTACTTTGTACAAGCTGTTCAAAGATTCCATTTGTGAAGCGGCCTCAACCATTTCATCGGAATATTTTTTAGTAGATTCCATGGCATCTACTGCAGGGGCGATACCTTTGGCAGCACCTTCAAAATTCTTGATGCTAGAACCTAGACTTTCCATAAGATTGGCATCGATACCAGCTTCTTCCAAGAGGTTATCCAATTTTTTGGACAAAGAAGTCTCAGTATCCTTGATTTCTGCCAAATCATTTGTGCCACTTGTCATACCTCCAGATAATTCAGGGTATACCAAAGACCAATCATATTCGTCATCTACTGGCTCAAATGCACTGATCGCGAAAATAAGTGCCTCTGTGATAAGTCCGACTGCTAATAAAAGACTCCCTGTTAAAGGACCGATCTCCCAGTGAAGGATTTTGAACAATGCACCAATAATCACTACCGATGCTCCTAGCCCGTAGGCCATGTTAAATAATTTTTTTGTTGATTTTGACTGTGCCATAATTTAAATTTAATTTTAGTTATGTTAATAATAAGTATTTGGTTTAAAATTTGATTTTCCCCATTTTACAACGGGACGTATTTATAATTCTCTATTATTTTTATTGTGTTGAATCTTCTTCACCCATATAATCCTGAACGGTTCTAAAACCGACATAACTACGTGCTGAATCCGCATATTCATAATCCCTGGTACTTACCTGTAGGAAATAAGCAACATCTTTCCAAGAACCACCTCTAATCACTTTTCTTGCATTATTACCGTCCCCGCCATTAGGGTTCATGGTTGATACATATTCATAGGAACTAGGGTCATAACTGGAATTCGTCCATTCGGAAACATTCCCTGCCATATTGTACAGATTAAAATCATTTGGCTCATAGGATTTAGCCTCTACGGTGTATAGTGCTTGGTCTGCCGCATAATCACCACGTTGGGGCTTGAAGTTCGCCATAAAACAACCTGTGTCGCTTATTACGTAAGGACCACCCCATGGATAGGTTCCTCCTTCAATACCACCTCTGGCGGCATATTCCCATTCCGCTTCAGTAGGCAATCTAAATTTATTTACAAATTGCTTGCCCTTACTCTTTTGATCATCGTTCTTAAACTTGGTTCTCCAATTACAGAATGCCTGTGCCTGTTTCCAAGAGATCCCTACCACTGGATAATCACTATAGGCATCATGCCAAAAATAATCATTGTGCATAGGTTCATTATACGAATATGAGAAGTCCCTGATCCAAACTGTGGTATCTGGGTAAACCTGCAATTCTTCCTGTCGGATAAAATCTTTTCTGCTTCCCGTTCTTGAACGTGCGGCAGCTTCTATATCCATCCAACTGTATTTATATTTCAAGGTAGTGACATCAATCGTCCTTTGCCCGTTATACGATTCCTCTTCAGGAATATATAATGAGTCCATGACCTCTGTATAATATTCATCTGGATATTCAGATGTATCCCAGATCAAATCTTGGTCTTTGTTCAAATTACGTCCTTCATTATAGTTTTCCCCTAAGCCCGCATAGTTATCCAACATATATTTATCGTACACTGATGCCTTTGTCGTATCGGCATCCTGGTAGGCGAATTCACCAATACCTCCGTCTTCTGGTCCTAGACCCAACTCATCGGCAAGATTTGCCAATTTTGTCCTTGCGATCGAGTCTTTGACCCATTCAACAAATTGACGATATTCACTGTTAGTGATCTCGGTGTCATCCATATAAAATGAACGAACGGTAACTGTCTTTGTCGGTGCATTGAGAACTTTGGCTTGGTCTTCTTCAGATTTCCCCATAATGAACGATCCACGAGGGATCAATTCCATTCCATACGGCTTCTCTGGATACCATTTTTTTCCTTGAACACCAACGAGTTCTCCTTTTGTTTTAGACCCACAACTTGTGAGTAAAAAAACAAATGCTATAGATGATAACAATAGCTTCTTCATACTTTAGGTTAAATTTCGATTATGGTTATTAACTGCAAACACAATTATTATTCTATTCTCTAAAACTACGTTTTGAGCAAATTATTGTATTTGGATCAATTATCCCTCAAAAAAATAATTTAGTAAAAACCTTTTCTATAGGCCTTGAACCACCTTTCAGGAATATTCTGATTGCAAGCATCCAAATAGTCCTGCTCGGTGCATGGTAATAACGCCGAAGTATTTGCTTTAGTATGTGAAGGCAGGGTAGAAGGAACTTCCACCCACCATCTTTCAGAAAGATGGCTTTTGTAATACACTAATTGTTCTGTATCGGTAGGTACGATAAACTTGGTAAAATCATCGGTTTTTGAATAGGGTGATTCCTTGATCCTATAATTCAGCCCTTCAATAAAATACCAGATAATCTGTGCCAGTAGCTGGCAAGATTGATTTAGGTTCTCCATTTCATAGATCCCAAATACGCTTACCTTATCACTTAGACCTGCGTACCGGGCAATAGCACAAATTTCACGGCCGCTGAACCCATTTGGTGAAAAATTATCTGAAGCACCCATTTCGCTGGCCTTGATCGACCTTGCATCCAAACTCACCATATGGGCGTTTCGTAATACCGGTTCTGCCAAGGCAATGTCCTGTATTAGATCTCCCAATCTATAGGCATCAAAAAATAAACGCTCCATCAGGTCTTTTTCTTCCTGGGCATTGAAATAACTTTGATATCCTAAATTGGAGAAATTAAAAAGATTGTTGGGTTTATCTGTAATGATCTTACTCATGTAGGAATGTGAGGATATCAATTCATCCTCCATCCCAAAATCAAAGCGACTATCAATGGCAACCAAATTGATCATATCCTCAAGTCCGTCAAAAGCCCTATAAGCAGGATAGGTGATATCCTGAGTGGCACCTAGGATAATGGGGATAATATTTTCCTCCAACAGACCTGCCACTATTTCCTTGACCACAAAATAAGTATCCTCAACACTTTCACCTTCCTCAATGTCCCCCATATCAACAATGGTCGTATTCCAATTACCGAGGAGTAATTTATACAACTGGATCCTTATGGCTGAAACATCAAGTTTTTCCGGTTTCTTTTCAAATGCATTCCTTGATTCCTTGACTCCCAAAAGTGCCACTGTCGCATTGGCCAATACTGGCAGGCCATCCTTCTTTGTATGTGCGTAAATGTGTTTTCCAAGAGCCTGAGGTGGTAACAATTCCGAATGTGCCATTACCTTATCTGCTACAGGGACCAAAAAATCGAATGCCATATTTACTTTTTAGCTTTTGGTTTTGCTTTTGCTTTCTTTTTAGGTGATTTCTTTTCTATTAGGGATTTCGCTTCTTCCAGTGACATTTTGGTAGCATCAACGCTTTTTGCCAATTCTACCTTTACCTTACCCTTGAGAATGTTATGCCTGCCCCATCGAGCTTTTTCGATTCGGATTCCCTCTTCAGGCCAATCCTGAACCAATTTGTCTATTTCTTTTTGTTTTTTGACCTCGATCAATTCTTCAATATTCTCTTGGGTGAGGTTATCAAAATCGTATTTCTTACTTACGTTGATGAACATACTGTCCCATTTGATGAAGGGTCCGAATCTCCCGACGCCTTTTACTACGTCCTTGCCCTCATATGCAGCAATAGGGGCATCGGCCTTTTGTTTTTCCTTGATCAGTTCTATGGCCCTTTCCAAAGAAACATCCATGGCACTTTCGCCTTTAGCAAGGGAAACGAATTTCTTTCCAAATTTCACATAGGGTCCAAACCTACCTACACTCGCTTCAATCTCCTCTCCTTCAAAGGTGCCTAATTTTCGAGGTAGCTTAAATAGATCCATTGCCTCTTCATAGGTAATTGAACTCAAAGACTGATCTGGTGCCAAACTTGCAAACTGTGGTTTTTCCTCATCATCAACAGTTCCGATCTGTACCATAGGACCAAATCGACCTAAGCGTACCGAAACCTGTTTGCCTGATTTTGGATCTTGGCCCAAAACCCGTTCTCCACTGGCCCGGCCTGCATTTTCCTCAACATCTATAACGGTAGGATGGAAATCTGTATAAAAATCCTTCATTACCTTTTGCCAATCTTCATCACCTTCAGCTATCTCATCAAAATTCTCTTCGACCTTGGCAGTAAAATTGTAATCAAGTATGTTGGAGAAGTGACTTACCAAGAAATCGGTAACGATCATGCCAATATCGGTAGGTACCATTTTCCCCTTATCAGATCCAACGGTTTCTGCCAATACCTTTTCGTTCACGGCACCTGCTTTGAGCAAGAACTGGGTGTACTTTCTTTCATTGCCCTCAACGGTGCCTTTTTCTATATAGCCCCTATTCAACACGGTTGATATGGTCGGGGCGTAGGTAGAGGGTCTTCCTATTCCCAATTCTTCCAGTTTTTTGACCAAGGAAGCTTCCGTATACCTATAAGGTGGACGTGAAAACCGTTCCGTAGCGGTCATATAACTATTCTGTAAGCTATCATTTATCTGCATTAATGGAAGCATTCCCTCTTGTTCATCGGCCTTGTCCTCATCATCAAGACCTTCCATATAAACTTTTAGAAATCCATCAAATTTTATCACCTCGCCATTGGCCGAAAAGGCTTCTGAATGAGTGCTTGCATTTATTTTTACATTGGTTCGTTCCAACTGCGCATCACTCATCTGCGAAGCAATCGTTCTTTTCCAGATAAGTTCATATAACTTCGATTGGTCCCGTTCCAATGATGGGGATTGGCGGGTCATATCTGTAGGACGTATGGCCTCATGTGCCTCTTGGGCTCCTTTAGCCTTTCCCTTAAAGTTTCGTACAGTACTATATTGTTCCCCATAATTTTGGATGATGGCATCCTTGGCTGCATTGATAGCTTCCCCCGAAAGGTTGACACTGTCGGTTCTCATATAGGTTATTAGTCCAGCTTCGTACAATCTCTGTGCTACCTGCATGGTACGGCCAACCGAAAAATATAATTTTCTGGATGCCTCTTGTTGTAAGGTTGATGTGGTAAATGGTGCCGATGGGGATTTTTTCGCCGGTTTTTGATCTAGACTTCCAATGCTAAAATCTGCATCAATATTTTTCCTTAGAAATGTTTCCGCTGCTTCCTTGGAATCAAAGGTTGTATTCAGCCTAGCGGTGAATACACCATTGTCCTTTGTCCTGAACTCGGCCGCTACACGAAATGAGGCGACTGGGTTAAAAACATCGATCTCACGCTCGCGTTCTACGATCAACCTAACAGCCACAGATTGCACCCTTCCTGCCGACAGTCCCGGTTTTATCTTTTTCCATAGAATGGGGGATAATTGATATCCGACCAAACGATCCAATACCCTTCTTGCCTGTTGGGCATTTACCAAATTGTAATTTATCTCCCGTGGATTTTCAATGGCTTTTTGGATGGCCGATTTTGTGATTGAATTGAACACGATCCTTTTGGTCTTGCCCTTATCTAATCCCAGGGTCTCTGAAAGGTGCCAGGAAATAGCTTCCCCTTCTCGGTCTTCATCACTTGCCAACCATATGGTGTCTGCTTTTTTCGCTAGGTCCTTAAGCTTTTTAACCAAGGCCTTTTTATCTTTATCAACAATGTACTTTGGTTTAAATCCGTTATCGACATCAACGCCTAATTCCTTCGAAGGTAAGTCAGCAATGTGTCCAAAGCTAGATTCTACCTTAAAGTCCTTACCCAAAAATTTCTCTATGGTCTTGGCCTTGGCCGGTGACTCAACAATTACTAAATTCTTTGCCATTCATCCGTTTTTCAAGTCACAAAAGTAGTCGATTTTTTTAATTACGTATGATACCTTATATATATGTACAAAAAAATGCCCTTTTAATAAAGGGCATTTTCAACGAACAAAGCAACAATTTTTAGTTCAATTCCAAGGTGCTCAACAGTTCAATACTACTCTCCAAATATTCATATTGATAGAGTACCTCCTCTCCAACCATTAGCAATGAATCCTCTAGCGGAATTACATCAAAAGTGTTTATATCCTCAAAATGATTTAGCGCTACCAAATCCTCTATATCGGTTTTGTCATATACCTTTAAACCAGAATCTCCATCGCAAACAAATAACTTCTCGTCTTTTACACCTAGTCCGTATGGGCCATCCATGGGATAACTAATGGCCAAGGTTGGGGCCGCAATGTCTGAAATATCAACAATGAACAATCCGCTTTCAGTGGCCCCACACATATTGCCGCCCCTTAAGGTGACATAAGCATAATCGCCGTCAACAACCACAGGGTCACAGGCGGTGCCATGCTGAAACTCCGAAACAAAGGTTGGGCTTGATGGAGAGGAGATATCATAGATGTACATTCCACTCATACTTCCCAAGAAGAGATGCTGTCCCCGATTAAAAATGGTCTCTATATCAAAGCCTGCGTATACATCCTCTAAATCCTGGGGATTCTCCAAATCTTGGATATTGAAGATATTTATATTGTGGCTATCCACTGCATATAGAAAATCCCCAACGATCTTAAAGCGGGCCAAAGATCCACCCTGACCAACAGATGCATCGTTCGCCGCCTCAGCCAAAGCGAATATATCACCACCACGGGTAAAGCGTTCCTCAAATTCGGTAATTAATCTGCGCTCGGTTACGGTTTCCCAACCTAATAGTATATCCGTCTGATAATCGATTCCATCATATTCATAAAAATCTGCATTGGCTGGCCACACTACATTATCACGTAGTACATTATCAAGTCGATTTACGATCTTAATGTTATTGATATCGGAAATATCCAAGACCACAAGATCCATAATACTATCGGCATATAAATAGTTGTCCTTTACAGAAATATCCACATTGCCCGCAATCTTAATGAATGAGATCTTTTTTGGTGCCTCAGGGTTGCTATTGTCAATAACATGCACGCCTCTGTACTTGTCATTCACAAAAATGTAATCTTGGTAGGCATAGATCTTTCCCGACTCTTTTATAGGCAAAGGTGAAATTATATCCACGCTGTTCTTGAATTCCGCCTTGCTAATGGTCAATGGCCTGGCCACAAGGTAATCTGCATACAAACTATCATCATTGTCTTCGCAGGAAACAAAACCTAAGGACGCAACAAATAGGAGTAATACTAACGACTTTTTCATAATTTTTTTTTAATGGGGTTGTATCGTAAAGATGCATTTTGAACTTTTTAGTTGCGTCAAAAAATGGATCTACACCTAATTTGACCCCTAAGAAAAAGGAAGGGTAATGCCTTATGCAGGCTCTAATTTGAATGTCCAAAATACATTGGAAGTCTCGCTAAAAGTCGCTTTATAAAACGTAGTTTGGGTGTTACTCACTTGAAAAGATCACCATTGAAATGCCCAAGATCGTCCTAAAACATAAAATAGTACTAAATAATACTGTCATATTGTCATTAAATTGCATTAAGCATTATCTTTGCAGACCCATTTATTGTAAAGTTTTTTTTTAAATATGGATAAAATCATTGATGAATCTATTCAGGGCACAACCCTTTCTGTTGAAAACAACAAAAAGAACACCCGCAACCTATACATTGAAAGTTATGGGTGCGCCATGAATTTTTCAGACAGTGAGATCGTAGCCTCTATCCTTTCCAATGAAGGTTTTAATACCACTCAAATATTGGAAGAGGCGGATTTGGTATTGGTCAACACTTGTTCAATACGTGAAAAAGCTGAACTCACCGTTCGTAAACGTTTGGAAAAATTCAATGCCATCAAGAGTAAAAGGCCCCACTTAAAAGTAGGGGTGCTTGGCTGTATGGCAGAGCGGTTGAAAAGCAAATTGCTCGAAGAGGAGAAAATCGTTGATATGGTAGTAGGACCGGACGCCTACAAGGACCTGCCCAATTTAATTCAGGAAATAGATCAGGGACGTGATGCGGTAAATGTGGTATTATCAAAAGATGAGACCTACGGTGACATTTCACCTGTACGGCTAAATACCAACGGCGTTAGCGCATTTGTCTCCATTACCCGCGGTTGCGATAATATGTGTACATTCTGCGTGGTACCCTTTACTCGTGGTCGCGAGCGCAGCCGAGATCCCCAATCAATTATTGTGGAAGTAAATGAACTATGGGACAAGGGATTCAAGGAGATTACGCTCTTGGGCCAAAACGTTGATAGCTATTTATGGTATGGGGGTGGTTTAAAAAAAGATTTTGATAAGGCTTCTGAAATTCAGGCCGCAACAGCAGTCAATTTTGCCAACCTCTTGGAAATGGTCGCTCGTGCCCAACCCAAAATGAGAATTCGATTTTCGACATCTAATCCCCAGGATATGAGTCTAGAGGTTATTCATACCATGTCAAAATATGAGAATATCTGCAAGCACATTCATTTACCGGTACAGAGTGGAAGCAATAGAATCTTGAAAGAGATGAATAGGTTGCATACCATTGAGGAGTACATTCGTTTGATCGATACTATCAGGAAGATCATCCCTAATTGTGCCATCTCACAGGACATGATCTCCGGTTTCCCAACAGAAACGCAAAAAGACCAGGAAGATACCCTCGCGATATTGGAGTATGTAAAATTTGATTATGGTTATATGTATTCGTATTCTGAACGTCCAGGCACCATGGCCGCTAGGAAATTAAAGGACGATGTCCCAGAGGAAACAAAACAAAAACGATTGGCAGAAATCATAGCCCTGCAACGCGAACATTGCAGGATAAGGACAGAAACGCATTTAGGAAATGTTGAGGAAATCCTAATAGAGGGGCCTTCAAAAAAAGACCCTGACTATTGGATGGGTCGGAATTCACAGAATACGGTCGCCGTTTTCCCGAAAGAGAACTATAAAAAAGGTGACTTCGTACTTGTCAAAATGATCAGTTGTACTTCTGCAACCTTAATAGGAAAAGCAGTTGGTCTTAGTAACAACAATTAGAGAATTAAACATAAAAGGAAGTCTTAGTCGGCTAAGAATCATATAATAGGATGGAAAGCGTACAATCAATTAAGCAGCGTTTTGAAATTATCGGAAATGACCCTAAATTAAATAGGGCATTGGAAAAAGCCGTTCAGGTCGCCCCTACCGATATTTCAGTATTGGTCACTGGTGAAAGCGGGGTAGGTAAAGAATCGATCCCGAAGATCATTCATTCCCTCTCCCATCGAAAACATGCCAAGTATATCGCTGTAAACTGCGGCGCCATTCCTGAGGGAACCATTGATAGTGAGCTTTTTGGTCATGAAAAAGGAGCATTCACCGGCGCTACCTCTACTAGAAGTGGTTATTTTGAGGTGGCTGATGGAGGAACCATTTTCCTGGATGAGGTTGGTGAACTACCCCTAACCACCCAAGTTCGATTATTACGTGTTCTTGAGAACGGGGAGTTCCTAAAAGTGGGTTCCTCCCAGGTTCAGAAAACCGATGTTCGCATAGTGGCCGCAACGAACATGAATATGATCGAGGCCATTAAAAAAGAAAAATTCAGGGAGGATCTTTACTATAGGTTGAGTACCGTAGAGATCAATATACCCCCCTTGAGGGACCGAAAGGAAGACATTCATCTTTTATTTAGAAAATTTGCTTCGGATTTTGGGCAAAAATATAAAATGCCCACCATACGCCTAAAGGATGATGCGGTACAACTGTTGCTGAAATTCCGTTGGCCCGGGAATATCAGACAATTAAGGAATGTAGCTGAACAGATATCCGTATTGGAAGAAGGTAGGATTATCTCCATAGCCACATTGAATAGCTACCTACCAAATATTAGCAATACGAACCTACCTGCGGTAATCGGTCAGAATAAACGGGAAAGCGATTTTAGCAATGAACGTGAAATTCTTTATAAGGTCTTATTTGATATGAAAAGTGATTTGACAGACCTAAAGAAACTGACGATGGAGATGCTTAAGAACAACGATTCACAAAAGGTCCAAAAGGAAAACGAAGGTTTGATCCAAAAAATATACGGCAATAATGGGGAAGAATTGCCGGAAGAGGAAAACAGGTCGTTGGAGGTATTACAGCTCCCTGAACCAGAACCTGAGGCCGCAATTTATCAACCGCTTCCGCAGGAAGACAAGTACCATTTTGCAGAAGAGATAGAAGAGGAAGAAACCCTATCTTTACAGGAAAAAGAGGTAGAGCTTATTAAAAAATCACTCGAAAGAAATCGTGGTAAAAGAAAGGCGGCCGCGGCCGAATTAGGTATTTCTGAACGAACACTATATCGAAAAATAAAACAGTACGATCTTTAATTATGGGAAATTTAAAAAATATCCTATCGGTAGTTATTACGGTTTTTATGCTTGCTGGATGTGGCATTTATAATTTTACCGGGGGTAATCCGGGTACGGCAGAGACCTTTCAAGTGAATTATTTTCAAAATTATGCCACTCAGAGTCCGGGTTCAACATTTGAACCTGGGGTAGATCGCGATTTCACACAGGCCCTACAGACACGAATTAGAGACCAGTCAAGTTTAAGCCTAACCAATAGCGGCAATGCCGACCTATTGTATGAAGGGGAAATCGTGGAATATCGAATCTCCCCGATGACGGCGACAGCACAACAAAATGCGGCACAGAACAGATTATCAATGGCGGTCAAGGTTCGTTTTTATAACAAAACAAAGGAAGATGCCGATTTTGAAAGGCGTTTTTCATTCTTTTACGATTATCCGGCCAATTCACAGTTAAGCTCGGTAAAGGATGAGGCGCATACCATAATTTTTGAACGAATTACACAGGATATATTTAATGAGTCGCTCGCCGACTGGTAAACCTAAGATGAACGTACAGGATTTTACATATTTATTACAAAACCCTGAAAAAGTTGTTACTCCGGTACAGACCAAACAATTGGAGGATGTGCTCAAGGAGTACCCCTATTTTCAAGCGGCCAGGGCACTTCAGTTAAAAGGGCTCCGCAACCTCAATAGTTTCAAATATAATAATGCGCTTAAAAAAACAGCCGCATATACTGCGGATCGTGATATTTTATTTGATTTCATTACCTCTGAGGATTTTTTACAAAATTCAATTGCCGACACAATTTCTGGAAATGACGAGCATCGTATTGAGCCCGATACCGATATGCCTGATGCAGGGTCAGAACCAATTGAAAAAGAGGCCTTGATCGAAGATTCTATAGATAAACCCCTACCACAGGATCTAGAAGATGCCGACCAGATCCTAGATCCCAAACTTTTCAAATCAAAGGATCCTAAGGTAGATAAGACCATAGCCAAGGAAAAAAAACTGGCCGAACGTAAATTGGAAATAGGAGCTCCCCTGCCTTTTACCAAAAAAGAAAAACATTCCTTTAGTGAATGGTTACAATTGACCTCCTTTAAAACCATTGATCGAGAGGATAGTGATGATGGCGATTCGAACAATACCGTTACAGAGATTGACCAACAAGTAGAAAAGAATCTTAAAAGGGAAAAATACGAATTGATCGATAAGTTCATAGCATCCAATCCTAAAATCATTCCAACCGAAAAATCGATACAAAAAATCGATATTAAGAATTCCGTGAAATTGGATAAAGCTGAATTAATGACGGAGACCCTGGCCAAGGTATATTTAGAACAGAAAAAATACAAAAATGCCATTCAGGCCTACAAAATTTTAAGTTTGAAATATCCGGAAAAAAGTGGTTTCTTTGCAGACCGTATAAAAGCGGCAGAAAAAATACAACAAGAAAATACCTAGTAACAATGAGTACATTTGCAATATTCATGATTCTCATAATCGCAGTTTGTTTCCTATTGATTTTGGTCATTATGGTACAAAATCCAAAAGGTGGTGGACTTTCGTCCTCATTTGGTGGAGGAGGCAGTCAAGTTGTTGGCGGCGTAAAGAAAACCGGTGACTTCCTTGATAAAAGTACCTGGACATTGGGCGGCCTTTTGATTATTTTGATCTTGGCTTCAAACATTGCCCTTAAAGGTAGTTTTGGAGATGCCGATTCAAAGTTATTACAAGGTGACGATATTGAGGAAACAGTTCCCGAGGCCGTACCGGAAGAGTTACCGGCCCCAGTTAATAATACAGATTCTTCCACGGATAGCGAATAAGCTATATGTGCGAAAAAATAAAAAATGCCAGCCTGATAATGACAAGCTGGCATTTTTGTTTTACAAAATGTCAGTATTTACAATATGGCATAATTTCTGCCAACATAACCGAGTAAAATACAAATCAATTTAAAACCAAGAATATGGCTAAAGTTAACATTAAACCATTGGCAGATAGAGTACTTATTGAACCAATGGCCGCAGAAACCAAAACTGCCTCTGGCATCTATATCCCGGACACTGCAAAGGAAAAACCACAAAAAGGAAAAGTTGTTGCAGTAGGTCCTGGAACCAAGGACGAGAATATTACCGTGAAAGTTGGTGATACCGTGCTCTACGGAAAATACGCCGGTACCGAATTAAAATTAGAGGGTACAGATTACCTTATGATGAGGGAAAGTGACATTTTAGCAATTATCTAACAATACAAATCTATTCCCACATTTCTGGGAATGGACAAAAAATTAATTAAACAAGTTCCCATCTGTAAGGGAATGACAAACAAATAAATTATGGCAAAAGATATAAAATTTGATATTGAAGCTCGTGATGGTCTTAGAAGAGGGGTTGATGCCTTGGCCAATGCAGTTAAGGTAACCTTGGGTCCAAAGGGAAGAAATGTTATCGTCAGTAAGTCTTTCGGAGCACCAGTGGTAACTAAGGATGGTGTTACTGTTGCAAAGGAAATTGAATTGGAAGATGCACTTGAGAACATGGGTGCCCAGATGGTAAAGGAAGTTGCCTCCAAGACCAACGACCTTGCTGGTGATGGTACAACAACTGCTACGGTTTTGGCCCAAGCAATTGTAAAGGAAGGTTTAAAAAATGTAGCTGCAGGCGCTAACCCAATGGATTTGAAAAGAGGCATCGATAAGGCCGTTGAAGCTATCGTTGCGGATTTAAGCAAGCAATCCAAGAAAGTAGGTGATTCTTCAGAAAAAATAAAGCAAGTTGCCTCCATTTCTTCGAACAATGATATTACCATAGGTGAATTGATCGCCAAGGCCTTTGGAAAAGTAGGCAAGGAAGGTGTAATAACGGTTGAAGAGGCCAAAGGTACAGATACATATGTTGACGTTGTTGAAGGAATGCAATTCGATAGAGGGTATTTATCTCCCTACTTCGTAACCGATTCAGAAAAAATGTCAGCCGACTTAGAGAACCCTTATATTCTTTTGTTCGATAAGAAGATCTCTTCCATGAAGGATCTACTTCCCGTATTGGAGCCAGTAGCACAATCAGGAAAACCTCTTTTGATCATCGCAGAAGATGTGGATGGTGAAGCATTGGCTACCTTGGTTGTCAACAAACTTAGGGGTTCATTGAAAATTGCCGCTGTTAAGGCACCTGGTTTTGGTGATAGAAGAAAGGCAATGTTAGAGGATATCGCAATTTTAACTAAGGGTACGGTAATTTCAGAGGAACGAGGTTTCTCTTTGGACAATACTACCCTTGATATGTTAGGTACTTGTGAAAAAGTAACTATCGATAAGGATAACACCACTATCGTAAACGGAGGTGGAGTTGCCAAAAACATAAAGACTAGGGTCAATCAAATAAAATCTCAAATTGAGACCACTACTTCTGATTATGACAAGGAAAAACTGCAGGAACGTTTAGCCAAGTTGGCCGGAGGAGTAGCTGTACTTTATGTAGGTGCCGCTTCTGAAGTTGAAATGAAAGAGAAAAAAGACCGTGTAGATGATGCACTTCATGCAACTCGTGCTGCCGTTGAAGAAGGTATTGTTGCCGGAGGTGGAGTTGCTTTGGTTCGCGCAAAAACTGCACTTACCAAAGTGAAGGCTGAGAATGCCGATGAAGAAACCGGTTTACAAATTGTAGCTAGGGCCATTGAATCTCCAATTCGCACAATTGTTGAAAACGCTGGTGGTGAAGGTTCTGTTGTTGTAGCTAAAATTCAGGATGGTAAAGGTGACTTTGGTTTCGATGCCAAATCTGAGAAATATGTGGAAATGTTCAAGGCTGGAATTATCGACCCAATGAAAGTTACAAGGGTCGCATTGGAAAATGCAGCGTCTGTTGCCGGTATGATCTTAACCACTGAATGTGCATTGATCGATATTAAGGAAGAAGCTCCTGCTATGCCCCCAATGGGCGGTGGAGGTATGCCCGGAATGATGTAGAGTTCATAAAAAATGTACATGTTTTTTTGAAATCATGTGCGAGAATAAAAAAGCCTTCCAATGGTATTGGAAGGCTTTTTCTATGCTAAAGGGAACTTAATTATAAATTTCAGCATCTGGATAAAACGCTCCAATGGAAAACCAGTAGGCAATAAACGATGGAGTTGGTGTTAACTTATTTCCTTCCCCTGGCCCAGAAATTGCTTCCCCGAATACGTTCCAGACCGTTCCTTCATTGTCTGTGAAAAATCCTTCGGAATCGACATAAGAATAATCAAATTCAAGAGCACTGCTCTGTGTGTCCAGTTCAAATGAAACAATGGTGGTATCATCCCCAACCAATACAATTTCCTTTCCATTGAACATATCCCTAATGGTGTCACCATTCGCGAATTCATCAAACTTATAGACCTTGGCCTTATCATCGTAAATAATTGAATGCACGCGCTGTTTTGCAGGAATGCGACTATCTTGCTTGGTTAGAGGAAATATAAGATACCCATTGTTCGTACGGTAATCCCCATAAGGATAAACCCCATAATTACGGGAGAATCCGGTATTTGTGGTTAATACTTCAGTATCCGGATACATGGTTTTCCATACGCCCCATGTAGTTTCAAGAACAGTGACCAGTGTTGGCCTTTCCCCAATTAAGCTCCCGTTGATACATTGCAATCCTAGCTGTGACCAATTGCTATTAGTAGCCCTGTCATAAGGTATAAGGTTATTATTATACAATTTTCCCGATACGCCAAAGGTTGTTTTGGTTCCATTGACCAGTCTACTCCATCCAATAGAGGTTCCTGTCAAGGGGCATAAAGATACCGCTACCTCAAGTCCGTCTACATCGTCGTTTACAATTTCATGCCAGTCCAAAATAAAATGGGGATACGCCCGAGTTGTTTCCCCTACTTTAATACCGATGACCAATAGATCATCGCTCAATAATGAAGAGGCTTTTGCGGCAGCAACGAAAACTGGTTCGTCAACAGAGGGGATACCATCCTTTCCGGGTCCACCGTCCCGGATTTCAGAAATAGGGTATAGCCATTCAGCACTTGCATTTGGGGTTCCGCCCAATAGTTCATTTGGATCCTGTGATGTATCACTACTACTGCATCCAACTGCAACAAATAGGGATAACATCAAAATAGAGATTTTCTTTTTCATAGCTTTTTTTTATCCGTTATATTAATTCACATAGCATTTTTTAATCATTGATTAGTATTCCATTTTGGTTCTTCTTAGATGTAAGATTGATTAAAAACCCGGTGGTAATTCTATAGGTAGGTGTTAATTGGGTTCCATCAACATTACCTATCACTGGTAGTTCCGCCTTGGTTTGAAAGAGTACTCTCGGCGATAATTGTATACCTATACTTGGCACTATAAATAGCCAATCGCCTCCTGTATTATCCAAGGCATTACTATCAATTACATCTTTTTTGGCATTTCTATATTTAAAGGTAATCCCAGTATTGGTAATCGTATTGAGTATTAAAAACTGGTCTGAGGCCCCAAGGAACATTTGAAATTCATCTCCATACTCGTAAACCGAAGCGCCATTGAGATAGTCTTTGTTTTCTCCTGTTAAACGTGCTATGACCCTCCCGGAAAATGTCAAGGAAGGTCGAAACCCAAAATTTTTGGATATTGAGGAAAAGAGTATCAGATCCCAAGCCCCACTCCCTGGTTGGAGGTCTGCTATATAGGTGATTCCACTTTCATCAACCTCCTCAAATGAGCCTAAGGGCAACTTAGTGCCTGCACCAATTGATAAGTTGCTGCTATTACCTAAAATATCTGGAAAATCATACTTAAGTAAGACTACCGCATCCCCAATACCGCTGGTTTGCTGAAGATCTGTATTTCCAAATTGATTGATGATCCTTCTTTGGTTAACCCATGTGAATAAGGTTTCCACTGAAAATTGATCTGAAATAGAATACCCTAAATTGAGTAATGCCGAATGCGTAATTCGTTGCCTAGCGTCATCATCCAATCTATCATTACCCGCGTTTAGGGTATTCAGATTGTTAAAATCATAATTCAATCCAAGTTGCAAACTACCTTTACCCTCGTTGGAAAGTCCCAGATTATTTGATAAAGGTATGCCCCCTGAACAGCAAGTCTGTGAATAGGCTTGTTGCGTTAATAGCAAGATTATAAAAACTATACATGGGTTGGATTTCATAAGAGGGCATCTTTGCTCCCTTATTAGTGCGGTTAAAAAAGACAACCTTACACTACAATGTACCTCAAAAGCTTAATTTATAGGTTTTTAACAGTATTAAGATATAGTGCAACTACACCAAAAAGCGACTTGTTAACACTTTAGGGCGCTTAAATATTTAATGCTTATTACTATCATCGGTATTGTCTTCCCGGTATTTACAACAAGGATGTATACCGGCATAGGCCTCTTCTGTCGCCTTTAGTTCCTTGGTATCATGTCCTACGTTAACCAATGCTGTTTTGATCACCATAGCATCTGTCTTTCGTTCGTCCACGATCAAAGACAATGTATGCGATGGAATATCCCATAACGCATACTTCACCCCTTTTACACCAAGCGCGGCCTTCTCAATTCTCATTTTGCACATTTCACATTTGCCATCAACCTCAAAACTCATTTTCTTGTTCTTATCTTGGGCATAAGACATTGCTGTTATGAACAATAGGACTAATCCAAAAATCGCTCTTTTCATTTTTTCTTTTATTAGTTGTTACAATTTGTATCTAAATCCGGCATAGAACATCCTGCCCATGATCGGCGCATACACAATACTTGTATCAAAATTTGCGCCAAATGGGTCATCTGCACCCAAAACGGGTACACCTTGCGTATTATCGGAAAGGTTCTCACCTCCAATATACAGTTCAAAATGCGTATTGAATACCCTTGTGACTTGGGCATTCATTAAACTATAGCCTTCCGAATAAGCTCCCAATTGATATTGTACCGCATTTTCAGAAGTGCCTGGCAAACGTTGCTCTCCCAGGGTATGCAGTGTATAATCCAACCGCCATTGGGATCCATTGCCCTTGGGAATTGTTGTATAACCGACATTGGCAAAGAACCGATTTTTGGCTTGTAAAGGCTTTTGTAA